>Ga0123352_10004278_pt1 | contig 20982 bp, 16 predicted proteins | sample TergutLab28metaG_FD_89700 | JGI IMG/M metagenome (GOLD analysis project Ga0123352, IMG submission 89700) | Labiotermes labralis P1 segment gut microbial communities from Petit-Saut dam, French Guiana - Lab288 P1 | ecosystem: Host-associated > Arthropoda: Insects > Digestive system > Gut ...
GGGAAACCGGAGGGAAAGAGACCACTGGGGAGACCTAGGCGTAGATGGGTGGATAATATTAGGATGGATCTCCAGGAGGTGGGATGTGGGTATATGGACTGGATTGGGCTGGCCCAGGATAGACAGGCGGCAGATGCTTGTGAGTGCGGTAATGAACCTTGGGGTTCCGTGAAATGCGGGGAATTTCTTGACTAGCTGCAAACCAGTTAGCTGCTCAAGAAGGACTCTGTACCATGGAGTGACTAAGTAAGTAAGTAAGTAAGAGAAATGATTATTGAGGGAATCTGAAATAACCTGATAATTATCAGTTATATTCCCATCAATGTTCAACATATGTATATCTTCATTACTAGCCTTATTGCCAGTTCCGGATTTTATAATATTCCATGTCGTTTTTATTTTGTTGTTGGAATTTAAAATATTTTATAATAAGACAAGGAAAAATCTGCACAGCCCAAGCTATGAGCAAACTTTTAATTTTTGTTTTATAAAGTGGAGGGACAAAATCCATTCAATCAAACCCAACTAAAATTCCCCTACTAGTAGCAGGAACAGAAGGAAGAAAAATATTGAGGCATGTCGCTTTAAGGAAATAAGAAGTGATCTGCTCCACAGGGGTCACCACCTATCCTACGCTTAATATTAAACTGGGTGGGGATGATTGTGTGCTCCTGTGAAGCTGGGGGCTATGCTAGTGGCAGAGTAGCTACTGGTAGTGTCACCCAAGCTGGAGGTATCTCAGCATAGGAGCCAGGCAAAGTGTGTTCCACAGTGAGGGTGTAGAGAGGGCCCATTAGGCATCTGAACACCTCCCTAGTGGAGCACACCCAAAAATCAAAGGATAGCCCTCGAGGATGGATATTGAACATGAGGCTGACAACCTCATGGAAAAAATTATAATGTTGGGAAGCCCAAAGTCTGGTTATGGGGAATATTTTAATGTTGAAATGTGCTTGAGGAATATGGGTGGATAAAGAAAGGTTTTTATTTGATCCCATTGTTTTGTGATCTGCAAAGACTCACTAGATACCACAGAACACAATGGGAAAAAGGATAAATCATTAATGAAGAAGCAGAGGAAGAAGACCAGATAACTAAACAACTGAACATGTGTGTTCAGCAATTGGACATTAGCCAAGGCATACACTGCATATGATTGCCTGCACTGCAGGATACAGGGAACTAGGACACAAGAAACTGTGGTTATCATGCAGGTAGGATATTCTAAAGATGTCAGGTTCAAACCCACCTGTCTGTGAATTTGTTTTATAGGAGCTGTATCAAGTAGTTCATTCCAGTTGGATATTGTGTATAGAATTGTAACAAATATAAAGAAAATTAACAGAAGATATTTTTTTGTTTAGCAGAGAGAAGGATGAGAGGTGAAAGCATGCAATCCTTGGGGAGGATATGTGTACAGTGCTAGATAAAATGGCACTTTTGGGATAATGTGCATAAAGGACTTCAATTTCTACACACAGAACTGTGTTTTCACTTGCGTATCCTCTTAGTCCTAGCTTACATGACTCTATATTGTGGTTTCCAGCATTATAATGCTCTGTAATCTGGTATACAGGCACCAATATATAGGAGGCACATAATGTTCCTGACTTCAAATAGCGTGCTACTACATGAGAATATGTCTACCAGAATGCGAATCATTATAACCCAAACACAACATGAATCTTCAATGCTGCAAAAACAAAAAATCACATACAATTAACCTTTGGCATCTAATGTCAACTACAGTGGTCGTACCGCACCGCTAACCTCTAAAGTTGCATTTTATATATTTATTCAACAAGTATAGGTACTGAATATTTTAAACATGGTATATACTCTCCATTTTTTCTCTTCAAAATGCAGTTTGTTTCATAATTCTAACGTATTTGGTTCCTGTATTATTCACATTTTATATACAGAATGTGCTAAAATTAAACAAAATAATTCCGGCGCCAAAAGGTTAATTTACATTTTGGACTAGTGTGATGTCACATCAACTCTCACATAACAGCATGTAGTTTGATAGATATACCAACATGTCAGTGAAACCTTCTCCATTTTCTAGGCACAATAACATGTTGTAACAAAACAGTCTTACAATTATCACAAAGTGCCCAATATAGTCACTCAATTATTGACAACATGCACGGTATAACAACGAAAAAAAAAACCCAATATAGGTTTCACTGAAGTCATAAGCTATCCCAGCTAATGTTTACCATAATTTTCCTCAGCCCCTCCAGCAAATGTTATACATTACTTCAGATCCTTGAAAGAAAGCTTGATCTGACCTGCAATTAGAATATTTGCCTGAAAAATATCCACCTACATGTCATTTGAAACAGCGTTACGACACAGTACAGATGCATAGGACCAATTTCCCAGTACACATCTCAACACCACATACTGTAAGGCTTTAACATTAAGTCAACAGATGCTGCACATGAACTACACAGTTTACATATGTTCAAAGGCCACATGAGTTTGTAAGAATGCAACGGTGTGTTTCAAGAACTGATGCCAGTGTCCTGAAATGGACCGATCCTCATCTTAAAGCCTCTTGTCCTTTAATGCCAATCTCACCCTCATTCAGTACATCCTTCTCCAAATGTGAAGCTCTAGCACGTAATTCATAACTGTATAAGTATTGCCCTTGCAATGGAAGAAGTGTCACTTCTTTATTCCTGAATATGGTACTACAGTACACATTTCTAATTCTAGCTAGAGGGAAAGGTAGTAGAAAAATGTAGCCTCAGTATGGTCCAGTGATTCTGTTATTTGTACATATTAATTGTGGAAACAGTGCCAAGTTCATGAATGCAGATGGCTTGCCAATGACAGTAAAGTTTAGGTCAAAAAAAATTACAATGGCTTCAAATCCATGATTTGCCATTGCAAGGTCACTGATATGTCTATAACCAGATAGTCTGTGAGGTATGCACTGCGTATTACAGTGGTTTCTTCCAATTCCAGCAACTCTTAACAGAGCAGACAATAGTATGAATATGTCCTCTAAAATATAGCACATCATAAACACCGCACATGACTATAAAACAAAAAGCGTGATCATTTATAATTCAATTTACCAAAAATTCCTATAAAATCAGCAGCTCAGTCGGTATGGTGAATGCAGAAAGCAGGGAACAGATGATCAGTCACTATTCATGTCCGTTCTAGTGACAGAAGAATTTCTCTTCATCAGCATCCAGATCAGCTACTGGGTCAAACAAAATTTAGATGAATTTCCTTACCTAGGAATAAAGTGGCAGCATGGTGAAGTGAATCACGTAAGACTATCAAGTGATCAGGAAGAGAATATGTGGAGCTTAACTTCAATCCCATCATGGACATGAACACAACTTTACGGTGTGCCTTGTACAGAGGTAACTTTACTTTTACTGCACTTCACATCACAGATGCAACGTTATGGTTGTGGAAATGGCAATTCAGAATGCTGGTGCTTTGGTTAACATTGCTCTGAGTAGCTCAAAATATGTAGTGTAAAGTATCAGGATCTATGATATTCTGATGTAATCACGTGTGGATGGATGTATCTTCATTACTGATATTTTCTTTGCCATAAAAATCTAGACTTCTAATGTATTTATGTCACTCAAAAGTTATATGATGTTCAGTGCAGGTGTTACCATTATAGGCACTATAAATTTCGCAATTATCTCCGTAACTGTTCGACTTTGTACATAAGTGTTTATGGTTATATAGATGTAATTTAACCCAAGTATCCTTCTCCCAATGTATGGCAGATTCCTCCTGACACACCCTGTACAACGATTCAGTTCCTACCTCACACAGAACACATTCTGTTTCCATGAGGCATACTAACTGATGAATGCTGTATAGGAAAGTGGTCACTGTTTATTTTTGGAATCACATGAAGAACACAAAAATTGTTACCACGAGGCAGACTGAGGAAACAACTGCCGCGGGGTTCTATCTGAGCATCAAAAGCCATGTACCTAACCAGAAATATGCTCTCCTGGTCCACACTCTGGCATTAGGCTCTGTCATCCGTGGAGTCGATTATAAATTAATTGTATGTCTATCGACCTATCAGCACTTCAAGGGAGACGGTGGCAAACTGCTTACAAATGGTTCACGGCTATCCCTACACATTTAGGGAAACCCAGGATTTAAAATGGGCCTATTATTTGAATGTATGCACGTATGATGCCATAACAAAATAAGTTGAGAATTAATCAATATTTTGTGCCTCTTACGACTACTTCTAGTTTTGAGAGCACTGTGAAATCTGTACACAAATTACTTACTAGAGTTCAGTTACTTTGTATGCTGAAACTGAAGTTGTGGTCTTACAGGAAGACAGCGTGTAGTTTGGTATATTAAAAATACCTGCTCCTTCCATTCTTCAGGGTAACAATATTGCCCACACTACCATGTCCATTCATCCTGTATTTTCAGGGACAGTCCCCAAAATAGGACTTATGTTCCAGGCAAATTTTGTCCCTGTCTATTTATTTTTACAATTTTATTCCATCTTCTTCGTGTCCTTAGGAAAGGACACTTTCTTGGATCTTGTTTGAGATTTTCCCGACAAAAAGTTGCCAACAGTGCAGCGTATTAAGCGGTACACAGTAAAAGATGTATGCAAGGCATAAAAAACATGGCCATGCTGTGCGTTTCATTCAAATTATTTCATTGCTGTCCCCATCCCGAATAGGCAAAGGAAAAAACTGACACTTTACCCACACATTTGAATTTATTGCCAACATAAGTATTTTATTTGGAATATCTTTTTTCTTGCCATTGATGCAACTCAGGTGCCAGAATTGTATATCGCTCAGGCTGTCCTGTAACAATTATAATATGCATTAAGGATAGACTAACTTCTGATCACTGTCCACACCAACCGCAATACACATCAAGACTCCTCTACCCATCGGGTACTGGGAGTTCTTTATTGGAGGCAAAGTCCACTAAGGCATAAACCTGACCACTCACTCACTCACTCACTCACTCACTCACTCTTGATTCTGTGGTTAATAATGTTTGAATGTTTTACCCGCACCTGTGGCACAGTATTGGTGTGCAGGTGGAACATACCTTACCTTTGCAGCTGACAGTGATCAGCCATTTCCAGCAGATCCATTCTTACTGATGTGATACTACATCAATTCCATGATTTTCTTTTATGTACATAAAAAAAATCAAGATAAATTAAATATCACACTGACAATTTCACTCCACCAGGCAGTATTTCTTACAAAGCTGATGGTCACTAAGCAGGTCAAGAAGTTTCCTGCATCTGTGGAACTGGGAGTGCCATTATTGTATTCACCAGAACCCACCCCTAGTATCAATTCTGAACCCACTGAATCTGGTCCACACCCCCTCAGCCTATTGCTTTAAGACTGATCTTAATATTACCCCCACCCACCCTTTCCTCCATCGATATGCAGAACTTCCAAGAATCATCTTCACTTGAGGTTTCTTGATCAGAGTTGCGTACGTGTTTCTCATACTCCCTGTGCAAACTACATGCCATTGCAGTGACACAATAGCCACTCCAATCAGCCTGCTCACTCTCCATAGGTGAAGTTCTCAAGATCGCTGTAAAGGTCCTGTTGTGTAGCCATCAAGTATTTGTATGCATTATTTGGAATCAGAAATACACTAAAATGCTGAGCATTGTAAAAAAGTATTCATTTGTAGGACAAAGAAATGTGATATTGTCACAGGAAAGGAGGAAGAATTTCCAGTAGGAATAGGCTGGCAGTACGAAAATGAATTTCCATGAAATAAGGAGTAACAAGCACTGGGGCAGTGTGGGTACAACAATGAGACAAATACAAACACAGACACATCATGGAATTTAGATTAGTTAATTAAAAATAAGAAAAATATATGTACAAGGTAAAATAAATAGCCCGTCAGGAACAGTTACTTATGTTCTACGTGGTCGGACAATAAAGTTCGCAAACTTATCGCGGTAAAAGTGCTATATACCTCATTGCTGAATACCACTGTGGTCACCTTCAAAGTACTCCCCTTGGGAAGCTACGCACCGATGCCAGCGCCTAGTCCACCCTTCAAAACAATTTTGGAACTGGTTTTGTGGAATGGCCTTCAGAGCTGCCATTGTATTACTCCTGATGTCATCAAAATGCCTTCTTTTCAATATTTCCTTTATCTTCGGGAACAGAAAAAAGTCACTGGGGGCCAGATCCAGTGAATAGGCAGGGTGTTCCAACAAAGTTATTTGTTTAGTAGCTAAAAACTCCCTCACAGACAGTGCCGTGTGAGCAAGTGCATTGTCATGATGCAAGATCCATGAGTTGTTGGCAAAAAGTTTGGGTCGTTTCCATCTAACTTTTTCATGCAGCCTTTCCAGTACTTACAAATAGTAAACTTGGTTGACTGTTTGTCCAGCTGGTACAAATTCATAATGAACAATCCCTCTAATATCAAAAAAAGTCAGCAACATTGTTTTGACTATTGATTTGGACCAATGGAATTTTTTTGGTCGTGGGGAATTGGCAGTCTTCCATTGTGTAATATGCCGCTTCGTTTCAGGGTCGTATTGGTAGACCCATATGTCATCACCTCTGATGACACAGTCGGAAATGTCATCTTGCCTCTCCAAAAGGTCTTGGAAAATTGTGACTCTTCTTTGCTTTTGTTCTTCGGTGAGCTCCTTTGGGACCATTTTTGCACACACCTTCCTCATGTCAAGATCTTCAGTTAAGATTTTCCTAACCGTTTCTCTGTCGATGTTCACTTGCTCTGTTATGCTCCTGACAGTCAGCCGGCGATTTTCACGCACAATTTGACGATTTTTTGCAATGTTTTCTTCAGTTCTGCTTGTTGCTGGCAGCCCTGATCTCTCTTCGTCAGTGACATTTTCTCTTCCCTCAGAAAAACGTTTCACCCACTTGTGAACTGCTGTTTTCTTCATAGCATTATCCCCATAAACTTGCACTAACATCTCTCTGATTTCGTTTCCACTCTTTCCAAGTTTAACAAGAAATTTAATGTTCATTTGCTGCTCTAATTCAAGCTCCGACATTCTCACAACAGCACACCAAAACACATGCAGACAGTAATAGATGCCACTCAGAAAGAGGCTGCCATAGATCAACAATACAGCTGTGAAACGCTTATATGTCTACGTCATCAAACCATACTAAGGCTTTTGTCCAGTGCTGCCACGGCAAGCACAAGGTGGCGAGTTCACGAACTTAATTGTCCGACCATGTATTTAACCGTAATTTCAATATGTTGGATTATATACGGCGAGAGAGTAGGAATACTGGAGGGTAATGAATTAGGAAGAAAATGCAAGGATGTAGACATAATCTAATATAATAAATTATTCTTGCATCCGCCAGATACTTTCAAATATCGTTACACAGAAATGCAATTTATTGACATGTGTGTCTTGTGTATGTGCAAGCATGTGAATGTGTGCTTGCATGAACACTGTTTCTAAGCAGAACTCCTGGCAATAACACAGTGACTAAGAAGAGGATGAAAATTACTGTCTTTTAGAATGTGATGCCATGCTGTGTTAGAAAAAATTTTCTGCTCCACAGCCATTACAACATAATTTATCATTCTCTGTCATTGCAGCACATTACATGAAGGCATAAGGTGGGATTAGAGGTATGGCTCCATTCATTCCTAACCTCAGCACTAGACAGAGGTGAGTGGTCAGCTTCATGCCCTGGCCAGTTTACCTCTGAAGACAGAGTCCAGTATTCTTTGAACAGGAGGCTGGGAGGTCCCCAGAGCCATTCTAGGCATGTTGAAAATTAAAAAAGTAAAAGGGAGTAAGAAATAAAAACACAGTAGGGCTGCAAGAAAGGGCACAATCAAGTAAAGAATGTGGCTAAAAAAGAAAAAATACACACAAATTACAAAGCTTCTCATCATGTAGTTTTCTTCCACCGTTTGTCACTTTATCGCTCTTAGAAACATCAAATTAATTAACTACTTGCACTATCTTTCATACTGCTGTTCCCAACTTCTCCAAGACCTGCTGACACCGACCACAGGGTTCATCAATACTGCTTGCAGTAAAGCGACGACACCGCCCACAAAGATGCTGCGATGTCTCTTCCAGCTCTATGTAAAACTTGCAAGGACTCCTGCTCTCTTCCAGTGTTACAGAGGACACCTGCAAGATTTCTGTCAGCTGGCTCCAAGAGCTCTGTACTTCCTCTTGCAGCATCTTTAACAACAGATCATGATGAGTTTAACAAGTGTGGAGACAATCAATGGAGGGTTCTGTATGCTTAGTATTGCCACAGGAATATTTGCGCTGAACTTGGATCCAAGCAGTTGCCCTACTGCGATGTACCGTTCAGATGATGATAAACACATTACTCCACAATTCTTACATACCAGATACTAACCAATACCATATTTATTCACTAGAACACTTTGTTGTCTCATGAGTGGTAACAATGTTTTAGAGGAACATGGTGCCTCCCCCTTCCCACTGTTTATCCTACCCATATAATCCCCTGAGGATGGAAATACAAACACTAGTAATGTATGATCTCAAGTTCTAACAGCACAATTGATGAAGATTAAGTCCTCTGGGCAATAATGCCATGACAATTGGTAAACAGTTACTGACACTTCAGAGCAGCTTGCTACTACCAACTCCAACTTTTCTGGAACTACCTAACAATGGAGGCAGCAATCAGCTCTACAACGACAGAAACTACACACATATCAACAATCCATCATATCACAGAAGGCTTCAATCTTCAACATTATGTACAGTTTATCTCATGATGCTGTCAACAGTAGGGACTGATGTGGGGATTAATAAATATGAACTGGAAAACATGGAAGGAAGTGGTCATGACTCAATTTGAAGTGCCAGCCTGGCATTTGTCTCAAGGGACATCAATGAGAATAGCCAATCTCTGAGTGAGGTTTAAACATTCGATCTCTAAAAAATGGACTGCTACTGCATCCAGCAAGAAAAATTATATCTGGGCATAGTAGTGAAATGTTTAACATCTCCAACTCCCAGGCAATAATTTCTATCATTCCATCAAAATATGATGCCAAGCCTACAGTACTGGCAGATTTATAATCCTATTCCTGAATGATAAGGGTTAATCAACATACCTTCAACAGCGCAAGAGTCTCCCCTGATGAGAACACGGTTGCTGCTAACTGCTGAGTGTTTGTGAGAGGAGACATTTTGTTAAGGGCCTGTTTCACCTCTAGAGCCAGGGTCATAACTCTCTCCACTTCTGGCCGGTGCCATTCCGGAAGTGGCTTCATCACTGCAGACTGGAATAGGCGCACACCTGTAAGAATGGTAGTGTGCAGACATGATGGCTAGAGCAGTTACTGAGCAGCTGATCAGTTGTATGACAGTTGTTCACCTTGTCCTGAGGTCTGACATTCTGATGCTAGTGAACATTAAGATTGCTATGTTCTTGGATGACACAGTACTGTCTGGTAAATATGTAACAGAAATTAAGAGCAGTTGGCTGCCTCCATCTTCAAATGACATTCCAAGAGACTGTCACCTTTAGATCTCCCCCTCTTAACTTTTTGCATCGGCATTTAAATGGCCACAGTCCACCTTCGCGTACGACATTCTTTTCACTAGACATTTAAATTTTAGCATATAGTTTACAAAAAACGTTAATATTCTGGGAACCAAAAAAGACTGAATAATGGATTAAACAGCATTTTTCGGGAAATAAGAAAGAGACATTTCTGCATGTGTTCAAGAAAGCCGTAATAATTTTAGTTTGTGAATAGACTAACAAATTGTATGGAATATGCAAAAATTTCAGTTTCTTTTACTTACATATTGGCTTGAGTCCCCAGGGTTTATTAAGGAGGTCGCACCTGATGTTGTTAGAACTGTGCCTTTGTGTGGTAATCTTCAAAACACACTTTTTTAACACACAGTCCCACTTCACATTTACGGCACTTCACGAACACTTTCTGTGTCACACCCCTGGCCTTACACATGCGACACCTCAGCTGTGTCTCAGACGGGATAGGCCAATGTTTGCTGCCGCAGACTTCAAGCCTGGCGACGTGCGATTCAACGTTAGGTGGTCTACCTAATGGCCTTGGTCCAGCATGTGCCAACATATTCCTCACTAAGGTATATAAAAAATCTCTACGACATTTTCTTACCCCCACACGAGGAATGAAAAATGTAGCTATTGAGAATGGCCAGGTTTAGCAGATGAAAGAACAACTTTTTCGTCCATTTGAATGTGCGACGGCTGATGGAGTAACTGTTAGTCTTTCGGTCACCCTTATCCACATAGCCCATATGATGGTTATAATCCATCACAATTTGCGGCTTTATGGCTTTTCCTCCTTCAGTGCAGAAATTACCTTCTGCTGGGGCACTGTGAATATTAGTCAGCATGCATACGTCTCTCTTGTCCCGCCACAGCATTGCCGTCAAGTCAGCCCTGGTTCTTACGCAAATGTCTCTCCTTTTCAGTTTTGTTGTCTTCAGTCTCAGATCTTGTGGCATGCCTTTCCTGTTCGGCCTGACAGTGCCACAACAGTAAATCTGTTTCTTGGCCAAGTCATCAAACAATGCAGGAGAAGAAAAGAAATTGTCCATGTATAAGTTGTGCCCACGTCCTTCTATCTTCCTCGTCAGTTCCATCACTGTTGCATGGGTTGCTGTCACATGCTGTGTCGTGCGTTGTCTGTCCTTCCCCAAGTATACTTTCATGTCATACGTGTATCCAGTCAAGTCACAAAGTTTGAAAATTTTGATGCCGAAACGCATGTGTTTTTTTGGTATGTACTGTTTGAAAATCACCCTTCCCTTGAAGGAAACAATAACTTCGTCAATAGCCAGATTATCGGAAGGGTTGTAAAATTTGGAAAATGTGGCATTTAGAATTTCAAACAGGTCTCGTATCTTCCATAGTCTGTCAAACATTTCGTCTGTCCTATCAGGTTCATTCTTGTTGTCAGCAAAATGTAAGTAATGAAGGATGTGAAGGTATCAGTCCCATTTCATCATGGTGCCGTAGAAAGGTGTGTATACCTGATCCAGTGTTGACCAGTAGTCTGTCAGTTTGTCTCTTACACCATGTCCCTTCTGTATTGTCAATGCCAGAAACACAAACATTTCGGCTTCAGTAACGTCAGGTTCAGAAGAGGGTCCACCGTCAAGTCCGTCTATGTAATCTTGGTAGTAGCGGTTAGTCTCCACTACCAACAGACTGATATTTTCTGCAAAATACAGAAGAAAAACACTGAGTGGACTGGAGCCACCTTCTTTCCTCTTGGGCCCCCTGTATATGTGTGTGCTACACTGCTCTGAGGGCAAGAGGGGCGTGTCCATTGTAGAGTTACTGGCTGTTGAGTCTGTTCACCTGGCCCACTCTCACCAGCATCCTCTTCGTCAGAGGCACTGGATGAAATTGAACCACTGGACTAGTGACAACTGGCTATTTGGCGGTAAGGTTGAGGTTGCGACACCCATGGCACACTTTCATAACCTCCCTCAACCGAACTGACATCGCTTGATACTCTCGCTTCCTCACTATCAGTGTCCACAATAAGTTCAGATATTTTGTGGGGCTGCAGTAACCTTGGCCTCTTGCTTGGTCAACTCATTATGCCACCACTCACACTGACTGTCAAATGATTACTGGGAAGAAAAACAAGCTCTCTATGCAACAATGGATCTAAACTCAGCTCAAAGTCTGAGAAACGAAACGCAATATTGTCGACCTCTAAATGGGGGTCTTCAAAGAAAAGGATGGCGGATAAAGTTCTGCTTATTGTAACCTGTCACCATATTATCACTGTAACCTAAGTGCTGCATAGATACACTCTCTAGACTAAACAGTTAGTCATTCACAAGCCAAATGAATAGTGCAGGAAAAATAAGCTTTGCATCTTCGCCACTACATCCTTATTGGCTGTAGGTACAAACAGCGTCATATAAAAAATGGATACAGGGGGTTTTCAATTAAGGGGTAAATCAGTCGGAGCATGAAGCTGGAAAAAACTTCTAGAGTGGTGCTAACAAATAATTACTTAATATCCCATGGCATCGAGAGCGAAATATTTAAATGGCTGAGGCTGTGGCTGTCCTGCCGGCAGGACGCTTGTAAGCCAGTTGGCTTTAAATAATTTAAATGCCGTCCTGTGGGTAGGACACTCGTACTGTAATGGTTAATATAAAAGCCGATAATTTAACATCATGTTTAAAAAAACTGTATCACTTGCCTACATTATCAGCCATCTCTACCCAGTTAGCAAAACTCATAGCCTATTTCTATGCATCCATTTTTAATAATATCCTCCTATCTATGACTAGGTCATTGAATTGGACACTTTCCTTTAGCTTCTACTACCAAACTGAGTGCATATCTGCAACTACAGTATTTATAAGTATGTGAGAAAGAAGACAAGGTTGGTGTTTTGTTTAACTTCTATTCATTCTTCATTGTACAGAGCTATGAGTAGGTCAAATTATACAGCATCCAAGCTACAGCATGATTAGCAAATAAGATACTGGAATGAATGTGGAAGAAAGCAGCTGTGGCACAACTCAAGGTACTATCCTACCATCTTCCTGGAGGGACTGAGGTTAACATGCAAACCTGTTCGTATCAGAAGTGTCCGGGCCAACATTTACACCCACAAATCACATCTGCTGACCATTTCAGTATGCTGCTATTGCATCAATTAAACTTCATCACCCTAATGTCACATAGTATGAAATGTAAATACCATCACTTAGTGGCTGCATGCCACAAAGTACCTAAGGGACAGATCTGAACTCAGTATGATAACAGTTCAAGGCTGTGCCCTATTAGGAAAATTCTAACCTGATAAGGTTGTTGGTTGACAGTCCTCAAGGAAACAGACCATTCTGAAGACCTAAGCATACACTGGAGGATAATATTAAAATGAATGTTAAAGAGCCAGGATGAGAAAGTGTGGACTGGATTCATCTGGCTCAGGAGAGGGGCAGGTGGTGTGGTTGCCCTGGCAGCACAGTCCAAACAGTGGCAAAATGAATATTTCATATGAAATAATTTTATTTTCTGCACTCAACAGAATTTAAATTACAGTGATACCTCGGCTAAGGAGTAACCCTGCTAACAAATTTTTCGGCTAATGAAGATTTTTTCGCTGTTTTTCGGACTCGGCTAACAAATGTTTTAGTGGATGCGCGCTAACATAAAGCAGCAAACATGAATGGTCAGGCCATTCCAGGAGCTTATCTTTTCCGTCTGTATGTGTGTTTCAGCTAACGAAGATTTTGGCTAACAAACGTGATTCCAGAACGAATTATCTTCGTTAGCCGAGGTATCACTGTACTGAAGAAAATAAAAGGAAATTCAATAAACAATTGTAACTTTTTTAAAGTCTCTGTCAGGGGTGGCCACAGTAATTGCTGGCACCAAGGACTCTACTTGATCTATGCCTTCTTAAATGGCAGAGGGCGAGAATACAGCAAATCAATGTCCTCCTGAACAGATATTCAACACACTGGTAGCAAAAGTCTCGGGGTTGCAGCCAGTTATGAGATACCTGGATGTGACTAACCTTCCTTACATGGATGATACAAGAACACTTCCTCTGCAAGATGTGGCAACACGGGAGCAACTGCCCTTGTTACAGTTTCTAATATGTGATTCATCACCAGCTGGCAGGCCCGTCGTTCTGGGGCGTCTACCGGTGCACAGTATAACCTGAAGAAACACACACCTTTTAATGCTACCCAGTGAATCACACATCATTTTTTAAATCAATTCCGCGTAAAGTACAGAGGTATCATCATGGAGTTCAAGAGCACTTTGTACCACCACACCTATGTCTATTCCCTTGCATTTACAAAATATCTTATCTATGACATCTCCTTACTGTTGCAAGCTCCACATACAGACTGTTATAATGACAGCGTCAAATAAAGAACTAAGACTTCTGACTTGTATTTCAGCAGATGCCTCATCTGAATGGCAACTGAGACACTGACTACACTGGCGGTGAGTTCTGTCATTCCCCTTAGTTCTTCCTCTGGCAAGAGGTTACAAAATACCTTGAATTAGGCCACAACCACTTCCTTCCGTATCCTTCCCAATTCAATGTTCATTAAACATTCCAACATTTGATACTATATAGTTTCAGCTACAGACAGCATCAATAAATAAGAAATATATTGCAAATAAATAAATACTTTTATTTGTGTCTTCTACCAGTACATAACAGCTACACAACATTAATTCCGATGCTGAAAACTGCACATGATCCTGGGTTAGGTCAAAGTTCACACCCTCATAACTGACCTCTGTAAGATCCAGTTTAATGATCTGCTATTTAAATTCACTGTACCCTAATGCTACCAGCCCACATATTTATTCTAATCATGTAACTGCTAACACAGGAACAAATCTTGTGAACACAGGGTCAGAACCATATCCTGGAACATTCAGTATATTGAACACAACACAGACAATAGGCAAGGCCTACACATAATAATAGCGCAGCAACATTGCTCACCTATCCTTTGTCAGATGGCAGTAAAGTGCAGATACCTCATTTGTGATGAAGTTGGTTAACATGGTGCACACTCGATTGAACTGGTAACTCTCATAAAACTGGTTCACCTGGTGGCAGACATTCATTTTACTAGCATTATTCCGAACAGAGTTTTAAAAAATTATAGTTAAGATTACAAACATATGTTTGTATAATGAATATAAACACTAATTTATGTAATGACCATATACATTAGTGGTTACTGCATTCATTCCATAAATGGCAAAATTCCTTTCATCTATCATTAATCGATAACTGTGTGCGGTGAAAAGTCAGATTCTACCATCAGAAAGCGGGTTAAAACCAGAAACAGCAATTTAACAGGAGGGAAAACATATCACTAAAAATAATTCTACATTTTCCAAAGATGGGTAAAACAGACACAAACATGTACACAAAGAGGCAAAGATAAAGAACTGGCATGGTTCTCCATTATAAATCTCAGCCTCCTTGTTTTTATAACACTCCAATCTTCTCCTTCGGCACTAGATGGAGGCAAATGTTAAGTAACATATCCCAGCTCCTTTTACACCATGAGAATTGTCACCACTGGACAAGAGGATGGTTGGACTGCTAAGACAAAATGGGAGTGGTGACAAACAGAAGAATCATCCTCACCATGCATCAAATCCCACTTGTCTGTTTGCAGTCTGTGGCCTAGCCACTGTATTGACTGAGCTACCTGGCTTATGTACACATAGAGGAAAAATTCACTCCAAAAATAAACAACAAATTATACCTTTGTCTCAATATGTAATTACTTGTTTACAGCAAAGGAGATCATGCTTTTGAAATACACACTGTCCAGCCATCCTGTAACCTTGCAATATGCACAACATATTGATGGAAAGTTATGGGATTCTTACATTCTCACTGAATTCAAACAGCAGATGCAGGAGGTAGCGATCTAGAAAATACAAGCTCTTGTCATTGTTTTGGTCACTATCAGGCCGTAAGTCATGAATTGCACCCAGTAAGAAGCGCAGAACAATGCGGATCTTGTGGACTGCCTCAGCACTGGCCTCCAGCACATTTGGACTGACAGGTATATTTGCATGTTGTGTCGCATGACAGGCCACCCACCACCTGCAGGACAACACAAATTCTTATATAGGGGGTTGGAGCTGCTCTCTTCATCACTGTGGTTCTGTTAAGTTTTGTCACATAGGTATCTGTGTTTCAGAGGAAGATGCTGTTTCCATCTTCAGGACAGAACAGTGAAAACTTCAGAAAACTCACATCTATTTACTAAGCAACACAACAGCACATTCCAGAAGACACTAAGTTTAAGAGTCTGACATGACACATTATTTGGTTGTTTAATTACACGTATTCAAATGCACAGGTTATGTAGACTTGAAAGGTAAATAATTGTGACTTATGAACCAGAAACAAGGTTATAATGGTCTTGGACTACTTCAAGGTACTATGACAGTATCTGCCTGTAGAAATTATAAAAATTATTCCAAAAAGGACAGCCAATCTCCAAGCAGAGATCTTACCCCATGACCCCCCAAATATGACACAACAGTGCCAGCCATTAAGAAATTTGGTAAAGCAGATTCTGATATTGAAAGAGCTGCTCCTTCATGGACAGTTCATCTGCAAGTTTGTTTATGCTACTGATCTGAAGCTTAGACAATACTAATACTGCTGTCTTAACTGGAAAAATTATGGGTCACTTAAAGGTCTCCTCATGTCTTGTGTATGCCTCCATGCCAGGGAGTGCACTTACTGAGTAACACAAACAGAAATGTTACATTTGGTAAGAAATGAACTAAGTTTTTCCACGTTTACATTTACTGAATCTAAACTCTTAGAGTCAGACCAAGTAATTTAAATCTCATTGACACACTGCATTTTAAGCACAACAGTAGCAATGTAACTATATCATGCTTGGTGAGAAAAAGGATCAATACAGAATTGAGAGGAATTTTAAAATATGAGTATCAGGAAGTAGAAAATGGATCACCATGGGTACAATCCCATACCTAAGGGTGTCAATGCCATAAACCGGCTCCCGCTTTTTGTCTTCCCCTCCATGAGTGATGTGGAGAGGATCCACCACATTTCCCTGAGACTTGGACATCTTGCGACCTTCTGCATCAACAGCAAAGCCATGAACAAACACGGCTCTAAAAAAAGAGGAGAATAGTGTCAGCAACATTTAGCATGGTTTACAGCAATGGCAAACCAGGCCCCAGACAATTAATCCCCTCATACATGACACTCATCAGAACAATACTTAAAAATGCAATTCCAGTCTCCCAGAAAACACTCTGTATCTCCATTACAAAGATAAAAAATTTTAAAAATGTTTATGAATGAAATCACTCTTCATTTTCAGAATCATAAAACAAGCACAAAATTTGCGGGAAAAATTCAGAGTTTATGACAGTTGAAGAAATTTGTATGTATAGTGACCACTGTGGTGTAAAGGATTAACAAAATAAAATCATTTTCATTCTCATGGTATATGTTATACAGATACACACATACTTGAAGTCATAAGCACATGCACTTAACTAACTTCATCACATCTAGTAGTGGAGCATACTTCTGGAGACCTGGCAGCAAACGTGCATCAAATTTGTACTGAATGTGTCACCCACACTGAAAAATAAAGCTGCAACTTCTCACTTGCTAACAGCAGCCTGTCAGCAGACATGCCATGGCATGGTGTTCTACAGTACTCATAGCAACACTGCGAGATAACCAGAACATGCAGACTGCAGTCAAATTTGTGTTTGATTCATGTGTTGTTGGGTTAAATATATTTTATTTTCATCTTCCAATCCACAGTCACTTCTTTCCTCTGAAAATGCCACATAAACTTTCAATGGGTCTTCAGTATACCCTGAACATGGAGACACATGTTCTAGGTTAACTTAACAGTGCTGTCAATAGCTGAAGCTGCACAGTATTGAATGTTTGGATAATAAGTGGACAGCAAACAGGAAAGGATTTGGAAGGAAGAGAACACAAACACATTTAAGGACTACCCCAGAATTTGGCTGGAAAGATCAAGGAAAACCACAATAAAAAAACCGAGTTCACTATCAAGTAAAGACAGATAGAATGACAGTTCCCAAACACCAGATTTTACATACCTGTATGGAGCATGACCCCGAACAGCCACAGAAGTCATAAGAGATGACTGAAACCACCCACTGAACTGGTCAAGACCTTCAAGGTAAAGATCAGCCACCTTCTCTCCACCCAGAACACATGACCATGAGAAACCGCTGTCAAACCAGACATCCAGGATATCCTGAGAACAAACATGTGTGCTGTCAGTCAGTGTACCAGCAGACACTACAGCTCTACATGAAGCCTGAGGCCTCTGACAAGCGGGCAAATTAGCATGAATATCGCAACATACCTGACCTTTCTCCACCTCATCTAGTGAAACATTATTCTCTGCTAACACGTCCTTTGACACAAGTCTGTCCAGGGGTAGAGTCCACCAGAAATCTCCACCATGTTCATCCAATAAACAACACAAGTGATTAATCAAAGATCTGTAAAATCATAAATTACATAAAACTATGATCTGGGTTACGAGAGATGTAAGCAAATGATCAGTGGCACAAGTGATGTTCCTACAGGATATTATGGAATCAATAAAATGAACAAAATACCAAGAATCAGTCAAGCAAGTACCACTCTTGCTTCATATCAAAGTGGTACCAGGTTCAAATCTTAGCCCTGAAACCGGAATCCTGATATTCTTGTACTTTTCCTCAGTCCCTCCAGGCAAATGGCGAGCTAGTACTTTGAACTTGCTGACAACAGTTTACTTGGTAATATTCATCATGCACTAATCACCCAACAACAACATTACACAGTTTCAGCTACTAATGGTGTAACTTTACTTCCCATGTTGAATGGTTTGCACTTTTAGATTAGTATTTTCTGCAGTATGAGTGCACTGCCCAATATGTCTGTTTACTGTAGATCCTTGCTTTTGTGCTTTCCTGGTATGCTGCTCAGGTATTTTCTGAATGATTCTGAGATATCATCATCGTCATAGTCGTCATCATCATCATCATAATCATCTCAATCTCTTGTCACATGTCTTTTCTCCCTGTTACTGATCTTGAACCGACAGCGATCCCCAGTGCTCAGGCTTCCAGTTTCAGACTGCAGCACTTTCTTTATTATGCATGACGTTCCCAGTATAGCTGTCTTTTGTAGTGAATCTACTGAAAGTTTTCCTGGTATGGCTTCCAAATTTTTTCTTAAACCTTTTATTACTATTTTGGTGGCTCCAATTATTACTGGTATAATCATACATTTCATGTTTCACATTCATTGTATCTCTATAAATAAACCCTTGTATTTTAGCTTCTTTTCTGCTTCCTTTTGCATGAAATTTCTGTCCATGGATATTGCCACGTCTAACAATAAGCATGTCTTCTCTTTTTTGTTTTTAATCTGTCACATCTTCATGTTCACATACTGGTTTGTGTGTGTGTGTGTGTGTGTGTGTGTGTGTGTACCATTTTCTGTCATTCTGATGCCTAGGGCTTTGTATATTGATTAAAGTAAATGTGCTCAAACTTACCACATCTCATTCAGTACTCATTCTTCACCAAAATGGGTCATCCTGAGGTTTGGTGGACAAGAATTTCTTGATGTTTAAATAACCGGCATTTAATATCAATTTCTTCCTTAAAAATGTTATTTTTAAATATTTTTCCTAACTGCTTGGTCTCAAGCTCCCACTATTGTACTTTCTGTTTCTCCAGATTTTAGCCATTAATATGACTGTTCATTATCCACCAGTTTTTCACCTAAGTTACAAGTGAACTGTCAATGCATCCCCTTCCCTCACCACCCCTCACCTTCTCTGCTCTGCTGTCCTTTATTTGTCTTGTACTTCTTATTCTTTTTTTTTTCCTATGGCATTACAGTTCTTGGTGAATCTTAGCCTCTTCCAAAACTGTCATCCACTGTACTCGATCCTGTGATGTCTCCAGTTCCTCATGCAATTGTCCTGTTCCTCTCCATAATTTTCTCTTGAGGCTTTGGCTGTTTGTAACATTGCTGAGTTGGCATTGTGTTGGTGCATTCTAACAATCTGATTTAGGGGTTCTTCTGCCTCACTGTCTAAATCATCATTATCATCATCATCATTGGCGGTGGCGGCAGTATTAGTAATAGTACACCCTCCTCCCCCCCAAAAAAACCACAGTATCAATTGAACTGGAATCTCGGTGGGCCTCACAGCTAGTTTGGACATCCTGCAGAACAGATAAATCTCTCGCCCCTACTGGGATATCAAACCCAGACCGTCCACCCTGCAGCCTCATTAAAGGTGGTATAAAAACCAAAACCAAACAAAAGGATTCCTTGGCTTCTGCACTTTGTCAACCATCTCGTGGTACAAAAATCACAGAAAATGCAAAACAATATTTTGGAAACTCAATCTGTTTCTGTCCTCAAACAAAAAGGTTGTGAGGCAACTACATATACAGTGTACATGCAAGTGCTGTATTCTACACTTGGACACCCAGGACACAGCACCCTGTAACACGTTTTCCAGCTAATTTCGTCCATGTATTGCAAATATGATTTTCTGTACTCCTGCACACAAAAAAACAACATGGGAAGAAAAACATACTCACTATTCTATCCATATCCTGAGTCAGTGCAATTCACTTCACACATTCACATACCATTTTCTGTTAAGACCCATTTCAATATTATCTGACAGTCCATACATATAACCTCACCAAATTGGTCTACTGACCAAAGACTTTCCAAACAAAATTTTATACGAGTATTTTTCTTTTACAAATGCATCTCACTCGTGATTCACATCATCCTGTCCATAATATGTGATGAGTACATATTACAAATATCCTGACCAAACTGAAGCAAATATCCTCCAAATCTAGAGAGGATATGAAAACTCACTTTGTGAGGAGAGGTGCTCCAGTAGTCTTGTGGTACAGAACTGGTATAGGGACTCCCCACACCCTCTGGCGAGATATACACCAGTATGGCCGTCGTTCCAGCTGTGCCATTAACCCTCCTCCACTCCTTGTACTACCACCGTAATCAGGGAAAATTTTAACCGTCTTCAGAGCCTCCTGGAACATAATACCTATTTATCATTCATTGTCACAACACATATTTGTTTGTGGTTTATTTTATACGATGCTGCCCCACAGCTCAGACTTCATAGCATCAAATATTACATAATAAATGCCTCTGAATGAAACAATTTAGAATACATAAATTTTCCAAACAATTCTGTCATTTTTCTTACGTCACTGGCCTTTATTTTTGTTCACTAAAACTCCGTGGCCTTAGTCCGCACGCGAACTATACCGACAGAGCGGCCGCCGCTGGTCGGCGAAGTTAGTGCCAACTTTTGCGGATAGAGGGGTGTCACGTGGTCAGCGCAACGGGTCCCCA
>Ga0123352_10004279_pt1 | contig 20979 bp, 15 predicted proteins | sample TergutLab28metaG_FD_89700 | JGI IMG/M metagenome (GOLD analysis project Ga0123352, IMG submission 89700) | Labiotermes labralis P1 segment gut microbial communities from Petit-Saut dam, French Guiana - Lab288 P1 | ecosystem: Host-associated > Arthropoda: Insects > Digestive system > Gut ...
AAACCCCTAAATAACCCAAGCTTGCTCATTCCTTATGAGCAATACTACATTCAAACCCTCTACCAAGAAGGCAGGCTCATTCTGGAGCAAAGCCCAGGAGAAATAAACCCCCTTTTCCAAATGGTCATTAACCCCCAGACCCCACATTCCACATGAACAGACCAGTGGTGCTTCAGCCTGCAACACGGATACCACGCCAACCCAACCACACTGAAACACCAACACACATCGAACCAAGGTATGTGCTATCGCGTATTCACAATAACACAGTGTATTAACAAAGCATTGTCAGTCAACCAATAAAACATACCATGTACATGAGAACACAACAATCACAAAGCAGAAAACACCATAACAGTCAGTATCAATAGAAAGACGCCTACCAACTACAACAATTTGACAAAGCTAGGCACAGCAAACGCACACCACTACATACCATAATCTTACACTAATGCTAAATCCTCCATCTTTACAGAACGCATGACCAATGTGGTAATTCAACAGAATAGTCATAAGCTCCTGATGATGGATATATTAATGTCCGAAACATGTTGAGCGCATAAGAAATGAAATAAAACAGCAAGTGACATCAAGTTGGTCTTTTTGTTTTCAACTATTACAATGATGCACGGTCCAATAAATACAAGGGAATATTGTAGCTGTGTATAATTATGTTGATCTCTGTATTGTTACATAGCAGATGGGAATGTGAAAGTTCTTGGGACCAGTTGATAGTAGAAGGCATTCCCTGAAATTAATCTGACATAATAAGAAAAAAGCTTCATTCCAGAATCATAACCTACATGTAGGAAATGGACAGTTGACTGTTTTGTATTTCCCTCCTATGTTATGGTCCGTAGAGCACGTTTGAAACGTGACGGCACATGCGCAGAAACCAGATTTGGTCTTTCAGCGAAACAGACAAGTCCATTTAAATTGGCGGGGGTGTCAGTTCAGTTGACTACTGGCAGCCGAGGTGTGCGCATCAGCGGTAGTTATGGTAGTAATGCTGGATACACCATGTTCTGAGGTAGAGTGCAAGACTACTGGCTGCCCACTCCACTCGTATGTTTCCCCTTTACTTCCCCTACCGTGCGTCACCGTGTGCCATCAGGTTACAACTGAGCTCTACTATGTGAATCTGTGCTTCAGATTTAGGTGGTAGATTTGATGTGGAAGATGTTGAGCAAATTGTATTCTGATCTGTCAGATACAGAAAAAATGCAGCGATATGTTAATGAGGAGAAGAACATACGGGAAGAGAATCTGCGACTGCAGCGTAAGCTACAGCTTGAAGTGGAAAGGCGAGAGGCCCTGTGTCGTCATCTGTCCGAATCTGAAAGCAGGTAACACTGTTTGATGTCATGGCCTGTTTCAGTGGTTCTTAGATATTTAGGCAGCTTTAAACTGAACATCCTTGATGAAGATGTGGCTGTATGCAGCTGAAACTTGTATTGGCCTTGGTGAAAATTGTGTATGGGTTGGTACATAGATAATACTTACACAAGGTCAATCAGAAAGATGGTTACACTTTCAGATGTTTGTAATGAGTGAACAGTCATTGGCATGATGTGTATCAGTCATTAAAAACTTGCAAAGTTTGTAATAACAACTGATAAATATTCCATAATTGTAGGCTTACTGGTAATTTCGTTGTATATGTATGAAAATGATGCCTTCTTTTGGAATTGTCCTGTGCATGTGTTGCACATTACATAATGATTGGTTGTGTTTTTAATACTGTTTGGTTGGAAGGTAAATTAAACAATAAAATGAACATGCCCTGTTTTTTACATACAGTTGGTATAATTTTAATTTTTTAACAATTCTTACTTTTCAGTGTTACTTTAGTTTTGTTTGTTTGTTTCTTTCATTCTTTCTTTGCTTCAACAGTCCAACTTGTGATTTACATCAAGTTTTCTTTATGTCTTGGTTTGAAACCTCACGTGGTTCTAGTTTCACTCATTTAAAACATGTTCTTGCTATAAGAAGGAGCCTATTAGTTCTGTGTCAGAATTTACCTGTGTGACTGAACTGTAAGCAGTGTTGTAAAGGACAGACATGTGCATTTCTTCCCACTCTTATGCTGGAAACATCAGCCATGGACTGTATAGTTCCTGATTGAACCGGTATCTTATATTTGAAGTTTTCATGTTGGTGTTGATTAGGATTCAGGTCTTCTGGTTGTCACAATGTGTTGTTGGGTTAGCTGGTTAGATGTTGGGAAGGATTTTGTCACCTTCGTATTCAAGAGTAGTCAGTGCAGGAGAGGTTCCTTTGGGTATATTTTAGGGACTGGTTTACCCTGAAAATAGAGGGGCTCTGCTCCTTTGAGATATTGGGAACCAACTTTCCAGTGATACAGTGTCACGTTCCAGAAGACTTGACTCATCCTAAACCAAGTTTGTTAAGAGTCAGGTGTTGGCATAGTTAATGTGAAGCTTTTCCATTTGGTATGTGGTAACAAATTACTTTGACATCACTAGTGGACCTGTACATCACATGCTTCCTTATGCCTTGATGGCATGCACAGGGAGAACTTTGCCATTTACCTTTACCATTTTGTCAATTTATTTATATATATAGTTTGGAAATGGAAGAAGAGCGTCACTACAATGAAATAGCGATGTCTGGGGTCAATATGAGGTCACGTACAGTTTCCAGTCCGATCCCATACAATCCGTCACCAAGTTCATCCAGACCACTCAGCCCTGGTGAGTTTTGCTGCAGTGACAAATACCTATCATTTCACTTGCCCTAGTTAAACACAGTGAGCATGTCAGCTGTACTGATAGCATCACAGCATTTGTATACGTTGACACCTCGTACGTGTCGGGAAGTGAAGAAAAGATTCAGTCACGGGAAATTAATAGTTCCAGTAACTGTACCTTACAGTGGTATAGTCTTGTTGTAATAATAATAATAATGAAGAAGAAAGGGAAAAAAAAAGAAAAAAAGAGAAAAAACTAGATTTGTAAAATACAGAACTGTGTGAACCAAGAGAAGGCGAGGTGAACGGTATGAAGCTTTGCTCGCTATACGATAGATCTGAAATATCCACAGCTGTGTTCATGAGTGTTCAGGTCTTACGGGATGTGGTGCTGTGCTGTGCTGTGCCGTGAGCTTAAGGTGTTCTGCTGTTCTGAAGGAATGTAGAGCCCTCATCTTTAAGGGTTGAGGGTTTCAGCCTTTCAAACATTAGGAAATATGAAGTGACACAGTGTCACATCTCAGAACACCCAAATCCTCATTCTACTACTTGGGCTCCTGAACTGTCTCACTTACAATCATAGTTTGCTTTATTTCTCTTCTGTTTGTAGTATGTTAATTGCTTTAATATTTAGGTAACTGCAATTTAAAAGTGGAGCTTGATTACTGCAAGAGACTTGAAAAAACTCTGGGGGATTTAATGAACATTAGAAACTTCACTTTTCATTCTTTTATTAAGTGTACAGATAAATATTTCTGTATTCAGTTACATTAGTTAGGTTCTGTTGGGTGTAGTTAGGTTAGGTTAGGTTAGGTGTGGTGTGGTATGTGTTTATTAATATAAAACTTAATTAATTGTAAATTGTGTAATGAATTATGTTGGATTTGATTTTATTAGTTCTAGCTTGGTTTGGTTGGGTTAGTATAGGTTAGGTTTGGTGAAGTTGGGTTACGTTAGTTTGGTTAGGTCAGGTCATGTTAGGTTATGATGGATTTGATGTGGTATTTATATATATATATTTATTTATCTAAAATTTACTGTTGTATTAAATTAGGTTAGGATAGATTAGGTTGATAGTTAGATTAGTATGAGTTAGGTTTCGTATAGTTTTTTATTTGTTCATTTATTTGTTTACATGTGTGTGTATTTATGTTTGTTTTTATATTTATTTCTCTGTTTGCATTGATTTGTTTATTGTTGTTTAAATTACCTTAGTTAAATCAACTTATTTTATTTAATTATTTATTTGCATTAATTTAATTGGTCAGTACATCTATTTAATTCACTGATTTATTAGTAAGGAATTAATTAATTTTATTGCTAATTACTTACAGTAAGTAATAACATAAATAATCTTTTTATGTAATGCAATCATTGTTCTGGTCATTTCATGTATATTGTAATGTAACATTAAAATACGCTACAATTTCAAGTGACAGTTCTGTCTGTTGATTCTGGCATTGTTACAGGTATAAACTTGGTTGGTTCCTCACGTGATACTTTCTCAACAACAGGCGGTCCTTCGGGTTCTTCCATTGGTCGTTGCTATGCTTGTGGACAAGCTACTTATGCTACATTGCCGTTAGGTCCCAGTGGAGCCACAGTTGCACCAACACCTCTTGTTCCGTGTCCATCGGTAGGAGGGTTTCTTCCTGTGTCATCTTCCCCACCAGCACCTCCAATAGCAGTAAGTACCCTCTGATTTAACAGTGCAATGATTGAAGCTGAAATCAAAATGGCAACTTGGAATGATAGTTTCTCAGCTAGTTATGAAACTCCTCACTTTATAGGGAACCTGGAGGTTAATAACTAACTAGTGAATGTCTGATTCAATTGAACCTGCCTCTTAGGGGCTAAAATTTATTGTTTTATCACCCTTGTACCATCGCTTGTGTTTTTCAAAAGAATCCACCCAAGTCAAGTTCTTGTGTAACTTTTTAAATGTTTTAGTTACTAGGGTTAGAACCTGTTTGCACATCAGCCAACGCTAGGATTCGAACTTTAAATAATTTTTTGGCTGCTGTGATCTCTACTGTCTGTGGCTGTAGAGTTATCATAAGGATTGGTATCTTCTGTCAAACGTGTATAAACTGATGTGATGATGGTATGGCAGGGTGCCCGCCGAACGTCGGAGCGCTTCATCAAGCCAGCAATCCCTCCTGTCACTGCAGTACCACCTGCTAGTAATAGTTGTCTGGTAGCAAGCCATGCAACTCCACCACCCACTACTGCATCTCCTGCACCAATGGATGTTGCCAAGAGTTAGTCATGTCTGCGCTTACTACAGCATGATATTTAAGACCCAAGGTAAACAGTATGAAACAGCAATTACCATTCTGTTTGAATGCATAATTGCAAGTTTGGAAACTGATGGGAAGGAGATCTTTGTATCATTGCTGTTTTAGCTTTATCAACATTGGCTGTGTTGACTACATTTTCTGGTTGGGTTTTTCTTGTCTAGCATTTTCAATATTTTACTTCTGCCCCCTGCGTAGTGACAGTTATCACAAAGTTTGGACTTTAAAATGCCCCAGGTTAGAAACTATCCACTTCCCATTTATTATTATTGTTATTATTATTATTAAAAGGAAACGTAACATATTTCTGGCACTTGGATACTGAATGTTCATGTGTTTTCGTACATGAAATACATACCCATGATGTCTTTGAATGAATATATTAAATGCCATTTCCTTTATAGCTAATTGCAATAATGAACTGGTTTTGACAAGAAGAAGCATTAGATTTTTAAGTTGAAATTTTGTGTCTCGAAGTGTTGGAAGAGCTCTTTTTCCTAGCACTGCAGGAAAATCCAGGCCTGTTATTAGAAAATACTTTCTTGCAACAAGCTGGAGCTTCCCCTCACTTTGCATGCAGTGCTTAATTTGCTCTTAAAGCAATCCTGAACATTGGATTGGTCGTATGAATTGGCTGGCCTGTTCACCCAACTAAATACCTGTAGATTTTTATCTGGGGCTTTCTTGTTTAATTGATCATAAGGAGTAAGAGTGACCTGTGAAAGTTTACTGATACCTTGACAATGTCTACGTAATGCCATTGTGAATTAGAGGAAACTGTTAAACTGTAGACATTTGATATTTGTTTTTTTTTTTTGTCAAGACCAGCTTATTATTTCAGTTACCATTAAAGTTATCTGACACTTTGTTATATTCATTTTTGGATACTCTGTATGTGTATATGTATGTATGTACGTACGTATGTATGTAATATAAGGACACTAATTAAATGTTGCTCAGTATTCTTTGAGGGATTTAAATTGTACCCATCTGAGATTCAAAGATTGAATTAAGTTTTTGACTAGGTGGTACCGTACTACATGTAAAATCTTTTTAACACGTTTCTGTACATCTCTGTTCCATTGATATTCTAGTTGGTCATGAGAGAGTGCATTTGCTCATGTACTTTTGATGCTTATGCATGGAAGTGATTGTAATTTAATGCCTCAGAAATCTCACAAGGGCAAATATTTGCCCAGTTCTTCCATTTTGTTGCCCCCTTTATGTTTCTCTTGCCAGAAATAATGTGATGATCAGATATACATTTTGTACCCTTATGCAGCCACTAAGTGGTGTATACTGCATTGAATGTGAATCACTGACGTGAGTTGTTGCTACAAGTGTGGGGATGAATAGGTTAAGTAATTGTCATCATAGAGAAAGAAACTCAAATTCTTGAAATTTTGAGTTATACATAATTTTTAATGTTTTGTGGATATTACTTTATGGGTATGTTTCATTCTGTAAGCAAGAATGGAGATGATGCTTGCTCTCTGTCCAACTGCTGTAAGATGATGCATAAATAGTTTTGATTCATTTACATTATGTCATTGAAAGTTTTGTTTAGTTTTGCTTTTTGGTATTTAAATGACGTTACTACTGTAGAAGGAGGTGTCACATATTGGCCTGTTTAATGTCCAAAAATTTGTGGCATGACATTTTGCTGTGTGTCATATTGCTGAAATGCATTTGGCTCCTGAACAGTGTTGTTATTGCAATTATATTGAAATACTGAGAGATGGTGTTAAACAGTTCTCAGGTGAATTGTTATAAAAATATCATTAACTGCTGCAGTTAGATTGAATTCAAATTTGCTAGTGTGTGCCAGAACATAGGCTGCAAATCTGAGTTTTATAAATGTCTTGTGTTTCAAAGGCCTGTTCTGTTGAAACAAACTGTACTTAACACATTTGTCATGAAATGTCAGTCTAGTACATTTACCTTAATGTAGGTGTGGAGTTCCACAGATGACATTCTTGTGCTAAATGTAATTGGTAACATAAATTTATTTACAAAACAATATTGTGTACCAATACGCTTTATCAAGTGACAAATGGGTACTGTCCTAACATTGACCTGGAAGATTTGAGGAAACCACATGAAATTGCAAGGTGATCACTTTCCTGGTTGAGAATGCAACATAGCTAATTGTTGCACGTTTTGAACATTACATCATTGTCCGTTGTTGAAACTACATTGTTTAGCTGTTGGACACTCTCGGATGTTTCTGTGTAACGTATAAAGCCTTCAGATTTTGCGAAGCTTGCTGGCAAAGAACAGTCATACTGTTTGTAGCTGTTGGTTAACCTCATCACAGAAAGTGATTACTTCTGCTTGCCTGACAGTTGGAGAACAGCACTGTGTTTAACCATAAGTGATAGTGTTTTCCCTCACAGAGTCTTTCTGGTCTGTGAGATAAGGTTCTGATGGTGGTTTCTGCAGAGAGTAACATCTTGTGAGGTGGTATATTCTGGTAGAAATTCACCAGTGGTTAAGAGAAACGTGCTGCCTGAGTCTTCATAGTAGAAGGAGCAGTCCATTGGCAGTATTGTGAGCAGTGATATGGTCAGTCTGTATATATGTAACTTGCCCACAGTTGCACTTTGTATACAGAGATTTTTGTCATGTGGGACACTGCATGACAGAACCATAGAAGAGCCAGTATCATTGGTCTCTCTGCAGCAGCACTTATCCACTGTCTGGTGGTCAGTGTCATTTTCAAGAAGCTGCCTATGTAGTACAGATAGTTTATATACATTTTGTGAATGGGTGTAGGGATTCTATTAGTAGGTTCTGCTGTAAGCTGGACGCACCCTACTTTGCATGAAGAGGATGTATGCCAGTAGAATACTGTGTGGAGTTAATTTGTATTGAGCATCTGATGATACCAATTACATTATGGTTCACATCCCTGATTGGCATATGGTGAAGAGAGGAAGGGGGGAGAGAGAGAGAGAGACCATGCATGTGGGTGTGGGTGTGCGATTTACAAAGGCTGAAATGGTTTGAATCTGGCTGATATGGTCTGTGTTATCTGTGTCATGTATTGTGCAAACCTTATCACTCATGACCAGATATTGTCATATTAAACCTAACTTTTAGGGTTCAAAGTATGCTTGGAGGTGGTGGGAGAACCTGGGAGTTGGGTAATTGTCCGGTCTTGGGGTATATCTTGTGACATCCGTGTAAGGGTTGAAGATCAATTCTGTTTGTTGGATCGAACCTCTGCTACTTTACCTGCAGCATATTGCAAAATCAGTGCTGTAGTGTTGATCAGTCTTGTTATTTTGTTCAAACATTCCTTATAATATAGTGAAAACTGGTTTAAAATTTAAATTCCCAGAAAAACCTGGTCTGATAGTCTCACCACAGATTTGTATACTAGACGTACAGACACAACACTGAAAGGACCCCTAGACTAACCACACCTAGCAGAAGTGAATGTGTTTATAGCTACTGCATCAGCATAATGTATCAGAAATGTGGTATGGTTTTCCACATTGTTACCCTTCCCTCCACAGCACTGTGGCTTCAAATTGGCCCATTGTACCAGCCCATGATTGTAGATGAGTGTGGAGCAATGGGGGAATGATTAACAGGGGACAACCCATAGTGCTCAGAGACAAACCCACCCCAGAACTGCTGTATCCACCACAAATTCAATGTGGACTGCTCTAGGGCTGTGCCTGAGCTTCCACAATAAGAAACTAGCAGTTGTCAATCTGGGCTATGGCATGGCCACACATGCACCTAAACTCTACTTTCCTACATTCATGGATATGCATGTGCTGTCTTGACATGAGGCTTGTGTGTCATTTCTCAATCCCTTCAGGCTGTGCCAGGATGGTACCTGAAATTGGCTGTAGCCACTTCCACAACTTTGTATTTCTTTATTTGTTAATCCTGCCATTCACGCAGCATAGTGTGTCTTCAATCAGTTCCATAACTGTAGGGAAATACAAGGTCCATTAGGCTAGGTGACTGAGCCATCAGTTGTATCATCTTACTGCTGCTGGAACATGAGATGCTCACCCAGGTGCGTGTTGTGTCTCATATGGAGTAGATCAGTGTGTGCGTGCGCGTGTAAAGAGTGTTCTTTGTTCAGCTTTTACAAAGTATGTGTCTGTCATGCAAAAAAAATGTCACTATAAGTTTTGTAAAAACAATACAGTGTTAACAGTGCCATGTAAAAGATCTGTATACAGAAAGGTGGGAACATATTGCGTGACAGCTTCAGTGCTGGGAATAAGTGAAATACAAAAGGTTGTGTTCTTCTTGGATCAGATGTAGTTGATGTAAGTAGGATTATTAAGGTAAGAGGTAAAGGTTACCCCATGACATGCCTCTGCAGGCACAGAGGGGAAGCAGAGGTATAATTCCAACCCATTCACAACCCAGCACTAGAAGGAGGTGGGTATGTAGGGATGTAAACAGTCAAAATAACAGATAATGGTATTATGACGGTCTCCAGTCAGTTCTTGAAGTTGCTTTATGTGGACTTGAAGTGCTGTGTGTGTGTGTGTGTAGAATCATGAGAAACAGCAAGTAACATACAGATAGAGGCCTCTTAGATCTCCAGATTTGAATTTCTGAGATTATTATTTTCTGAGGGTCATTGAAATCACTGATGTGAAGAATCGGCATTTCTTGCAGGAACTGAAGTACAGTTTTCAAATGGAAACTGCCACTATTTCAAGGTGAGAGTTGCACTGTGTGCTAAGAAATATTTTCAGAAAGTGTGAGGCCTGCATAGAGGTTGGAGATCAGAACTTTAAGAATCTTATGTGGAATAAAGTATGTTGAACTACAGGGAAAAAATATCAGGCTTTGTATGCTATAAACCTCCTGCAGTAGCTGCTGTGCTGAGGGAACAGATGAAAGATGTTATGTCCATGGTCTTGATATACTGACAGCATTATTAGAGAATCATAAATAACATTGACTGGTGTTGCAGTGGGTGTGGTGTCCATTTTGATGTCCTGAAGATTTTACTGACTCACTTTGGTGTCAAGTGCAGATCTCTAAATTATTGCTTCAATAAAGCTGCTCACAATACAAGGTTTAAATGGTATGCCAAACTGGCTTCTATGGCAAGCTCAGCTTTTGTCTGTATTAATATTTTTGGATAATTGGCGCAGCAGCATCTAAGTAAGTGGGTTTGTTGAATATTCTGTGTGGGTGTCATTACACTCATGAAGAATAAAAACACATTTAGAGTGAATGAGCAGGAATTAAGGTGGTTTAAAGTATTATTTCTTGTCCATTATTAGATCTGATTACTGAAGGAGCTTATGGATGTGCTGGTGCATATTTTGTTTTCCTTTGCCCTGTGTATGGGAAAAATGTGATGTCACACAACAGGGTGAAAAGTCATTTAATTCTTGCTGTATATGTTACATTCCAAATAGTGGACTTCAAGATGTTAATTTGAAATTGTAGTTTGGATATTTCATAAATTAACATTTGTGTAACATTTACATCTTTCATGTGGGAAAGCTTTGCCCCATATGTTGGTTAAAGGTTAAACATGTTGCAAGGAAAAGAGTGTTTGTTAGCTTTGTTATATGAACACACTTTCCTTTTGACACATTTTTGGTATATTTGTACACAGTTTCCCACTGTTTTGAAAATACCTTATAACCTTGCCTTGCAAATTGAGAATTGCTTAATTTTCTGTGCGAAGTGTGCTTTCGATTAAATATGCTTGTTCTTAAAATTGTCAGTTACTATTAATAAGTCCTTCTTAGAAGGGGTTTATGTATTCACAATGATAAATTGTTGAAGAAGGTAGTGGAATGTTAAGGCGCAAGCAGGATTTCTCGGCTGCACTATTGTATTAAGTTTTCTTCGTGAGTATGTTAACCTGAATACTGTTGGTAATGTCATGTTTATTATTATTATGAACTATCACTTTGAGATCAATAAAAGTAACTACAGTGATATGTGATCCTGTCCAGTCCACTCTCTCAACCGTGTCTTAAGACAAACAAGAAGTATTCATATATAAAATTTGAGGTGGTTTATGTGACTGTAAATGTTAACATTGTGGTCTTGTCAGATGATGTTTTGTGACATACCATTGTTTGGGAGGAACCTGCTTCCTGTGTTCATTTCTGCACCTCATCTCCCTTAAAGATGGTGGCTGCAAATGCACCACACTATGTGGCATGACATTGCAGAAGGCTCTATCTTTATCAACAAGAAGTCTGTTTAACAAATGAATGGCCATATACTCCAACATGATCATAGAAACCAGTATGATCTCAAAATATGATATTTTTATACATGAAATTAGGAGCAACCCTTGTAATGTGTTGTTGCACTGTGGTCAGTACCATAGATTCTGAAGTGCTGGCGCATTCTTCGTGTGTTTTACGTGACAAGACTTGCCCCGACTCCATCACGCTGCAGGGCTACACACCAAACATATTCAGTCCATTTTATAAACTGTGTATGTAGATGGAGAACAAGTTGTATCAAGTACGTGCAAGTTTTCATTTCTGTGTTGTGGGTGGTAAAGACAAAAAGGTAGTGTTGTTATCCCTGTCCTTGATTTATCACCATGCCATGATGACACCACAATGGTAGATGTAGAGTGGTTTGCATCACACGCTAGCCGCATTACACCCAGGACAAATCTGGTACCTACTGGATAGGAGGCTGCTTGGGCCTTTGACCTCATCTGGATGCTGAAGCATCTCTTGCTCTTGCATGGAATAGAACCCCAGTTCCTTGATCTTTAAACTATAACAGTAGGGCTATCCTGATCAACTTCCATGTCAGATACATATTCACCAATACATGAAGACTGTTTGTTGGATTGCCTGACCAGTAAAGCTGAAAAAATATCCACCTAGTATATACTTTGTGATGACACCCAGGTTAAATGAGGAAATCTTAAAGACACTAGATTCTGAGGTTCTTTGTAGCAGTGATTATGAAGATTTGTCTTGTGGGAGGTGATGCCATGTACTTTAGTAGGTAAGTGCCATTACTTTTGTAGAACTCTTGCCTTCATCTTCAAGCTAGAAAGGTACCCTTACCATGTTCCAAGTATGTATCTACCAAATTTTGTGACAGAACAACGCAGAAAGTTAATCTACACATATTCTGTCCACATGGAAGACAAACTTTCTTTGCAGTAAGGTGTATGCAGGCTGACAGTAGTAAAAACATATACATGTAGAAAATACAAGCAAGCATGTGGCATATAGGTGATGCTAAGTAGCCTTATCAGTGGATATTAATATATGGAGGAATGTACTACCTACATCTTGAGGATTGAAGTCTTCAGGAGGATATGAATGTGTTAAGTTAGGAAGGTTGCAAGGAGGTACTGTGGTAGGTTGCAGGGAGATGGAGTTTGGACTTGGGCATTGACAGTGATTCACAGGAAATGTGAGGATACAAAACAGCTTTCTTAATGACCACAAGAAGGACAGAGGATGGGTATTGAGACGTGAGACTCGGGCTGTAATTAGAAGGGGGGGGGGGGTCCCAGTGTGTTTGTACAGAAGGAAGTGACATTCTTCTCCTCGGAATGGAGTAGAGGCTGCACAAGCTGTTTAAGGAGAAACCATCTCTCCATTTCAGATTGCCTGGAATAGACTGTTTTCTTTGCCAGGAAGTTGGTGCTGTTAAGAAGGATGTGATGGTACAGGCCACTGCTGTGTAGGACCATGGCTGACTTGCATGATTCATCCTGTCAGGTGTAACTGGTGTGGAGTGGCAACAGTCCAATGCACACCTACCTACACTTGCAAAGGATGCTGCTTATGCCTAGTGTGACAAGATGGAGGTCATCCTTCACAAGAAGTAGGAAGGCTTCTTAGTAGGATGTCTACCATCTTGACATTGAGCTTGGGTAGCATTCTGTTGATGAAGCTGCAGGTGTGCAGACCTAAGAGCAGAAAAGCCATGGATATGGGGTCCTCTTGATGTAATGTAACCTCTTGCCAAGTTTAATTGGCAATTTGATGGTTCAGTTTGATAGTGTGGGCTTGTTTGTGAAAGGTTTCCTGGAACGCGTAGAGACCCTCTTTGTGCAAACAGGTGGCTCTGGCACTGTTTACCAAGTTGGATAGCACAGACTGCTTGATTGGTGAATGATGGGTGGCAGCACTCAATAAAGACTAATGTGGATTGTATCTCTGTACACAGTGTGACCCATGGAGGCCTAAAATATTCAGATTATGGTGATTTACAGGAAGGGGAGGTGCCTGTCAGTCTCAATAGTGAACTGACTGTTGGGTTGTATGCCATTAATGAAGTCAAGATCCTCAACTGTTTGGGCCTGTGGCCCTCCTCACCAAAGCACTGTCTGAAGAGGTTATGTATTACAGGGGACGTCGGCAAACCCATGGCCATTACGTTCGCAAGTAGAACTGGCTTTTGAAACCAGCACGAAGTACGGGTGTGTTGTCTCCCTGGCATTGCTGGGTTGAACGCACCTTAAAAAGGGTTGTGAATGCCAACTGAAGTAAACCAAACCAAACTACGTCCCGACTCCGTGCAATTAGGGGTGACTTTGTGGATGTGTAGTAGTTATAGCAGGTCGCAAGCGACCTCTGGTGATCATAGTAGATTTTGTTGGCATAAAGTATTGGGTCTTACTCTCCCTAATTCATTTTGTCGTTTCCAGTTTTCCATAGCCGTGTAAATCAGGTCTCTCCCGTGCGCTCTGTTTTGCGTAAATGTGTAATTAAACACTATTTCGAATCACTAAAATGAATATAATCATAGGGATTTTCTACTGCAAAGTAACAAGCATATATTTCACCTTCTTTCGTCTTTCAAAATTTTAATTCCTTGATAGTCCACAGCAATCGAATTATTCGATACAGTTCTTTCGATAGTGCCCCTTTTACGAAGAGTGTGGAAAGCAATGCTTTGATCCTTGAGGAATAGTATTTAGGTTGGTGTAGGTACGTGTGGGAAACTGTCGACTGAATCTCATTTTATAAGAGGTAAACGTAAATAAACATCTTCATTATGCTGTAATTGGTTAATATTTTGTACATTTTATTGTTCGTATCTCCAAATATTGCGCAAAACTGGTACCAGTGGTCGGAAACGTAATTTTGCGGTAGGGAGATAGTTGATCTACGGAAAGCAAATTGTCCAAATAGATTTATTAGCAGTAGAGCCTGATAAAGTATGTCATACCATATGTAACTTATAACTCACTGTGTTACAGTGACTGAACACGCTTATTGTAGAGTATGTGGTATACATTTAACCTAACAAATCTCAATCGCACAGGACGAAAGACTACAGCAATCACAATGAAATAAAAGACTTGTGAAAATGTATGTACGATGTAGTTCCACAAAACTCTTGACTGTGTTTCTTTTTCTGTTGCATGTTCGCAAATAAACCGTGTCCTTGCAGTCATTACAGTATAGCCGGTGGGTTGACTGTAAAATTCTATGAAGCAGAGTTTATAAAATTTTTAATTATTATGAAAATTGAAATTATCCGCAATGAACAATGTATAAAGAAGAAAAGCAGCAAAAATTCCTTAGTCTGCAAATTTTTAATCTTCATAACTGGAAAAGTTGGGTAGAACTCATTCTGCCTTTGTCAAACAACCTGTACAGTGAGATGTCTCAGATTTCTAGATAATAAAGAGCTGATAGTTTTCATATCTCCTGCCAGTCATGACGTACAGTATAGTATTCTGGGACAACTCAGAATACTGATTTATGCAAGAATGTTATCACACTTACACAGAAAGAGGGATGGTTGTATTTGCTATACAAGACTTCAGTTGATTTTCTAACACTTAAATAGCCCAGCTTCTCTAACAACAGCAGTATTTATGAGTGAACACTGTAATATATACCTTCATTTGTGCCTTCCTCTCTACTTGCATTGTATTGGGTTTGTACCATATTACATCAGGACTGAAAACACAGGTAGTGAGAGAAACTCAAGTCAGCTGCCAGCATAGATAAAAAACACCAAGCAGAATCAAAGTTTAGGCCTTTTGTTGTAATGTTAATAACAGCCAACATAGATACAAACACAGAATATGATCAACAAAATTTAGACTTCGAGTTTTGGTAGTAGTGACAAACTGTGGTCACAGTTACCAGCATGCATAAAGGTTAAGGCATGAGGTTTCATTTTAATGACAGAAACATGTGTCATGATTGCTGTTTAATGACAGTAGGAAGAAAAATGATGGATCAAGTGTAGGCATTCAGTTTGCATATTACAAAGACCTTTAATATACACACTGGCAAACGTCACTTAAGTTGCTGTCTCAATCTGTGTTGGCAACCTACATTCATTAGGGTTATTAATAACTTTTGTTGCAGAAATAAGAGTATTTTGAAGTGCCAGTGAATGAAGAATAGCAAACAGTAAGTATTGCAAGGGATGTAAGTGCATCTCCTGGCCTGTGTTAGTGTTGTTATTAGAAGTGCAATAGGTGTTCTGAAAAGGATGTCATGTAGAGAATTATATAAGGAGTTTGTTTACTACCTCTGGCCATACCAGTATTTATAATTGATGGTCTCACAGTTCCATGTAGTCAGTACATGGGACAAACATGATTTTCATGGGTGAGGTTTGATATTCTCATAGTGGTGCTGATGAAGATGCCAGACATTTGGATATGAAACTGTGTGTATTGGTATATAGGTATGAGGAGGAACCTCTTGTGGAATGAAAGTATTTGGCTGTGTGTCAAAGCTGAAGCTTCAGCTAGTAACAGTAAGGAGGTTCACCCCTTAAATCATGCAGTTAACTGCTGCATATACTACCTGCATTAACTCGATAAGAACACTGCATTATATCATAAGGCATTTATGTGTTTTGTATGATGTTCAACATTGATTGATTATTTCTGTGAGCAACAACTGGTTGGTCTGCATGAAGGAGATGGACTGTGTTCTCTGCGAGATGGCGGCAACTTGCTTCTAAATGTAATTTAAATAAATGTAATGCCTCAGAGGATTAAAATAACATTGAAAGGATCTTTTTGACTCTCAACTTTGTTGAATTTATGTTCCTAAGAAATTAACCTTTTGGCGCCGGAATTATTTTTTTTTAATTTTAGCACACCCTGTATATAAAACGTAAAAAATACAGGAACCAAATACGTTAGCATTATGAAACAAACTGCATTTTGAAAAGATAAAAATGGAGAGTATATACCATGTTTAAAATATTCGGTACCTATATTTTTTGAATAAATATATAAAATGCTACTTTGGGGGTTAGCGGTGCGGTATGTCAACTATAGTTGACATTAGGCATCAAAAGGTTAATGGCTGGCTGTAATCATATGCTTCATTGTAAATTTATTCAGTATATAATACCCTTGTGTGAGTGAAGGAGTGTGTCAGATCCCAGTTGCCATTGCAACCATTGTTACTTTCTGTGTCTTCTGTGAGGTACAGGCTGGGGTTGAAGAAACAGTTGAGTAGTTGAGTGTTGAGCATATGGTAGAACATAGCACAAGCAGATGGCAGCACTCAGATAGATGAAATTAACACATGGGTTGGTGTGAGAATAAAGAAACAGTGGACAAAAGAGGCCATGGGAAAGTGCATGAATGTTAACGGCACTTGGCTAGTATCTAGGTAGTGATTGAAGTGCGTGGTATTTGTGTGTATTATAGGGGTTTGCTTTGTGTGTTATTTTTGTAATGAACATGTTTTAGGTGTCATGGTAAGGAACAGATACCAATGTAATTTGGTATGTTATTGGATCTGTTGTGCTGTGTTGTATTTTTGAATATAATGAGGTGTCATTTTGTTCCACATGCTGTCTGCTAGAATGTATGTGTATATGCATGCTGTTTTTTCAAGTGTGTTACTTGACATTGCTGTCAGTTGCTAAGATTATATAGCATCTGTGATGGGTGCATGAATGAGTGAATGAATAAATGAGTATGGAACATTGGTGGAATGATAGTGGCAGGGAAATGCTGAAGTATTTGGGTGGAGGTGGTGTTGGGGGGGGGGGGGGGGAGCCTGTCCCATTTTCATTTTGTCCAACAGAATTCCCACGTGGCCTGGCTTGGGATTGAATCTGGGTGCCTGTTTTGAGCGGACAGCAACTACTGCCTGAACTGTGGCACAACCTAATATCTACTTTTGCATTGCATGAAGGCTTTTGAATATGACTGCAGCATTGCACTGGTGGTAGAGTTTGATGTGTGTGGCAGCACCTTTTTAGTGACCGTAGATGGAATCACATAACCCACTGTCACGAGAATGTCATGTCTCGCATTTCTGAAATTGTTTTCCCACATTTATGTAGTGTTCAGGAAGTAATACATTCTGTTATTTTCAGGTGCATTGAGCATTGAAATGTATAGGAAGGGTGTCTTAACACAAATAAAACAAATTCGAAAGACGGTGTTGACACCGCGGCAGGCAATACCATGGCTACCGTCATATTTACATAATGAAGAACAATGCGGCATACACAACAAGCAGCAAAGGAGGAATTTTAAGAATTTTGGCCATAAGCCACAGCCAGAGCCCATGTTCACAAAACTGTGGTACAGTTTTATAGTCCTCACATTTGTGGGATGTGCAGTTGATTGGAAAGGGTGGGTAAAACTGGTTTATATGCTGCATTATAATAACTACACATAAAGATTTGTTTGTGACCAATGTGATTGCCTGTGTTACATGGAGGTTCTTTAGAACCAGTTAGCAGGTAACCTGAAATGTGCAAACAAAGATTATGTATCAAGACCTCACATCCACAACCCAGTTATTTTAATTTCAGTTTACGAACGGCATTCTTTCCTAAAGTGGATGCTGCCTCACAGTTGGCTGATAACAGTAAAGACGTGCAACAGGAAGAAGCAGTAGCAGCAGACGATGTTGGAGATGATGGGAAGAGAAAGAAGAAGAAGGAGAAAATTGGCTTCCGGGACAGAAAGGTAAAGATTGCAGATATATTTCAGTTTTTTATAACATACCCAAATACATATTTATATTTACTTGGGTATTATTTTTTTCCCTTAAGAAAAATCAGTGCACTGATCCATGATAACTCTGCCTGACGTTTAGAGCGATACCTTAACATGTTAAGACTAGAGTGTTTTGAGATGTGATGGTGTCATATGAGGATTTCTAGTAAGATGCCACAGGTCAAAAAATTAAATAATAAATTATAAATATATGATTATAAGCCACACATTGTGCACGAGGTGTGTGTGAAGCCACTACAATGTTAAGAATGCCTCGTGTATTCTGCTGAGCACATGGATGCCTTTTCCCATCTTGGCATCATTTTAAAAATGTTATCATGCTGGACGTGGAAGTCTTCCTTTGCACCCATTCCTGAAGAGCAATCTCTGCTTCCTCATTATTGTGGAATTGGTGATCTTCCAACAGTTGCAGCAGCAAATTGTTACTGTTGTTTGTCCAGAGTTGCCTCATTTATTTCTATCCTTGTCATGCTGGACCAATCAGTGTGATTGTGATTGATGTGCATTGACCATTGTTGAACTTTGCATTGTTTTCTGACATAAAGAACTCCTGTCATGCTGGTGTTGGTGAATTTAAATGGGAGAGACATGTTTTGACCACTAAAACTGAATCACACCATAAACTTCATTGTGTGACCAGGTTTCACATCAAGTGTTCCCATGAATAGCAGCTGACTGACTGCTACATCGTCTGTTGCAGGTTACTTCTATTAAAAGTGCTGCTTCCTGCCAGACAGTAAAGTGCTTAATTAACACAGGGGTTAAAGGCTAGGGAGCTTAGCTGTTCATCTTGCTTGATAGATAGGTGACAACATTTTGGAGAACCCAGATTCCCCTTCTTCAAGGTTTCTAGACCTGCACTATGAAGGTGAAGGCAGCATATTGTTTATTAGTGTTGGTACCTGTTCGTTAAAGTACGTGGCATCACATTTTGGAAGATGGCAGCCTTAACATGGCCGGCCATGAAGGGCTAAACCCTATTTTTCTCTATGGCCTTGCATAATTGTACTTTCATACAAATTGTTTTAATCAGTGAAATTCTTGAAACTGTTGTGTTTTGATTGGAGAAAACCATCATGGAAGAGCATAGTCTGCTGGGTGTAATGTACACCATTAGTTTTGTTGATTGCATTCATAGTGCTGTAAAACTGATTTTCATATTCTTGCATTTTGCATTTTCTGCGATTTTACACACTTTTCATAAGATCCCATCCAAATTCCCATACAAACAATGATTCACCGATTTTAACTCTTTTCTGGATTTTACGCCTTATTTAGGTGGCCTGCACAAACTGTCAAGTCTGTGTATTACTGTAGTTTCTACCATGGCATCAGACGGGCAACAAGTGTGTGATGATTGCCAGCATGTCTGTGTGCAGCAAACCTTAGTAGTAGCACTCTTTTAGCATGTTACTTGATTTGTATTTCAATATTTTTCTTTGTAGTGTGCTTTCACAGTGGTGAATGTTTACAGATTATAGAATACGAGAACCGCATACGTTCCTATTCAACTCCTGATAAAATTTTCCGGTATTTTGCAACAGTTAAGATTGTATCTGGGCATACAACACTAATCTACATGACTCCAGATGATTTTTTACGAGCAATCACTCCAGGCATACAGCAGCCAGATGGTAAGCTCACGACATTTGTTTTGTGGATTGAGAGTCCTTCATCATTAATACTGAAGGGTCATCGCTTGTATTGGTACTAATTTGCCCACTAGCAACTGAAGAAATCATCCAGCTTGTATTTGTTCCCTGTAAAGTTGAAGTCTTTGTTATAAGCTTATAGCAAGTTATGGCATGTGTGTGACTAACACCACAAGTAAACAGAGCCAGGATATTCAAGGTTTGATTCCTGGTAGGGGCAGGAGATTTTTGTCTTCTGCAAAATGTCTTATACTGGCTTGTGGGCATACCTGTCCTCATGTTCTGCGTATACCAGGCGTTCTCTCCCTGGGTAGGGTGGCCAGGGCATGAAGCTGACCACTCACCACTCCTCCCCAGTATGCCTACCTTCATGGCATGCAGAGGGATAGCTTTGCCTTTACCTTTCATAGTTCAAAACACTGCATTCATGAGGTGTTTCTTCCTACTGTTACACAAATGCACTGAACTTCACAAAAGTTACTATTATAAAAGCATCATTTTGAATTCCTATCTGTGTAGAATAGCTGATATGGATTAGTTGAGTTGTGTAGGTTCATCCACTGGTTGTTCCATTTTATGTGAGTCACCTGTCTTTCATGGCTTCTTATGTAATCACTTGCATTATAACTTTGCATGTGCCACAGTACAACTTAAAATTGCACTGTGTGACCCAAAGTATGAAGATAATTTATGGCGGTGTATTTCGAGTTTTTATTTTGTTGAAGTCTGAAAACTCTTACCCTAATTCAAATTCATTGGCTAAAACAATAAAATTCTCTCTCACTTCTGCAGTAACCTTCCCCAAAGGAGCATCACACTTAATACCTGTTGATGGATTGAAAAGATTAATGTCTTACCGAGTGAATGATGGTGATCCATATATAAGTAACAAATTTAGTTAATTTGGTGTATTTGCGTCGTAACTAAAATTGCTCAGCCCTTACAGCTGCATGCATTTACCAGCTTTAGAACTGCTGACTGGATTTTCATTAAATATAATTGTAGAAGTTTGCAAGATACTTTCTTACACTTTTCAGTTTAGGTTCAAATGTGACATGCATGGTGGACACTGCATGAACACCTGCTGTATGTATGTATGTATGTATGTATGTCTGCATGTATGCCAGGTGTGCAGGCCTGTCCATGTGTGTGTGTGTGTGTGTGTGTGTGTTTGGGGGGGGGGGGTGGGGTGAATGAATATGCATTTATGTGAATCTGTAAAGATGCTTTTCCAAATGTATATGTTATGTCATTGTTATATTGTAGGATGATATTTGAATGACGGATTGGAAACGAAGGGAAAATGAATGCTTTTGGCATAGTTTAGGCGTTAGGCTAGTATTTATGGCAAGAAGCTGTGGA
>Ga0123352_10004281_pt1 | contig 20971 bp, 15 predicted proteins | sample TergutLab28metaG_FD_89700 | JGI IMG/M metagenome (GOLD analysis project Ga0123352, IMG submission 89700) | Labiotermes labralis P1 segment gut microbial communities from Petit-Saut dam, French Guiana - Lab288 P1 | ecosystem: Host-associated > Arthropoda: Insects > Digestive system > Gut ...
CCTGGAGCCGCTACTTTTTTCATTCAAGTAGCTCCTCAATTGACCTCACGAGGCTCACGAGGCTGAGTGGACCCCGTTCCAGATCCACTACTACTCAGAAAATCTGGTAGCGCCGGGGATCGAGCCCGGGACCTCTGTATCTGTAGCCAGAAACTCTGACCACTAGACCATAGAGGCGGTCCAAATGTATTAACACTATACGCAACTCCAATATATTTCAACCCTTAAAAGGCCATCTTAAAGGAGTATAATCGATACATTCTAGCAGCGTGGGTCAACCGAGTGAATCACCAGGTGTATAATTCAACACGGTGTGTAGCATGTATTGTGTTAAGCGTACGTAACACAGTACACGCTACAGCACGTAACACAGTACACGCTACAGTACATAACACAGTACACGCTACAGCACGTAACACAGTACACGCTACAGCACGTAACACAGCACACGCCACAGCACGTAACACAGTACACGCTACAGCATGTAACACAGCACACGCCACATCACGTAACACAGCACACGCCACAGCACGTAACACAGTACACGCTACACACTAGGTTGAATTATATACCTGGTGATTCATTTTGTTGACCCACGCTGCTAGAGTGTATCGATTATACTCCCTGAAGAAGACCTTTTAAGGGTTGAAACATGTTGGAGTTGAGTATAGTGTTAATAGAGTGGCGATTTAATAATATACCGCATGAGTGTATCTGTTGGTGTTAATTTGATATAGTGAAAACGAACAGTAACGCTCTCTGTACCCAATATTTGTACAGATAGCGGCCATAACTGAACCTGGGTAGAGCAACAAGGAAGAATAATGTCGAACGCCCCCTTCCACATCAACCGATCAATTGCAGCCGAAAAAATGTAATATAGTAATACAAAAATAAGGAACAACTTCACATTATAACAAACTTATAATTTGTAAGTTTGTCCGAGAGTACTAAGAGCGGTCCATTTAGGATCCCCCCACCCCCCCCCGTGTTGTTCTGAACTGACTCCACGGAGAGAAGTTTCTCTTGAAAAGCTAATAGGCCAACTTTCTCAGCTCGTCAATAAATCCCCCCTATTTTATGGTACTTGAAGGTCCACCACCGCGGTCACAACAGCCCGCCATCTGTTCCCATCCTAAGCCAGGTCAATCCGTACGCGCTGTCACAACCGATTTAATACCCACAAGTATCAGTAAAATGCATTCAAACACAACTTTTAATATTTATATTGCCAACAGGTGTTTCTACATAGCTTGTCTTAACAACTACATGCTTCGGCCTCTACATCGGCCATCATCAGGTTGTACACTTTCTTATTATAAAACAAACTATACAATATACAATGTTTTTGTTTTTGTCGACGAGATCTCGTTCACATCTATAAAATTTGCATTTAAAATAATTAGTAGCAGCATATTGTACAGTTTGCTTTATAATAAGAAAGTGTACAACCTGATGATGGCCGATATAGAGGTCAAAACATGTAGTTGTTAAGATCAAGCTATGCAGAAACACCTCTTAGCAATATAAATATTAAAACTTGTGTCTGACTGCATTTTACTGATACTTGTGATCCTATCAACGCGACGGGGATGTCTCACCTGAAAGTTCAAAACGAATTTATGCCCATTTTAATATTATGTTTCCACATGCATCTAAGTCTTCCAAGTTGTCTCCTTCGCTCAGGTTTCCACACCCAAACCCGGCACGCAACTCCCCTCTCACCCAGAGGTGTCACACGCCACGCCCAACTCATTCTTCTTGGTAGTATTGTTTCGTGTTTATTACCATTACAAACGCCTGGGCTGTGATTCCAGCTATGTACAGATTCTGCAAAATATATTGTTATTTTTACATACAGTATGATTTTCCGATTTCGATGGCCGTGCAGTCTAAAGCGTAGGTCTGCGAGTGCTTGATTGCTGGGGTCACTGGTTAGAATACCGTCAAGAGCATGGATGTTCGTCTCTTCTAATTGTCGTGTGTTGTAAAGGTAGCGGCCTCTGTTACGAGCTGATCACTCGTACAGAGGAGTCCTACCGGGTGTATGTGTCTAATTGTGTGTGATCTAGAAATCTCAACAATGAGGCGGTCGTTGGATTGTTGCGCCACAAAAAAAACACTTAGGATTTCAACGCCGATTTACACAGAGCTACCAGAATTCTTACAGTAATAACCAACTTCTTGCAACACACATTCTTATGGATCGCACGAGCAAAGTGTTCTAGGTAATGGACCACGTTTTACTCTCTGGTTCATGTAGAATCAGTAATTCATTCATCCACCCATTAATACATTCATTTTTCTCCTTTATTTATTCTTAAATTGATGGGCGGGGCATGTAGCACTATGGGGAGGGGAGAAATGCATGCAGGACTTTAGGGGAGAAACCAGAGGGAAAATGACCACCTGGAAGACATGGGCAGAGATAACAGCATTATATTGAAATGGATTAATCTGCCTCAGGACAGGGACAAGTGGCAGGTTCTTGTGAATGCAGCAATGAACTTTTGGATTTCATAAAATGGAGGGAATTTTTTGACTACCTGAGGAACTGTTAGCTTTTCAATGTGAGCTGTGTTCCATGGATTTAGTTACTGAGTGAGTTGGTTTGTTTGTTGGTTGGTTGGTCGGTTGGTCAGTCTGTCAGTCAGTCAGTCAGTCAGTCAGTCAGTCAGTCAGTCAATCTTCATTTATGAATACCTTAAAGTACTAAAAGCATACAGTGTCAAATATAAATGAGAGGAGAATAATGAAGCAGAAAGGGCATGAAAGTAAGCAGCCGTGGCCTACTTTAAAGCCATATCCTGGCATTTGCCTAAGGAAGTATATGAAAAGGTTCAGTCAGAACAACAGACTTCAAAGCTGAGATTTAAAATAGGAACTTCCTGAATATGAAAGTGGGGCACTCCCAATTCCAGAGAGATGTGTGGTGAATCAGCAGTTAACAGAATTATAATGGAAATCATATGCATACAGATCTGGCTTCTGCTTTGTCATACATTAAGTCCATCATTCCTTTCCCACCCTGTTCACTCATTATCATATTCAGTAAAGTACACAGCAGAACTTTGCTCTGATTGTTTTGAGGAAATGCAGGATTATAAAGTTGAAATAACCCCCTGCAGCACACCAACTTCTTTGAAAATTCGTCCTTTTGCTCAAAAATTAAAAGAAGGACTGGCATGTGGATGACAAAGTGATTTATAAGCCCACTTCTATTCTGATTATTTGAATCTTCCATGATAGAGTATCACATCAATCAGTAGCTACTGAAGTTTTGGAGGAGCTTTCTGGCAAGTTTTAAAAAGTCCAGAAATACTGCTCAGAACCCAAAGATGGAGACAAAAAAACTCTGAAATGCAACCGTTTACCAATCAACACAACTTCATACTCCAGAAGACTCAAAACTTAAACAAAACTGTGAGAACCTCGAACCTTGCAACAATTCTTTGTTCCTCAAGGAAGGAAATTTTGTTTCAAATGTTACAAAATATATGCTCTGGTAGGTTTAGCAATACTGAATTCAATTTCAACAGATTTAATGAGATTACAGTGTCAGTGTTTGAAATCTAACAACCAACCCAAAGGTATACTACGAAACAATATAGAAAAATTATCATACCATTTATTTCGTGTTTAACACAAAAGAAAACATTTAAATTGAAAATGTTGAAAATTATGCAGCTATTACAATACCAGCCAAGTATCTAGCTAATGGCTTCCAAGTACTCAGTGTTTGACATTAATGATGTGCTCAGGTCTCTAAATCTTCACACAGCTTAAGAGAACCGGCATAAACCTGCTTTCCAACGAATGACCAAACATTCAAATGCTCAGACATGCAAAACACATTGCCTAAAGTGGTACAGCTGTAATAAAGATAACTTTACCTAATGGATTGCAATATAACTTGTAGCTTCTGCCAATCCCTCCATCTGCTCCATGTAAGTAACTTGTTAACCTCGAAAAATCAGTCGACTTCTAGTGATTATTAGAATATACGAAGAGAATTAAAATAGTGGCAACTTACTGGAGGGGAAAGGAATACCTTTACAAATCTGGTAATTGAGTGAAGACTTTGTTCCGCTGAAATGTTAACAGGCTAGCACATTTTCTACAGATAAAATCCCCCAAGAATAAGGCATTTATATTTTTGAAATGAGAGTTGTAGATTGAGTGTCCTCCAGCTCAGACATGTCTTTTATATGGCAAGATCTCTATTCAGTTCCAGTGCCGTTGAAATATGATTTTTAGTGGATAAAGTGCCACTAGGTAAGATTTCTCTACAAGTACTTTGATTTTACCCAAATGATAAACACATCCCATATCACTGATGGTATTTGAGAACGTGAAAGTGAAGAGTAGTTCTGGAAATAAACTGGAGACAGAGACAATAGTTGAAGCAGACAGTATGGTGAGAAAGCTCAAAAGCACCGGACCTAATCAAATATCAAGAATGATTATATGGGTGGGCATGGAATAGACATTAAATATACACAAAATTTTAGTCACAAACTTCAAGGAAAACCTAGACATAGATGGGAGGATATTCTTAAAATGAGTCACAAGAAGACAGGATGTGAGGACTTGGAGTCAGTTAGTAGGATTATGATAGTAATCAGTTGTGGGCTTCTGTGAACATGGTACTGAAACTTGGGATTCCACACAGGGTACGGAAGTCTTTGACTAAATGGGCAACTTTAGGTTCTCAACAAATGTCCTGCTCCATGGACTTATTTATCTAACCCTAATTCTTCAATATTTAAAGCACATTTCCCTACTTAATCATCTTCATGGAGGTCTAAAACCTTCATGAGGATGTTCATAATGATAAAAATGTGTAACAGAAAAGGTAAAATTTTCTTTTGGGGGAGGGTAAAATAGGTAAACTTCACACTAGTACAGGCCATGAAGGCCCAGGAGGAGGAGTAGATGTATAGCTCTACTCTTTCTTTAACCTTGGCGCTATATGGGGTGAGAGGTGAATGCCACACCCCAGCTGCTTTACCTCCAATAATGAACCGGTACCCATTGTACATGAGACTGGGTGGGCCCCGGGGGCCGTCTGGATGGGGGGCAGAAAATCTCACCCCTACTGTGATTTGATCCCTAGACCGTTCAGCCCATAGCAAGTCACTGTACCAACTACACTATGCTGACCCACATGTAACAGAAAAATATGATGTAAAAATATCTCATACAAAAAAAAAAATTTGAATATACTGTGATGGTATGAACATAAAGTCTTCAGATCCCACATTAGTGCTTGCTAGGAATATAAACTATTTTAAAACTGATCTACATTGTTTCCAAAATTGAGACTTGTTACTTATTTATCGTACATCAAATACACCAACGTTGGTTCCTCAAATTGCAAATTTATGTGTTCCAAAGAGCGTTTAAATCCATTAAAATGCAATACATGATCACAGTTTTACAGTGGAGTTAACTAAACCTAATATCATCTGTACTTCAAACTTTTATTGAGCTCTGATGTTATTACCAAACAAACTCTACATCCCTGTGTACAGAGCAAAACTTTTCACTTACAAATTAATGGAGGGGGGGAGCACTGCATACACACTTTTATATGCCAACAAACATTAATAATTTACATATTATTATCATCATTCTTTGTAGATGTGGCTAAAATGTGTGTATAATTTTATCTACCATAAAATGATCTTTGGGCTTATATATTCACTGAATATAAACAAATAAAATTTCCCATAAATGACTAAACTAACTTTCAGTAAAACAGTTGAAGAGGTAGTCAGTGTCTCTTCCCTTCAGACCAATGACATATTCTATAAATAATGCACATGGATTTCCAATGTGTATATCTTATTATAAATCCAATAGGCAAAACTGGCAAACTGACAGTTTAAAAAAATTAATATCCAAAGATTTATCAGATAATTTCAAATTACATGACAAATACTCGTTAATGTATATTTGAAGCATGTCAATGACACACAGTTGGAATATCTAAAAATAATTACCAGTAAAATCAAATATCTGTTTCTTCAATTTCTTGAACTCGTTTAAATAACCAAGGGGTTTGTTAACCCACGTATGGATTTAATGAATGTTTAATAAAGTTAATGAATGAATAACCACCCATCTACACATTCTGTAACATCTGTTTGTGCCATAATTTTTCACCCTAAGTGTTGTCTCTCAAAATGAAAGTAACACACACACACACAGAGGAGATAAAGCTGAGTGCCATTGCAAGTCTTGACAACTCTACCTAGCCATCCCATCAATTCTGCGGTTGTGCTTGTTATCCAAATGAAGTGTCATTCTAATAGATACCACCTAATATCAATAACATTAATGTACCACTCTTCCATATAAAGTGTTAACACGAAACAGATTCTGTTTAATTTACAGCCCACCTTCCATTTGTCCATAACAATTAACAGACTACAAATGGGAGCTGAAATGTGGAAAATAACACCAATGCATGATGAAATCCTGCTTTTATACATTAAATCCAAGCACTCCCAATCTCCAACTACTGCAATCAGAAATTTTTTCCCCTCTACCCACCTTTCCCTGGTACCTGTACACTTCTTGAAAAACAAAGCTAATTAGTATGGAAAAGAAACCAACTAGATTTCACTTTTTGTTATTCTTTATTTCTCCTTTACAAGTTGCTCAACATGTTTCGGACAGCCATGTGCCCATCTTCAGGAGCTGATGACTGTGTAGTGTTATCGCCACATGTTGGTATTGTGCCGTGGCTGCAGGAAGGCTGTCAGAACTAGTTAGCAGGTAGTGTGTCCATTGAGGAGTTCGTAGCACAATTATGCTACGAACTCCTCAATGGACACACGGTACAATACCAACATGTGGCGATAACACTACGCAGTCGTCAGCTCCTGAAGATGGGCACATGGTTGCCTGAAACACGTTGAGCAACTTGTAAAGGAGAAATAAAGGATAACAGAAAGTGACATCTAGTCGGTTTCTTTTCCATACTGAGTTACAATGCAAGGTCAACCACACATCAGGTTAACAAAGCTAATGTTTCTATTATCCCAGAAAATTATGTGAACTGTGAACTATAAAGCAACTTTCAGTCCTGACGTTGGGCAGAATCTCTTTCTCCTCTGCTAAGATCCCTATCTTCTACTGGCAATTACTTAGCAGTTTACACTGTTGTCAAAGAAACAATGGATATATTAATTTTGCAGAGCACAATAAAACAATGTGAGCACAATCTGGCAACTCTGCTTACCTTAGAAATGCCATTGCTTGGTGCTGGAAATGACTATGGAGATTTAACGTAAGCTGTGAAAATGTACACAGTGCTCTGACTCCAATTCTTTAGTCATAATGTACATAGTCTCTCATTCTTCACCTAATTTGGCCCCATGTACACATTACAAATCATTAGCCAGAGTTCTAAGAGTGCATCTCCTCCTCACTAAACTCGGTAGAGACACAATACTGACTGAAGATTCACATGTTTATCAATTTCACTGTCAGAACTTCCAATTCTGCAGGATATTTGCTGTTATCACCTGTCACATTTTAGTGAAACTACTATCCATACCTCCTACCTAATGTAACCTTTAAACGACCAGGTTAGTATACAAATTTCCACACATGGTTTATGAAAAATGTATTATTTGAACATAAAAAGATAAAATTATGAAATAAATGGCATTTTGTGAAAATACAACATGGATTACACGGCATGTCTTAAATATGCAGTGAAGTTCCTTGTTGCCTAAATTTATAAAAGTAATAATCTAGGGGTATATTTTCATGTGCATTCACTTATGCAAACATTGGTTGTTTAAAGGTTAATAAGTATCATGCACCACAATATACATTTCAGACATTCCAGCATGCAAAACCCAAGGTAAGTTCCTACCAGGATACTGTCCAAGATCACATGTTCATTAAACAAAACTGGCACAGAATGTGAGTACTCACTCTGACATCCAGATGGTGAGAATCCAAAGTGCAGCTCTTCACATCTGTCACACGTTGCACTGCCAATACCAGACCGGCACTTGCAGTTGCCTGAGATGGGGTCACATTCTTCTGACAGGGACCCTATTGGATCACAGGAGCAAGCCACACAACCGGCTGTCAAGTTTCCAAAACCAGGCTGTAAAATATGTTGAATTACATAGAATCAACCGACTTTATGAAGCAGGAGCTTTCTTGACATCTTGAAAACAAATCAACTGCATAAAAAGTAACAAAAAATTACAGGGTTCAGTCTGATAAAACTGTGTTTGTATTCAGTAGCTATATGTTTGGTCAAAGCAGAACATCATCAAGCCATAAATACAATATTTAAAAAGAAGGTAAATATGTTGTGTATAATACATCTTTTTATGTTGTCATGGGATCCCACAAGTTTTCCAGTTTGGATAAATTGTAAAATAGTATTGGCTGACAATATGTAATTAATGATTATGAATTATTAAATTATTGGATATGTATGTAAAATTTTTTCCTTAAGAGCAATGGGTAAACTGGGAATTGTTATATTTGTGATTATATATGGAGTCTAGGCTCAGTGACAGGTGTATATGGGTAGAGTTTATGCATTTGTGTCATGCTGAGTTTGGGGGAATTATATGGTAGTAATATGTTGTAGTTCCTCTCATCACTTGTATTGTTGTTTTTTATTTACCCTTCTCTTTCAACTTTCTTGGCTTTTTAAAAATAAATATTAAATATTTAATTAATAATAATCATAATTTTATGATGTCATATTATAACCTTGGCATGTTCACTGTTGTCACGCATATTCTTTATGTTACATCAGATGACTAGAGTATCACAATTCTATTTTTATGTTCAATGGTCCGTGCATCGCATAATATGTTGTCAATAATTGTCCAACAAGATGCAACAATATACAGTTTATTTATATCCGCAAAGTGCTCTACATGTTTCAGGTGGTATCGCCACACATCATCAGGAGCTCATATCACTGTATCTACAGTATCTGTCATTATTGAGACTGCAAAGGATAAAATTACTGGTAAATGTTTACGTTATATTACATGTTATTCAAATTGGATGGCTTTTTTAAAACCATTGGTAAGTTAAAAGTTAAATTACAATGTTTAATAAAATGGAAGATAAAATCATTTCTGTCAGAAAATGCAATGACTGTTATAATATATAAAATATGTTATAATATAGTTTGATGTACATACATGTTACTGCTACCTGTCATGAACGTGACTGGATGGGAACTGGTTTAGGTGTACTCGTGATGTGTATTGATCTGTAGTGGGGAGGTCACTGAGATGAGGACAGTGTCGATGGCTAATTGATATTGATTGGTCATCTGATCCCTGTTCTGCTATGAGTTGATCATTATGATGGAACATCTGAATGAATAATTGTTCATACGGGGTAAGCATTACTGTCCTGTATATGGGCTTCAGCAAAGTCATAGTGTCTACCATAAGTCCGTATTCATGTAAGTTTCGTAAATTATGTTCAGCATAAGCTGACTGTGGGTCATTATTCTTTATATAGCGAATATGTTCACGGTATCTCTGTGTTAAGTTCGTACCAGTTTGTCCTATGTACGACCTTTCACATGTCTTACATGAAAGTTTATATACTCCGCTCCTATTGTATTCACAGTTTTCATCAGTCTTCTTAGATTTGGTGTATTGTTGTATTGTGTTTGCACTTTTGAATGTGATGTGTTAAAAAAAGCCATCCAATTTGAATAACATGTAATATAACATAAACATTTACTAGCAATTTTGTCCTTTGCAGTCTCAGTAATGCTGGATACTGCAGATACAGTGATATGAGCTCCTGATGATGGGTGGAGATACCACCTGAAACATGTAGAGCAGTTTGCGGATATAAATAAACTGTATATTGTTGTATCTTGTTGGACAATTATTGACAACAATCACAGTTCTGTTAGAATGAACCCCATAACTTTGTTATTGAATACTTTCAACACAAGGGGGTAAGAAGTGAATTCTGTTATGTAGGTCAGGATATTCCACACCCTTCATGACAGCCAAAGACTTGTTATCATATTCACAACAGCTCACTACCCAGCCTTATCTTAGCCAGATGGATGCAGTACACATCCTTACATCAAATGAAATACAAACACAAGCGCATAAACACACATTCACCAACAAGCAAACTAACCAACAGCAAACAAATAAAGAAATACACAAGTAAACAACAAACATACAAAGAAACATACAGACACAAACCCTGCTCAACCAAGCACACAAGCTAGCAAACAAACATCCAAAGTACAAACAAAAAAAAGAAGCAACACAGTAACTCCTAGGCTTAAGGTTTTCTTTCTATACAGAACAGTAGGCTAAGAAGTAATTGCTCATTCATGTAATAGGCAGAAGGAATGTGAACTGCTCTCACCTGGCAGTTGTCACATGCTTGCCCAATGTATCTCTCTTTGCACTTGCACTGCCCAGTCTGAGCATCACATCCCTCAGGCTGCTCAGAGCCGAATTCATTACAGCTGCAAACTGTAACAGCATCATCCATATGTCAACACGGAGTGGAACTGGAAGTTCATGATTATGACACAAATGTTACACAACACAAAGGAAATAGGTTGAAATCCTGGGCAGATTCAGTACTCCTTCTTAAGCCCAAATGTTCTCCTCACCATCTTGTTCTTGAATAACTTAATTTTTGTTGTTATATTTTATTTCTCTCAATTATCTATGGCTTATTTAACAATGGTGTCATTGTGCACACCATTAAGGCATATGGGGGAATGGAGCTATAGCTCTACCAACTCTCAACCTCAGCACTAAATGGTGGTGAGTGGTCAGCTTCACACTCCAACCACTTTACCCCTGGGCAAAATACCTGCAATACACTCTGAATGAAAGACTGCCCTAAGAAATAATTGTATACAATTTTACAAAAGTTATGGAGCAACCAATAAGAACTATTTAGACAACGGCATTAAAACTTGTCATTTTCAAGATGTAACAATTTATATCCCTGCCCCAATCAAAGGTCTTTATTTACTGCCTGTAGGATATAAATAAGTTTATGCAAACAGTGCATATGGTGACAAATTCATAAATCTCAAAGCCATTATCAGGGATCACAATGTAATCACCCATTCTAAATGAGTCTTATCAAAACCAGTACTCAATTAAATGTGATTTATGTTTTTAAAACTTACGCTTGCAATCAGCTTGCGCAGGATCACCATAATGGTTTGGAAGACACTGCTCACATCTCCAACCCTCAGTATTACCACGACACTGCAGACACTGACCAGTGCGTTCATCACATGGTCCACCTCCACATTCACACCGCCTGCAAGTGGAGCCTGGCTCTGAAGGAGAACCATAGAATCCACTGCTGCACCTAGAATTGAAAATTAAAGAACTCTACACACACACATAAATATCCTCCCAAAATATTTCTTGAATGTCCTTCACAGCTCAACAGAATGTATTAGTCGCACAGCACTGAAGTCTTCACAGTAAAACAAAACATTCGATCTACCTTTCGCAATGGTCTCCATCATATCCCTGTGGGCAGTCTGTGCAGATATAGTCAGTAGTGCTGCTATCTGGCAACCTGAGCTCACAATTTGGACTGAAGTTGTTATTAGATTCAACTAGTGGACAGGCACATCGTTGACAGTCTAATGGAGTTCCTTGTGTCGCATCTCCGTAATAACCAGCTACACAGTAATCACATTTCGTGCCATTTGTGTTGTGCTCACAAGCCTGAAAAGTAGCATTACTTTCATAAATATATTTGATAAAAAAACGGTCATGTTTCATGAAGTCTTGATCACTAACCACTTGAAGCCCAGTAATGATAACATCAGGAAAGTACATTTTGGCGCACTGTGTATTTATGTGTTTCATATGACTCTCACAAGCAATACAGATTATTTCTCTAAACAGCAATGAATAATCAGTTTTTACACTGGAGACATGGTGTGTTGGTGAGACAGAAACTGGATTTTTAAGTACAAATCAGACAAATTGCATTTTCCGAAGGGTTGATATGTGTCCATACGCAGGCATCCACCACTTTGTGCTCCAATTGCTTCCCAGAAGTTAGAGTAAAAAGTAAAGCAGTCCCGTTACAGGCCAGGACAGGTCCAGATGGTTCCAGGAATTTAAGGCTCCCAGATTTCGTGACATCGGCACAGGATGGTGGTAGGTTGTCAGCCTCACGCACCGGCCGCCTTTACCCCCCAGGAAATACTCCTGGCACTCATTTCTCTTACAGGCTGAGTCGACCCCAGGGCCATAGTGCGATCGGAAGGATTTTATATCAATGAAAAATCCACTGACACCAGCTGGGATCGAACCAGCGACCTTCCAATATGTAGCACAGCACCACCATTGTGCTACCGCAGTCCGGAAGTTAGAGTATTAAATGTAAATGCATATAAACTCAATGTGGCTTCCCTCCATTACAATAAATCTCACTAGGATAAAGCCCAATGAAACTTTATGGGAAAATTTTGTAATATCCATTCATTGATATGATTTCCATAGGTATAAAATTTGATAATTTCTACTGTTTTCTTTCTCACCCACGTTTCTAGCATAAACTGTCAAAAAGCTAGCAAAGCTTGAAAACACACCATAACTTTACAGATACCTGTAAATAGCTAACATTATATATTTGGTCGGTATTTACAACTGGTCTGTTGCAAAGTGTGAATTAAATTACATTACAAATTTAAATTAAACCTCATTTTCTGCAAATTTATAAAGCTTTCTATGGTCACTTACCTGTGATTTAAAACCAGATACTCACTGCACATTTTCCTGTCACAGGATCACATGTTGGTGCATGTCCATTACAGTCACAATGATGACATTTCACGTGCCCTGGACTGGGCCCCACAAGTGTGTAGCCATAACCACATGCCTCACAGGAGAGTCCTGTATAGCCTGGTGGGCAGTCACAATGTTCAACAAGGTCTGCCACAGATCCAGTCCCTCCAGCAACTGCTGTCTGCATGACAGCATCTATCAGGCTATGGAGATGAAATAAAGACAATAGTGTGACATCTGGAACTATTACAGCAGTGAATATCGTTATTACAGTTTTCATTTATGCACTAAACCCTAGATTTCAGACCGTGATGAACCTTCCAAAGTTGGGCACAGTACAACAGTTTTCCACAAAATACATAATGCTCCAAAATCAATATCTTGCATTACAAAATTTCACTTCAGAGACAATAAATTTATACTATCACTTACTTTACATAAAAAATGATTATTGTGACACTACACAATACCCAGTGGCATAAATAAGGCACACGCGGAGCCCATGGTTCTGGGGGCCCATGGTTCAGAAGGGCCCAAAACACACAGAATACTAAAATTAGCTGTGGGTTCTTTCGGACTGGATTATGTTCTTCCGACAGAAACCAGTGTTATGGATCTCCATTATGAGATCTGGAAGAAACTTTGCTAATAGTTATGAGGGGGCCTTCAATTATCATGTCACAGCAGGGGTCCAAAACCAGTTACCTTCACTACTGACCATATACCAATTATTCCCTTACTCACAAGATCTTATTCCTACACCATATCCTGAATCAGATTAATCCATTGAACATCCTCAAATTCCCTCGCATACTACATAAAAAATATAAATGAATGGGCGCTAGAGCAGAAATCGTAAAATCAAAATTAATATATGAATTTACATCTTAAAATTTCATAAGCTGCCATTGTCTTACCTTCCCTCTACCTGGTCAGTGTGGAATGCTGCTCTGAGCAGGAGATGCTTCACATGAGTAAGTACACTCATCAGATCATCTCTACTTGCTGGATCACCACGATAATCATTAGCAGTGATGTCTTTAATATCTTCTGGTATACGATACCAGAAATCCTCATGAAGTGGGACTGTCAGTGTAGCATTTTGGGACTGGTACGAATGATAGCCTGTACCTAGCCGTAACCCATTGCTGCCCTGGGAAAAACAACATTACATACACAGCTCAGGAACAATGCTGATAAACTACTGAATCGATACTAATAATGAAATATGTAAGTACAAAATTTTAAAATATATTTTAAGCTATTGTTGCTGACATAACAGACTCTCTGTCCAAGCATAAGAATCTTAAAAATATGCCCAACGTTATTATGCTAGTTTTATGACATTGTTTTATTTTCTAGGGATCTAGCTTCACATCAATCAAATTTATGTAACTTTATTAAATTAGCGTTGGCAATTTTGGGTAAGAATAATGACAGGGGCAGTTAAAAATATTTAGCAATACCTTGTATCAACTGAAAGTTCTGATTACAACTGATATTTTATTTTCATTTCTCATTCACAGGATGCAATGGTGCATGTAGCAGAAATGGAGATGGTAAAGATATAAAACATTTTGGTCAGAAAACTATTTGGGAGAACTAGGCAAAGAAGGGAGGATATGGTTAAGATCAGCCTTACAGCATCAGGTAATGACAGTGTGAAATGGATTCATCTGGATCAAGAGAGACATGGAGATAGGCTCTTGTGAACATGGTTATAAAACTTTTGGTAGAGGTGTCAGCTAGACAAGCCTTGGGACCAACACTTTTAGAGGCAACTTAACACAACGGCCATGTATTAATAAAATAAAATATCTTTTCCTTATTTAATGGCTTCTTCTTTCTGTCCATCCAACTACAGCAAGTTAGCTTCAGTTATGTTATGAGTCTCCTTTGTTTAGAAAATCTCACACTCAGTATCATGTGCATGTAAACTATCTAAATGTTATTATTTCTGGCAAACTGCATAAGCTGCAAATGTGAAGTACATGAGCCACACTGCAGCTACCTCTGCATTTGGTTTCATGTATGGAATGGCATTATATTGAACAGCTGATGCACAAATAGGATGATATTACAATTAATCTTATAGAAAAATGGTGTGAAGGTGTGGGACAGGATTCAATTGTCTCATGCAGTGCCTCAGAGCTGGCATCATGTATCAGTTGAGACTGTCATTTCTCAGTTACCACTCACGATAAGAACCATGTCGGGTCCAACGGTTGGCCTCCCACTGGTGTCTCCACGCATCACTACCCAGCTCACACTGAAGCTGACGTTGGATCCATAGCTAGTTAAAAGGTTACCCCGGTACTGTTCTGGTGCCAACCAGAAGTAACTCTCCACGTCTGGCCATTCATAATAACCAACTGATAGCTGTTTTGTTTCTGTATCAACAATGGGATGCACAGTTCTGCTCACTGACAAGTCACTCACCAACCACCCTGATGATGCTGAAAACTGTGAACCAGAGAACCAACAGGTGTATAAGAAATATCTAAATATCATAAAAATACAGTTGTAGGATGTTATGAGACAGGACGCCGTGTAGTTTGGTACATACAGACCATTGTTTTAGGAAACTGTCTGCCTTCAACTCCAGGGTAGAAGAATAAGACATGTAAGGTAGAATGGATGAATACTGGGAATATGAGTGAACCAACATGAAAGAGCAGCTAATAAAAGGAATTAATATTAAGTGTGCAGGAAGGAAGATGGGTAAAAGAGGAAGAAATAATAAAATTAAATAGAATACACAAATTAATTAATGGCAGAGGTATATTGAGAAAGAGGTAGAGAATGAATAGTAAGCAAGAGAAGCTCTTAACAGAGGTATATGTCAAGGAAAATATGAAAGGGCAAAATTAAAGAAATTTAAAAGGAAGGGATGAATGATTAAAGGAATAAAGGTGGATGAAAAGGACAAATAAAATAAGAAGAAAAAGAAAAGAAAAAGAAACATAGAAAAATGGAGAAGGAGAAAGGTACAGTGGGGAAAGAGGAAAGGAAGCTTTGAAGAGCTTTGTGAAGAACCCTTTGAAAACAATCTGCTTATGGCCACTGCTTCAAGTGGTTCACTCTTAGTCTTGGCCTGAGTCCTTCACTATATCTATATGACAGTTCAATGTAGACCTCTCTAATCTGAAGAAGTAGGCAGCAGATTCCTCAGAAACACCAAGTAACACAGTGTCACATCCCAGCAGACCATAATCTTAATATTTACCATTATAAAAAATTCAAACCTATACAAATATCTGTTAATACCATGATAATATTTAGAAAAGTCTTTGCACTTAAAAATTTTAAATTAAATGAGATGTGTGCATGTAATATGTGATAGTTGGTGATAATGCAAGAAACTTCTAGGAGTTGGTGACTTGTACAAGAAGCAGCATGCAAATATTCTGTGTTCTGACTTACAGCATGAAGCTGTAGCTGTGTGCTGGAATGACAGATGTTGCTCACACCAGAGCAATAGCATTGCAGGCATCCATCAGGGTTGTCTTTGCTCAGAGCAAAGTAGCCCGGTTTGCAGCGATCACATTTCTCACCTTCCACATTCTTCTTACATGTGCAACTTGTTTCACAATCGATCATCAAATCAATTCCTCGAACATCACATGGACATGGTTCACAGATGGGGTAACTTCGAAAACCCGGAGCACACCTATCACATTGTGGGCCACCAAACCCCACATGACATTCACAAATTCCCGCTGCCTATAATATACAAATTAATAAAATTAATTGAAATATTACAGGACATTTATTTTGGCTACACTTATATGGTTGGATTGTTTTGAATTTCACTGCAGGTGAAGACATATAACTAATTAGTGGGAAGGTATTTGTTCACAGCAACACAAAGTCTTTAAATAATTTTGGCTACAGTACCCACATACATTTGTCTCACTGTGAGACTAACTTATACAAATGCATAGACACCGACTGAAATGGAAACATCTCATACTATGATTAAATTAGTGTTTCCCAAAATTCTGCCCATGGTCTTGAATCCTAAACTACTTTGGCCCAACTCCAACAGTACCAGTAGCTACTCAACACCCTGTTTTAGACATCAAGTTTCTTTTATTATTCAGAGAGTTCATGACCATGTATTTGAAGTTCCCAACTCTAAATATTCACAATATTTCATAAATTCCATTGTGTAATTTTCTGTTTAGACATACAAAGGTATGTATAAAATATAGAGGAATTTTATTATAAACTTTGACCATCAAACACACAGTAGTCACACATATCAATTTTCTTTCTTTATAACCTCCCTGCCCTTCAACACATGTGGTCCAATAGTACACAGGTTTCCTGATTCCACAATATTTCCAGTTGTGTCTTAAACTATACTTCTACACTTTCCTTCATGATTGATGTTTATTTCAGATATAGTTTCAGCAATGGTAATTCTTAAGTAACACTAATACACTGAAAAACCTGCTCCTTAACCTCTAAACATGATGCAGTCTATAGTCATCCAATCATGCATCTTTAACAAATCTCATTTGTCATCTTGGATCGTTCCATTTGTGAACTCTTCTCTCACTCACACACCTGTTACCATACTAAACTAGTAGGTATGCTTCTTAACTGTCACAGGTCTTCAGGCCACCTGATCACAGAGACTAGATCACTGATTACTGTTTTTGTTTGGCATAGTTTATCAATGGAAATCCATGTTTAATCATCCACAGTATTACTGTTAGTCCAAAGTCAACAAAAGCCAAATAGGTGGAAATTATAAATCATGTAGTATAATCTAACATGAAATCGACATATATTAATTTCTGGTAATTTAAGAACTTAATGTATATTGTAATGTCATTTAAAAAAAAATTAATTGGAAACATGGGTATAATTTCACCCAAATACTCTACTGCAGTACTTTCCTTAATGTTTCTGGTTGCAGTCCATTTCAGTTATATATTTCCTTTCTTATTTTAAGCTGCCAAATTTTTAAGTTTAATACCCAACCAAACAGTCTGTCAATTATATTAAAATGTTATTGTATTTTAAAAAGACCTTTTCACAATAAACCATTAAAATCATGGCTAAACTCTTACTTCAACACCGAAGCTACTGCCATACACTGCCTTCTGTACCTTGCCTGCAGGATCACCATCCTGGGCACATCGTCCTGTAGCACCAGGCTTCTTGTTACAGTTACAGGATCGGCAAGGAGCTGGATCGAGTAGGGATACTCCCGTCGGTCGATACCATCCATCTTCACATAATTCACAGTTTATGCCTGTTGTGTGTGCCTGCATAATATAACAGTATAATTACTGAGAAAATAAAGAAAAAACGGAGGGAGTATCTGTGTAAGAAGTGCACCAAATACTAGACAAACTTTGTATAGAAACGGTTTCGTTCTTTCTCAAATAAAAAAAAAAAAAGTAGCTGAAACATTAGAAACACTAAAATTATTGAATTGAAGTACATTATTCATTATGTAATCTAAAAAGAAACTGAGTATGAGGAAATAAATTTCATCCCAAATGAGTTAGTAGCCTACCACAATTTTTGGTATCACTGTATTTTGTTATATTCTTCCTTAGGTATGGAGTAGGGAAAAGGAAAGTTACATTATTATGTAGTTTAGATGTTCAATGAAGTGTATGCAGCAAAAGGCAAAATTATGCCACCCGCATATAGGTGATGCCTGTGGATTTGCCTGAACATATCCAAATTCTGTGTGACATAACAGGTTTACAAACCAAACATCCATCAAACAGACACAATTTTACACACAATTACAACCAGTCATAAAATAAAGATCTCAGTACATGAATGTATTTATACAACCTTAGTACACATAATATTTGCTTCTCAGTATTTATTTACCTTACAATTCTCTCCAACATGCCTCAATAAATCATCTTAAAAAAATTGTGTTAAATTTGTTTGCTGCTAGCAAGAACAGGTCTTTGCAGCAGTCACTTTTGAACTTCAAGCTTCACAAATAAACAATAGCAGTCATAAAATTAAAAGTACAGTTGTGGTTGCATGGAGATATAGCTTCACACATATTTAATTTTAGCACTGTTCCTGGTAGCCACTGTGTACAAGGTTGGGCAAGACTCAGACTTGGTTTAGATGATTGGGAGCAGAAAATGTCTCTAGTTCCTGATGGAAATCAAACTCCATTTAATGGGTCATTCTGTCCATCGCCTAAGTGCTGTACTAACTGACATATCCCAGCTCCACAAAAGCCGACATAAAACAAAATTTCTTACTGACAACGTGTGCCAAAACAAACGTTCCGTCATGGTGACCTGTGACTGGAATTTGTCAAGCCCTGATACATGGGCACACTGGGCTAATCCTAATAACAATAGTATATGAAATACAGAAATAATTAAGGATCCCTACAGGTGATATAATTAGCCATTAATATATGTCTAGATTATTTTGTTGCAGTTTACACGACTGTAACTATCACATAAATGTAAACCATAACTGCAGAAACACTCTAGCTAATGTCATCCCTTCTCAGCTGTAATTACAGCAATATTCTGCTAAATGCATTCAAACATATATACAGACACACAAGTAATATTCAAGCACTAGGTATCTCTATAATTTATATAAATATACGGTCATTCCTGTACACCTTGGCCATAGAAGGGAGTGTGTGGTGAGCTTCATGCCCTGGCTGCCTAACCCATTGATAGGAGGATGGGTGGCTTACCAACCCAATCAGGCAAATTTGCTCTTGCTGCGAATCAAACTAGCCTGTAGCCTAGTCACTACACTGACTGAACTACCTTGACTCCATTATAAAACTATGCTAAAGATACACCACATCATTCAGTCACTGTTACAATGTGTCAATCACAACAGACTCACTGTGCAATTTATGCAGACACCTCCACCACGGTATTCACCATATACGTCTCGACTCAGGCGAGCAGTTGCAACAGTATCATTGTAATGACAGCTGGTGGCATGTCCGTAACACTGGCATGGTTCACACTGTGCCCCATCAGAGGGTGTACCAGCACGCCATGGAAGCTGATTGTAGAGTGGACAGCAGCGATCACAAGTCGGACCACAGGTATTATGCTGGCATTCACACTGGGGCCTCTGTAAGGAAAAATTCAATGAAAGTCTTTATATAAAAATAATCTGTTAAGTTTATGATGTATTTTTAATGTAGCTGAAACAGATCACTTGGTCAAATTCTTTAAGACGATAATCATAATGAAAAAATGGTTAAGTTTTGGTATGTTTCCTCAGACCGTTTTTGTCAAAATCAGCTCACTAACATGTACTTGGTTTGAAAGTACAGACAAGCTAATGCCAACAGAGGCATCAGCATGTTACTGTCTGAAGTGTTGTGCATATTGGCTCTACTTACTCCAAACTTGCCATTCTGTGTGCATTTGCTGGCATGGCCAGAGCACACACATTGGCCACCAATACTGATGTCCTTAATGGAATAGAAGAGACGCCTGGTAACTGATGCGTCATCAAGACCTGGTGACAATGACATGAACTCAGCATTCAGTGTGCGTATTTTCTGGAGTCGCAGACGCACAAAGCGGGCCAGTGTGAACTCCAGTAACTCTGCACTTGACTCATTTGCTCCAGGACGACCAACAACCAGAGATGTGTGGATCTTGGGGAATAAAATTATACCATTATTTATAAACCCATGTCCAGTAATATTTAATATTCAACATTCAATAACATTCTAGGTACTCTCCTGGCATTTGACCTAAGTTGGCCCTGTCCATGTCATACGTCTATACAGTGGCAGTATAGTTCAACTCCACTCACTCTTAACATAAGCATTAGATGGAGGTGAGTAGCCTACATCACGCCCCAGAAGCTTTATATACTTGAAAGAACATGGGCCTCTGTTGAATAGAAGGCTGCATGGGTCCAGCGTTGGTCTGGACAATTTTGGAAAAGAAAACAACCTCTAGCATCTCCCAGGATTCGAAGTCCAGATCGTTCAGCCCGTGGCCTAGTCACTATATCGACTACTGAGGAAAACCACATAATATCTTAGTCAAGACAGGACTTGACTTAGCAGAGATTCGGATCAGGTACCTGCCGAAGAGGTATCTCAGTCATTACTTACGCTATAAACAACAGTAATGGTTATGATGATGATGAAAATAATAATAATA
>Ga0123352_10004284_pt1 | contig 20966 bp, 14 predicted proteins | sample TergutLab28metaG_FD_89700 | JGI IMG/M metagenome (GOLD analysis project Ga0123352, IMG submission 89700) | Labiotermes labralis P1 segment gut microbial communities from Petit-Saut dam, French Guiana - Lab288 P1 | ecosystem: Host-associated > Arthropoda: Insects > Digestive system > Gut ...
CGATTTCAACAACATCGAGACGCGAGCTGTCGTCAAGTTTTTTTTTCCTGCAAGGCAAGGCGCCGAAGGAAATTCACGCCATTCTAACAGAAATATTATCTTGTTTCCTTCCTGGTCGGGCTAAGGACTTATCAACACCCTTGTATAAGTACTGAATTACAAGAGCTGTAATAAAATGTTACTCAAATTTAATTGGTTTTTGAGTGTAAAAAAGGACTTTTAATATGTTTTGAAATGGTAAAAAAAACGTAAAAGATAGCCACATTCTTTATGTATCTACTTGTGTGTTTATTTCGGGCTCGATACATCGAACCCCATGAAGCAGCACTCAGCCTCGTTCAAAAGCTTCGTCTTCTGGGAAAAGTAAAACCGTGGCGATTGGTGAACTGTTACTTCTGTTTCGGGAGAGACCATACACTTACCATCACGAACGTTAGACCCTCACGTCTGGCAGTTAGCTACTGCACTTTATTTCCCGTATTTCCCCTAAAAGATTACGAGGAAAGAACTTACTATTAAGAGCCTGTACGGTAGAAACATGTACATGGTTGTTTCTATGAAGACATGGTTAGGAACCGACAGAAATACTTAAATACAAATCCTGCCTTTGACGTATGGCTTGCCATTAACAACAGGTAGGCAAGTAAATTAGAATTTATCCTTTTCAAATAATCTATAATTGTAAAACGGAATACATTACATCTTTGACGATGAAGAATATAAGGATGTTTAGCCAATTAATGACCGTCCTGTCGGCAACTCTATCAACCAGTCAGTCAAATATCCAACCATCCGGACGAACTCTTCGCTAGTTTCACAGCCGACAATGCAGCCAAATATATTGTCATTTTGCTCATTCAGCGACCAACCGACCATTCAGACAGTCAGCAAACCAGTAAACCAAGCAGCCAGTCAATTAACCAGCCAAAAACAACAATTTTTTTATCCAGCTAATCACAGATCAGCGAACTAGCGATTACTTCATTCAGTTAAAAGTAAGCATATAGTGAAATTACGGAATACTGCACATGGTTTTGTGGAAGCGGGTAATAAGGTAAATAATAAAATGAAAATGCCTTACAGCTGTGAAACAAGCATCCATATATATAATTTTGATAAAGAGTTATTCCTGGGAAAAATTTTAAAAAAATCCTACTCTAATGAGTGTGAGTAATACACAAACAGGGATTTTTGTTCTGAAATGCAGTAATGATATTTAAAGTATGTCGATCTTTGTTACATTTATGCCAGCTTTTTATTCACATATATAATAATGAAATAAGAAACTCGTCCAGATAATGGCTTAATATTTTTCTCGTAAAATTGCTGAATGTCACCGGCTCAACACATTCTAAGTCTTAGTTTTGCGTCAATAGACCCCAATGCAGTACGAACAACCAGGACGGCCGTATTGAGTTCCGACGCGGGCATCATTAAAATGCCTTAGTCATATTTGTTCATGTCTTTTTCGTTTAACCATATTTCCAGGGACTAAAATTGTACTTCAACGGCAAAATGCCTTATGAATAATGCGCTGAATATAAGTGACGTACAGGCACAGAGTCATGGCTTGAGCTGGACTTTCATTGCAATGTTTGCCTGGATGAACTGAAAAAAAATGACAACCTTTGAGTGTCCTTAGCCAGAAGGTCGAGATTTAAACCCAGAAGTTTATGTTTACTAGTTGAGTGCCATACAATACGCTGTGTTGGGTCAATAGTGCGTCTAATTTTGTAAAACGTACACAAATTCTGAAAAGCACTTCTTTCGCCATTTTTTTGATAACAGCGGCTAGTTTAATTTTTGACAAGGGTCTTCAGATTATGCCCAAAAAGTACAATAATCCTGTGCAAATATTCAAAAATGGCCTGCCCCTTTTTGTTTCGGGCAGGTTGCAAATTTCGAAGAATAGCAGTTTAACAGACACTGTCAATATTTTGTGTGACTGGTGCTGAAAATTCCACTTTAAATGCAAATTCTGATTCAGTATTTAACAGCTACTGAACAGCCATTATTCTAGCCTCTCTGGCAACGACATAATTTGGAATGATTTCGAAAGTATATAAAGCATTTTCCAGTGCTGCGCGAAATGTGAGTTTTTATCGATAATCGAAAGGGAACATAACTCATTTCTCTGTCACATCAATCTATGCTTACGCTTATTTATTTCTATACCTAAGGTTTTTAAAGACATTGTCAATAGAACAGTTACAGTACAGCGTGAAACACAGAACGCTTAGTAAGTAATGAACGTAAAGGTATGTGGAAGAAAGCATTCGTGGTTTGATATAAGGTGTTGCCAAGATAAATTCCTGGAGAGGCTGAGGTAATCCATCTTATTCAACATAGCCGCAATTCAGACCAAGATTTCAGTCCAGGAGCTCCCGACCACAAAGGAGCAGCACTTTACTGAGTACTGAAGGCGGATGTTGGAGAAGACAGAAAAATTTTCGATTTTGATGCAGAACTTATATATATGTAAGTTAAATATATGCATTGGAGGTTTTGAATAATCAGCTTAATTGAACAAGTGTTGAAGAGATAAGCGTGGAATACACCACGCATAAAATGAGATGACAGGTCTCAATGCACACAACGTTTCATTCCAAAAGAATATGGGAAAGATTATTTGGAAGACCTAGAAGTGAAAGGGCTGACAATACTGAAACGAATTTCAGTGATATACGATGTACGACTGTGGTCTGTGTTCGTTCCGCTGAGGACAGGAATAAAAAATTAGCCTTTGTGAAATTTGGGCCTCCAAAAACAAGGAACGCAGAGAGTGAAATTCCTTTTAGCTAGAGAAAATATATTATGGATTGCGTTACTTAAAATTGCTAATTAAATGCTTCTGTTAATGAAATATTTTACCTTTTAATGTTGGAAGTCAGCGAAATATTTCACTGTGCATGTTAACAGTGCACACCGTCTCGAATCTGCCTTCCTTCCAACTCACGTCTATCATGCTACCGGCTGTCTAGGACGGGAATACTCTCTTCCATTTGTATGTTAAAACTGCACAGTGCTGCAAAACATACGCTGTTTTTATGACACTGTAATTTCACATTTGTCCGAGTAAATTTTCCTGTATATCTGACCTACAAACTTCTGTAGCTCTCTTTTAGCGTTGCTTTAAACAGCGTTTTCTCATAGAGAAAAGTTGTTACCAGACACGATGATGATGATGATTATGATGACGACGATGATGATGATGATGATAATAGTATAAAAACCAGGCAAATAAATTTGTCTACCACTGTAATTAACGTATATGCCCTTTGTTACTCGCTTTATCACATTTTCTTCCCTTTTATTCCGTTCGTACGTCTGCCTTGTAACATCATCTCATTTCAACTTTTTAATGCACTGAATGGAAGGCGCTACAGAAATTGCGAAGTTTTAGAGAAGGGCTGTAGGGATCCAAAGAAGCAGGAAAATTATCTCTTACGTTTTGCACTGCCCCAAACGCACCATTCATCAGAGTTTAGAAACATTTTTTGTAATTAAAGAAAAAATATAAATGCAATACATGGCACGTATACTCTGTTCAGCATTAGAGAGCCTTGAAGGATCTATGTAGAAACTTGAGAACAGTGAGAAAAAGTAGATGGGGAAAGAAGTGGTAAAATATAACGAAGCCGGTAATTACTCACAATTGATGGAGAACAAGCAAGTCATCATTTGCTGTATCTGTGGAATCTCCAACCAGGAACTGAAAAAAGGAAAAAAGTTTCAGAAACCATTTTTCAATAAGGATAGTTTTATTTAGCCACACGAAAGCTGTTCTCCTGAACAGTGTGTGTTGCTAGCCTGTTCACACTATTTTAAATTCACACGCCTTATCTAACAATCTATAATATTAAACAAATTGTATTCAAAACACATGAGCTTAAACATTTCTTATCACCGCAAGAAAGGATGAAAGCAATATGTTCCTGGAAAATGTTGGCACATATCTACCAAACTACAAGATATCATATGCCATAAGGCCACAATAATCATAAGCACAACTGTGAGAACCTCACGGCGAAGTCATACTTATGTCTGGCGAAGAAATCAAAGTATGGAACGTCTCTACACTCCTGTCACATTTAGATGAAAAGAAAAGTTCCCAGCTCACAATATTTATTTCAACAATTATACGACGTTATTAAAGAGGTAATAGTTTTATAAATATATAATATTCCTCATAAGATGGATGAAAGAAAAGCGTGTTCCTTTATCCATTACAACAAATCTGAATAACACGACGAATACGGTTGACAAAAATGTCTGTGAGCATAGAATATATGAAGTATTACAATATTTACGAACACATGTAACCTATCTACAAGTTCTAATTTTTTCAGTACTTGCTTTACCCATCACATGTATTTGAGAAATGTAACTGCACGTCTGTTTCGCAATTAGCCAATACTCGTTGTAGGAACCAATATTGTGAAATAATCCACTACAAGGAAAACAGGTTAATTTTAAACATTGTTCCAGGCATTCCTTTTTCAAAGGCCCCCAGCCTCCTCAATCTATTCTTCCACAGAAATGAGAGACAAAAATTCATATTCAAACAAAATAAGCAGTAAAATTAGAAATTATTGTTTCCCTCTAAAGTCTACTGGTTACGTAATGCACCACCAGTTTAACATTCAACAACTGTACGCTCTGCCCACACTGTATTTATGTGTTTTGTATTCATCTGAGAACATGGGGGAGGAGAGGGGGGCGTATAGGGTCTTGGTGGGGAAACCGGAGGGAAAGAGACTTCTGGGGAGACCTAGGCGTAGATGGGTGGATAATATTAGGATGGATCTAAAGGAGGTGGGATGTGGGTATGTGGACTGGATAGGGTTGGCCCAGGATAGGGACAGGTGGCGGACGCTTGTTAGTGCGGAAATGTACCTTCGGGTTCCATAAAATGCGGGGAATTTCTTGACTAGCTGCAAACCAGTTAGCTTCTCAAGAAGGACTGTGCACCATGGAGTACGTAAGTATTTATCTGAGAACAAACAGCGACTTGTGCCACTTACAGCCTAAACTGGTTGGTTTTTATAAACGAGATGAAAAGTGTTTACAGCGCGGTACGGACTGGGCCTTTAAATAAAGCGGTCTGCGCTTCGTCTGTAAAGGGTTAAGATCTGTTTGAAATGGAATTAATCACTACATTGATAGTTAACCTTATAAAGCCTACTGGTTACTTGAAGCACCATCAGTTTAACATTCAGCAACTGTACGCTCTGCCCACACTGTATTTATGTGTTTTGTGTTTATCTGAGAACAAACAGCAACTTGTGCCACTTACAGCATAAACTGATTGGATTTATAACCGAGATGAAAAGTGTTTACAGCGCGGTACGGACCGGGTCTTTAAAGCAGCTAGCGCTTCGTCTTTCAAGGGGTTTTTGAAATTTTAGAACATTGGCGGGCTGATAAATATCATACAGTGCGTCGTTTTCAGTCACGTTGTGTTTATAACGGTTCTTATTCTGTGTCCACTCCAAAAATGTCCCCTTTATTAAAGTTACACCTTACGGCAAAATAATGTCAGAATCTCAAGAAACAGAGCAAGCCAGTTATTTCTGCTATGTGGATGCAATGTCAGCTCCGAGAGAGCAGCCATTTTTTGGGCGGTAACCGTGAGAATTTCAGACACTAATTCATCATCTTCTAACTGTAGAAGAGTACATATTGAAAACTGCTAAAAATATTGTCTCTCTCTCTCTCTCTCATTACTGTTTATTACTTTCTCAGTATATCTAAATTTTAATTTATGCATTTGTCGCAGAAATTTCAGTTGCGTAAATATTTGATATCTTCTGTCGCGAAGGCTGCAAAATTGGTCAGTAACATTCAAGTTGTGAGACAATCGACCATGGCGCTATGTTCAGGTAGGAAGACAGTGGACCATCGCCTAAGTACAGCCTATGAGCAGTTAAGAGTGCTTTCCACTAGCAGGTGCTCTAACTCCATATACCTAATGGAGATTCCAAAGGCTTCTCGCAGCATCTTTTCTTGCGTCATGGAGAAAAGGAGAGAATGACTTGATCTTGTTTGTTCCTGGGGTCGGTACAGCTTTCTCAGCTCTTCAAATATTTAACACAAGTGAAAAGAAACGAAGTGATGGTGGAGGAGGGTTATTTCTTCCCTGTACTCTCGTCATATTTCCCCGTATACGTATACAGCTTCATTAATGAGATACAGGCTGTCCAAAATCCTAGAGGAGCTTCAATTCCCTTGGGTAAAAGAATAAAAGCGAAGTTGTATGAATCCAGGCACTTGTATATGATGCAGGGTACGGACCTTTACCAAAAAAAACAAAAAGATCAAAAGCGTGCTACCGCGTCTGTTCAAAAGTGCACTTCAGGGATGTCCAAGAAAATGGGCACTTAAAAGTCTGGAACTTTACGAACGAAGCACAGCAGGAAAGAACCCAGTCCTATAATCCTTCAAGCCAATATCATGGAACGTTTTCTCGTCGACTGGGTAAAGAGAGTCCATGAACACCAGAAGTGAAAGAAAATACTGAGCGCAACCCACAGAATTACTTGTAAAATGTGGCACCATATGTTACATTTTCCTATCCTTCGTACACACGTTGTAGTAGGATTCGGAGTAGGAAGTGGCGCAGTTGGATGAGGCACTGTGCTACAAGCCGGAAGGTCTAGGGTTAGAATCCCGATTTGGTCATTGTGATTTTTCATTTACATAATCCTTCCGGTCTCCAACACAAATGAGTACCAGGAATGTTTCCTGGGAAGTAAAGGCGGACAGTGCGTAGGGCTGACAATCTTACCAACTTCATGTGTTGTCTATATATTCTGGGGGTTTTAACCGCCTGGAGCCCCAAAGACCCGCCAGGTTTATAGGGATTGCTTTTCTTCAACTTTGCATTTTATTGTATGATTCTCAAGTGGTTACGGGCACCGTGGTATTTGAAAAAGCCGTATTTGCCTCCTCAATTCATGGTCCTTCCAGTAAAACGAGTGAATAAAAATATAGAACGTACGTAATTTCGTAATGCAGCTGTAGATAAATACAAGAACTTGACAACCAAAAAAAATTAAAAGTTTGGTGTAAGGCTATTAAACAAAACAAATGCTGGTACAAGTTTCCATCCTGCATTTTGATGTCACCATTGGATAATTCTTCGGTGAGACAATTTCCAATATTCCAGACCTAATTCTTACTACTATCAAGAAAACTGTTCCTGCCTCCAATGTATTTTAAGCGTATTTTAGGTCGACTCAGCTATCCCCAAAATGTTCTACCTGTAAGCCAGCGAAATTTTATTACCGTAGGCCCAAATGTACCCCCACCCCCACCCCGGCCGACCTCATCTTGAGTCGGCTGAATTCTGTCCACCTCTTCAAAGACATTTCTCTCAATATTAATTTAGTGTACAGTACATATGCTTTGTGGGCCAGGTAGCTCAGTCGGTATAGGGACTGACTACGGGCTGGACGGTCCAGGATCGAATCCCTGTGGGGACGAGATTTTCCTCCCGTCCAGACCGGTCTTGGAGCCTACCCAGCCTCCTGTAAAATGAGTACCGGGTTTTTCCCGGGGGTAAAGTGCGGTCGGGGCGTACTGCTGACCACTCACCCCCTTCTAGTGCCGCGGTCATGGAAGAGTAGAGCTATACCTCTACCCACCGTCTGGGCCACAGCGGACCTGTAACGGGATCACTGTACCTTTAACTTTTACATATGCTTTTCCAATGAAACCAGTTCAGGGTGATTAAGCAGAGACCGTTAGATTAGTTCATATAGCGTTGAGACAAGCATTCCATTGTCATAATAATCCATGAATCCCCTCCGCCTCAAGGTCAATTCCAAACAGACTCAACTTGTCACGCACAATGACTTATGCACGGGTTTCATACGCACTTGCATCAAATCTCATAACAATCACGCCTAAGTTTGTATTCACAGAAAACTGACAAGACAAGACGTAAACCTTCAGCTTCTTATTTTGGCCAGAGACTGAGAACTTCTTGAAAACAAACTTCTAGTCAACGACACGACAAAGGAATAAGTGAAGTTTAAGAAACCAATTAATAACTGATGGCGTGGTGTCACGTATTTAATTTTTGTATGTGCCCACTTTGTTCGAAAATTTTGTCGCCAACGAGCACGGAATTCGGTAACATAAAAACTTGTCACCCACGTTTGTAAAGTCAGAAGCAGTCGCATATTATAACTGATACTGCATCAAATATGTGCTACGTAATACACATGCTAGACTTTTATAATAGTGTTAGAACATCGCTTATTGACATTGAATCATAGTATCCATCCCACATAAATGCGTGTTCATATATATTCTGCATGCACCCCCATAGTAATTACAGCTTATGTACTTGCATGGGGAGTGTAATTCATCAAATGTTATAGCATGTTATGAGCTAAATTTGAATTACCGGCAGTGGCTTAACAAAAGCGAAGATTTGTGTGGGTACGAAGGGGAGAAAACGGGTGAGAAATTAATGCAAAGAACATAACAAGCAGTGAACGCTTTTTATAACGTTGTTCCATTCCATTAATTATTGGTCGTTCTCTAGGAAGTCAAGAAGAAAACGCCCTACATGTAAATCACATTAGTATATCTGTCCAGCCGAGTGATCCTACAGCTGCGCACTGCGTAGTGCATCGCAACCGAAGGGAATATTTTCTTAACTTTAAATGTTACAGATTTCAACTGAAGCAAATCGACCAATTCCGATTCTGAACCATGCTGATCCACAGAAAGGCTTACTTTCTCCACACAAACATTCAACAAAGAATTTCACACATAGATTTTTTAAATTCGAAATGGAACACTTCCAGCAAATGTTCGTGAGAATTTCTTGTTACCTATGCAAGACATAAATATACTTTTCCCTCTACCAGAGAAAATGTTTCGCATATTCATAAAGAATCAAAACCAACTTGTTGCACAGTATTCTTTTTTTTATATTTTTAGTTAGATATCCACAAGTTTCGACCAGATATTCTGACCATCTACAGGTAGTCATAAGCAGCGATGCTTCAACGTGGAATTATTTCACACCTGATACGAAAAATTATTACGTAAGAAGAAAGAACCGAAAACATAATTTTACACTGTATTTAATTTCACCCCTAAGTAATTGTATTTTAATTATATTTCAATTGTGTTTTAACTACAATCTGATTTTAAAAATTTTAATAATTGTAAACACAACAACAGTTGTAACTACACGAGATAATTCTAAGTTTAAACATAGCTGCATAAGACGTCCTAAAGTTGGCCAATAAATCTGGCCGAAATATATTGGAGATCTAAATACAAATAAAAATGGGTATTGCGCAACAAATTGGTTTTGATTTTTTGTGAATATAATATAGGTGCAAGGAAAATGTAAATAAAACTTGTTTCCCATGTGCTTGTGGAAGTTCTGAAAACGGAACTTCATACAATAAACGGTTAAAAAATTACTTATTTTGTCACTGAATATGAATCCTATTTTCATAAATCCCTAAAGAATGAAAATACTCTTTTAACTCCTCCTATACAGGAGAAGTCGCAGTAAACTTGAGTCAGAGAAAGAATGAACACGTATGCTGTAAATTCAAGAAGGTCGGTTGCTCTACACCATAATAAAACAGCAGATCTCCTGTCCATCAACACTAAAACAAACAAAGAATGCAAATCTGATGTAACGAAAACCAGAGTACAAGTGGTAAGAGGTGTGACTGGAGGAAAACAGAGGATAGGAGAAACTTGTTAGCAGATTGATGGGAGACCGAACTAACTGCTTCTTGAGTTGTTTCGCTTCAATCCTGTCCCACGTCAGTTACTTCAACTTGATACTCCCACATACTAGTCTTTAAGATCCATATTAATACTACCATCCCAATTACGTCTAGGTCTTTCAAGTGCACTATTTTTGATCAAATACAATACAAACATATTCGAAATGCACTCCTTATTTCGTTCTTGTCTTACATATATAACCCTCCTTCTTGGTATCATCCTAACAAAATGTTGTAAATAGCACAAATTGCGAAATTTCTGGTCACGTAATATTCCACATTATAATGCTACATATTCTCTATAAGGAAAACTATCATTAGCTAATAATTCATTTCTTTAGTAAGAAATGAGAATTTTAAAAATTTTTAAGTAACCAGTATCACAATTCTGCGATATTAATCTGCCGTATACATCGTATTTGTCATTACGATTTTTTATTCTTCCTACAAAATACATGAATTTTGTTATATATTATGAGGAACTTTATCTATATATAATTAATTTTTCATGCCCTGTAGTCACAACGTACGATCCCAAGTACCTAATTTTCCCTGAGTTTACTTGTACATCGTCGTCTCTTTCCCTCTTCTGATTTACACTATTTAACTTCCCTTCCGATCAACTATTATCTTCAGCTTAGACTAAACGTTTAGTTTGTCTCATTCAGTACAAATTCCTTACCACCACCCCCCTCTCCCGCCCTTTACCTTGCTAAGAGCACGTTCTACACTGCAGTTTGTGTTATATAGATATAGATATGTTATGCAGATATATATTCCGTGCTGAAACTTGCAGCTTTCGCCAGACGCGGTTGAAACAATGTTGTGCTAAGTTCAAGTCAAAATAGAACGCTGTGGGTTTCGATACAAAGACCTCCCATCTAGAACAGTAAGACCACCATGCCTGGTCAGTCTCCAACTCATGTCGAGATTCTAAAGTAAAGATGCAATTTCCTGCCGAGAGAGGATACTTTTTAAACTTGTTTCCACCCTCAAGTAAACAAATGTATGTTTCTTCTTACTATGGCAGGCAGGTCGTTTCGGTCCAGCAGTGACTCCAGGTATCTCTTTACATGTAACGCTGTGTGGTCTCAGCTCTGTGTTCACGGGAGGGAGCACGAAACCTGTTGTTTATGCAGCTACTGTGCGCAACTTTTTTTTTTTGAAACAGCTTGCTGTAGTTCCTCTAAAAGTTTAAAGTAAATATTTTGTCTCTCGTCAGAATTCCGTTTCTTTCTTAAATATTAATGTTCCAGAATCTGCGTCCGGTGGAGTGTTACGTTGCAATTCTTGCCTGCAGAATTCCATTTTGTTGTACAGCTAATAAAATGCCAGTTGAAATTTCAACCGGCCCGTTGACAACTCACATTTCTATCTTTATTCCCAAAGACAATAATTCCAGTGATCTCCTCTTACACGTTACACCCCTTGATAAAATAAACTAACTATACATGTCATGCAATAAAAAGCTGGAGAACTGCCAAGAAATAATATTTATCGGCCGAAGTCGAGGATTCATTACCAATTGACACGAAGGTGCCGGTCGATATTTCAAAATGTTATTGCTTTGTCACCCAGTGTCACCTGGCGTATATCCGTAACTTAAGACTGATTTGTTGTGAGGTGACAGAATGACGACAGAATTTAAATTTTTAGGCTTTTATACATAAACAGATAAGACGTTTATTCTTAATTTTTCGATTATTTTATGACGTATTTTCAATGGCAAGTATTGTCTAATAGAAAATTCTCTTACTGTGCATAAGAGAAAATTTCAGAAAGGAACGCGAATGTGAGAGTTTAACATCGGTACTCCGAATATAAAAAAACCAGGAAGAGGTTATAGCACCGTGTCGAAATGGTTCGAAGAAAATTCCCCCTCATTCCTCACGTCATTTTGTTCAACTGCTAATAACTATGAAGTTTCTAATAGACGTCCTCTCTGCTTTTGAAATTCGTCTGAATTAAACAGCTTCTCGAAACTGTGAAACCTACGGATGTTTAAAAGAAAAATCCTGCCTTGTTATTCTCATAATTCTGGACACAATTTCACGTGAAACCAAATTTGCAAAGAAACTTGGCGACTCCACAATTACGAAGTCACTTCGTTGTGTTGACACGTTCTGAATATTTTACGAATGACGCGCAAGAAAGTTAAATATTCCAGTTTATTTAACAGCTAATTTAAGCTTTCAGTGTATTAGTTAAATTGCTTTGGATGAGATCGTATGACAGTCGTAAGGAGACAGTACATAAGGATTTGGAACGAGTCGACTGAAGGATTTCACGATCCTACCAGCAAATTCGGCTGAAGCGATTTATGAAAATAAGAAAAATACATGTCTGAGGAACCGGATTATATGTCTGCGCTGTTACAGCTACGCCAGACTGTCCGATAAGACATAAATTTTGTATTCACAAGACTGAGTTATGAATAATGTTAACACTTGCAGCAGCTCTATAATCTGAGATGTCTGGAATGTGAGGAACCTCCAGAACGCTACAAAATTTGGTGGCGTTTTGTTTCAAGTTTCAGCGGCGAATTTACTTTAACTTTACTAGCACTGCATGTGCTTCTTTAATCTGTGTAATTCATGTGACTTGAGTTCCTCACGTCTGCGAAAATTAAACATCATTTTATAGGTTGTGACACCGTGTAGCTTGGTAGGTGCTTAGGACTATATAGAGATTTACCCTGGGAATTGAAACAGCAGGCTGATCTTAACGCGTTCGACTGTTCAACCAAATCCACAACGTCACGTGATGCATCTAACTTCAGGGAATTCACAGTGGATATCTCCGAAACGTCTTCTACATACCATCCACAAGGCATCAAATCTCGGAAAACCGAAATCTAACAGTCATCACATCATCATCAGCAGCAGCAGCAGCAGCAGCAAGGGCAAATTATAAGCTACTCCATGCTTGTTCACTGTCCATGGGTGTTTGTCTCTCCGTCTGAACCGAAGGCGACCTACGCTTCTGCCGGATAGAGTGTATGCAGGACTATGGTTCATTCGTAATAAATGTTATACCCACTTACATTCTTTAATCCACAATAACGTCTTTCAAATTCTGTAGTTTGGTTTCTTCTCTTATTCATTCACTTCGTTTCAAGTAAAGCATAAGCTGCAACTGATATCAAATTATCTTCTCTTGCTGTCTCAATTCTTCTTTCTTACTGTTTCACAAAAATGAAATATTCAAGTCCATATAGAATTGTTGGTATCACTGTTACCTTCATCATTAATTTGTAATTAAAATGCTTGTGTTCTTGTTCACGTAATATTTAATGTGCAAGCAAACTTTGTAGGTTTCTGCTAATTCTACGTTCCTGGATATAAAACCGTTCAGGTTTACCAGTAAACAGAGTAAACACGTTCACACGCGAGAGATGTACAAACATTGCCATGTTTCTTTCTACGCTCGCGGCATTTACTTTTGTGAGTACGGAGAAAGGAAAAAATGGACGAGACTCGTCTAGTAGGGAGGAACACGAGGAAAGATTCTATGATGGAAAGGGGGATGGAGGTTATAAGTTTAAATTGGAAAATTGACAAGAGGGGAGCAGCTATTTGTGACAGCTCCATTACAGGATCCAATTGGAAGTCACGTGGTGACACAGCGGGAAATAACACTACGTTCTGTTCTAAGTAACTGATGCAGTGAGGGATCTCTAGGTAGTTCATTCTCTAAACGTGGTCGTGTCCGCCCGTGCAACACATTTGCGAAACCGATAGAGTTTTTCCAAATTTCGTAGCGACGTTCTGTTTTAAAACTGTAGGTTACAAGTTAAGAGAAGCAGCACGTCTCGAACACGTATTCTTAATAACAGCGAACGGTACGGATGCAGGATAATATTACGGAAAAACACCACTTGGAGGACCTAGGTGTAGAAGGAGGGCACAATTATAATTGGGTTTTAATAAGCGTGCCGTAGCGGTAAGAATTGGATTAATCAGGCTGGAGGAAGAGTTTGATAGCGGGTTACTGTGAACGCGCAAATGAATATTAATTTCAAGATAAAAACGGGAAATTCTTGACGATTTGATATTCTCTTAGTTTCTCAAGCAGAACTCTCGCCATGCCACTGCAGTACCTCTTATTGCAACATTAAATGTTTCGCTCACCACGACATGTTTGAACTAGGATGACATGTAAACCGTTTTCACAACCATACTTTTTTTTTAAAAGTTCTGTTTTTTTCACAGTATATGTAAAATTAAAGTACTATAAGTTCGCATTAATTTGTTCAGTATAATTATATTTTGAAACTATTAAATGTTGGAAATTTATTTTCAATTTATTGATTCGGAACATAAGGCCCTTACACTGGGTTTTCAGGAAATTAATTTTTTATATGGAACTGTACACAAAAAAACATAGCAAATATGCAGAGATTTAAACACTTCCGGCGCTCTCGTATTAGCAAAACAACCAGTGCATATGTATTTGCAACTTCATAAAAGTGGAAGAAAACGTAAACATTTGAACGTCCGTATCCTTGGCAACAGCAATAACAGAAACATTTGTAACCTTGGTAACATAGGCCGCTATGGTAAAGTCAAACACCAAAGTAGTACAGTCATAAGTCTTGAAGCTTTCGCGGTGACGGAATTCAATGAAATGTTCTCGGGCAGACAACCGTTGAAAGATGTGAAGGTTTTCCAACGCGGCTGTCTGGCCGAGCACATTTCATAGTACAACGATGCATAGGCATTCTTGTAATATGGCTGCTACTAATGTCCAAATCATAAATTTTTCGAAAGATTTTAGTAAAAAAAGCCCTCAATACAACATGTCACGAAAATGTTTCCAATTGGACTGATTTATTTCATGTTTACGCACAAACAGACATTAAGAACTTAATTTTAACAATTCGCGTCTTATTTGCGAAAGCGCCTAAAATATATTGTAGTCTTCCTGAAATTCAACGTGTTTTATTGATCAGTCATTTAAAAACTCCATAGGCAAGGATTAAAATGCAAGAATATTAATAAATCATACAAAATCCCGAAATGTGCATAAAATGCAGTGATTGGAAGCGAAGACTTCATTAGTTTCAAGGAGCAGATCCCTTCTACAAAATCCTGAACAAATTAAGAAAGGTACAGCATATCATATAACCAACCTCTTCAAAAGAACCCGTCACCAGTCCCCTTCCTGCGTCAGATGAATCCAGTCTGTACCTTATCATCTGAAGTTATTTTAATAACATTCTTCCTATCTCCGCGCGAGTCTTCCACGTAGCGTCAAGACTTCAGGTTCTCCCTCTAAATTTGCATGCAGTTCTCTCTTATGTGTGCCACATACTCCGTCAATTTCAGCCACCATGATTTTATCATCCTAATACAAATCATGCAGTTCCTCGTGCTGTGGAAGGTACGCGACCGCGCAGCTGATTGAGGCACTGGGCTACAAACCGGAGGGTCACGGGTCATTGGAATTTTTCATTGCCATAATCCTTCCGGCCGCACTATGGCACTGGGGTCGACTCAGCCTCTACCAGAAATGAGTACAATTAATAATTCTTGGACGGTAAATGCTGCCGTTGCGTATGACTGACAACCTTACAACCTTCACGTGCCAAGTGTCTTGCAATTCTGAGAACCTCACACTCCTGGAACACTCTGGCTTGTAAAGGAATTGCTTTATCTTTACCACTTCCCTTATTTCCATCCTCGAAGATCTTATTATCTTCTTCAGTACCCTATTCTCGAAAAGTCTCATTCTGTGTTCCTCTTCCAACACTAAAGCAAAGTCATGTGAAGCAATAGAACAGTTCTCACTGTGAGGCTGAATATGAAGGTAATATTAATATGCTATCACAAAAGTCAAAAGAGGAAATGTCGGAATTCAATGCCCTAAATGGAGCAATTTTACATGCTGACGGCCTTAGTTTAATGGGTGAGAATACCATTCTACGGTGCAGATTCCTCCTTGAGAAAAGTGATGGTTGTTAGCTGGCAAATAAATTCTTCGTTTTAATGGTGGCTAAACTTTATTCGTGAACACAAAATCCTGTCCTAAGCCCTGCCCTGACCTAGTTCAATATAGTCTATAACACCGACACGTCATATCTAATATCCAATTTTTAAAGGAGTTGGTCTTTAGCGCCCCCAACCCCCCGAACATATATTTAATCGCATCACACTTTTTCGGATGCCCTGGACTCTGTCAAATACGCTTGCATCTACCATCCATATGTGGAAATCATCTCTTCCAGAGCAGCATTAAGAAATAATATGAAAACTCCTCCATGCGCAAATAAAAATTCGATTAAGAAGGCATCAAAATAAAATTATGCATATGGATGGGCATGTCACCAACACAGCAGAATCCGCGCTGAAGTCGAAATGCAGCCATCGATAACAAAACATCGAAATTGTCTAGGAATATGCACATACAGTAACAATATACAACACACATTTCGTGATAAAATTTAGAAGAAAATGAACTTCGGAAATGTTTGTTATTTCGCAGTAACCTAACAAAGCTGAATAATAAATCACTTTTCTTGCTCTTTGTTTAATATCCTAAGTGTTCTAACCGTTTATCCGTCAAGGGTTAGAGCATTTCCGTGAGCATTTTCCTTTCGAAAGACTATTTTATTTAAATCACTTCCTTCAAGCAACCCCTCACGATCATACAGACCTATAAAAGAGGCAAATGCTTTATGTACCATAATACAGCGTTCCATTTGCTGCAGTACAGACATTCTCTCTCACTACCCCTATTGCCACACACATCCGTCTTATTTTCTTCCCCCAGGGTGAGTGCCTAACGAATTCTTAATCCCTTCACCATAGAATGGGCTGTGAAACTCGTACCCATGAAAATATTCAAAACGATGAACGATGAACTGTCTTAGAATAAGAGCGATAGATGATTGAGGGCGGCAGAAACAACAATGGTCTAAAGCTAAGCTTTGTTAGGTGTCAAAAGTTATCGCGCGTCACTTGGACAGAAAAATGAACGGAGTCTAGACAGACTGTTCAATCTATAGATGGAGGTGATTGCAGAAAGCCCCTGAACATATTGTGGTGATGCCATATCTGGTCTGGAAGTGTACAAGACGAAGGAATCCGTGTCACTGCTGGGTACTGAACTGGGAGTGTTCCGTTCCTTACAATGGACGGTATTCTATGAATTTCCCCAAGGTGTACAAACAGCTATACAGCAAAGACTGTCTGGACGCTTTGCCTTTATGTGGTTTCGTAGGAGGCTAAGTAGTGTTTCATACGCGCTCATCTTTAAGCAGTACAACGGCTGATTTATTCTTTAGTTACTGAAGGGTCACCAGTATCTATCTGATAGGTGGCTGAATGGTCACACTGGTAAAGGAAGCAATTACTGTCCCTAGAAGGAATCAAACTGCAGTTGTCCAATTCATAGCTGATCACTTCAGCAACTCTACAGATGTAGAATAAAATTTATTACAAGAATTTAACCTGTATTAGATCATTCAGGCCACAAATCGCGGTTTCTTGACCTCACAGTTTATGACGTAACACGAGTGAACTGGGGGGGGGGAATCCACTTGTACTTTCTTTCAGACTCTTCTTGTTTGTGTGTATCTTTTGTCTTTATTTTGCTATTTACTCCCGTCTGCTTTGCGAAGAAGGCACAGTGTATCATTGTTCTGTCTCTCAGCTTGTCTGCAAGTTGGCTGCAAGTAGTACTTTTCGTGTAACTTCATTGCATGAGGAAGACAGAGATAAAAATACAACAAGTATGTAACTTGACAGTCGACATTATACTATCAAAAGAAACACAAGAAGCAATCTGACAAAATACAGCTGTTCGTAAAGCATTTTCAACATCATATGTACAGTCTGCATAATGGCTGCTTCGATTCCTGATTTTGGAAACATATGATGATCATCTGCCAATTGCAAAGGTTGCATGCCATTGGATAAAAGAAAATTTTGGAATGTTTAATGGAAATGATGTAAGACGTAGATGAAAAAATTCCTGAATTTTTTAAGGTAATCCGTAATACTAGCATTGAACTAGAAATAGTATAGGGAGACTAAGACAAATCCCTCCAAATGTTCATCTGTCGATTTCAGTTAGAATCCCAGGAATTCTCAAATATGAATCGCTATGCCCTTACTTTGTGTTGCATGCTTAATTTTCATAACCTTTCATAGACACCTTACTTCAAATTCTCTACCTTAAATTATTCTTTCCGTGGTTCATTTAACGACGCTCCGAGAGATAGAAAGTTCTTTAGCGTCTGTTTACATTGTTATCAAAGCATACTGACGTGCGCTGGACGGGAGTATCCTTAAGGTGAACCGACGAAGGAGAATGCGATAATTAGGTTGTAGATTATGCATTGGTAAACGAGAGTAAAGAAAAAAATGTGTTGGGAAAAGGTCATGGACGAAACCAATCGTACGATCTAGCCTTAGATGTGAGGATATTATTCGAACGAACTGAATGTTAATAGGATAAACAATTGTGGAATTAAATTAGTTGGCTGATGATGTTCTAGAGGTGGACTTTTGTAAACACGAGCATAAATTTCAGATTTCATAACGACTGGCGATTTATTGACCAGGTGAATAACTGCTAGGTATTCATGTAGGCAGCTACATAGTTATTCAGGTGTTTGGTTGGTTGGTTAGGAAGACGCTATACTGTTAGCCACAGTGTATCCCCTTGTTATACTCGCGCTTGTCAGGCTCAGTTATCATAGCTGTTTGGGATATCCGTCATCAAAGTTGGAGCTTTCAGAATGCGAGGAGGCCCAGGCAGCTCTCCCGCCTACAGCACTCTTACTATCACAATCGTCCAACGCAGTTAGACAGCTCACTTAATATTCAAATATCGTAATGATAATTCTTATGCCTACTTTAAAACTAAAATACTATTACGTGGAATTCCTTTCAACTTTTAAGTAACAAACGTATAAAACAATTCATACTGCTTGTCAAGATTATCTTCTAACTATTAACGCGATAATAGTGATTATTAATCCATATACCTACATGTTAATATTCTTGTACTTAAAGTCGTCTTCAGACGCTATGCATTCTACAACGTTTAATGGGAAAATTATCGCGAATGAAGCTAAAGAACGAATTCGAAGTTGTCGTTATCCTATTCGAAGAGTCCGGCCCATGTTTCGTTAGAAAAAAAATGATAAAGACAATGTTTTTTTATAAAAAAAACTTAAAAAATTTCCAGTTCTTAGGGGTTTCAGGCATTTTTGAGTAGGAGATGGAATCTGGTCAGATCCATGTTTATTTACACATTTAGTAAATTTTATTTCATCCTTTGTTTAAATAAATTATCCCTTTAAAATTTACACCTAACGTCAATTACATATAAAAATTCACTCGTTCCTCGCAGAGAACAAACCCTGTATCTATGATGAAGATCATCAGGTTAAAGTTCTGTTTGCCAGTAACATACGAAACACATAAATTTACTCTACGTGAAAAATTCAAAGATTTTCAGTGTTAAATGCGACAATATCTGTAGAGTAATCATTGTCCCTCAAAAGGTTAACACGTACAGATTACCAAAGCCTGAGCAAGATTTACACAACAAATAATTTATTTTATGTACATATATGTAAGAAAATAAATTATATATGTTACGCTCAAAGATCGAAAACGCTCATTGAGCGGAAAAAACGACCATAACGCGTTGTGGCATTACAGAAACAGCTACAACGCGAAATTGCATGTTGTGGCTGTTTTTAAATACCCACAACGCGTTGTGGCATGAGAGAAACAGCCACAACGCGAAATGTCTTTTAAATGAACTGTTTATAAGTTTAGTTATTTATTGATAAAAAATACACGTAACGTAGGCCTAATGAAGAACAATGGCGAAGCTCATTTATTTTTGCAGGAGCTGTCAGAATGACACTTAGACTTACACTTTATATTTTTCGAACGACATTTGTGCTTTTTATCGATGCAGTACCTCTTACAATTGCAGCTTACAAATGCCTGCTTACTTCCAGACGTTATCATTGAGGCTGACCGAAGAGATAGTGAACTTGAGGGCACACCATGTGCCTCGATGAAGTTGTTGTCGGCAATTATGAATTCATTTCGAGCATACAGCCGCTCAAGTTGACCTTCCTTCGTGCCCAACAGATAAAGCCCAGAAGAGCTGACATCATTGACGACTGCTAGGACATTTCTGGAGGCTAGACGTCCTCTATCAAGGTCAGGCTCCCTGACCACAACGTTTGTCCCAATATCAACTGCTGGAAGTCTTGAGTTAGAGAGAGAAACCATTTTTTGAGCTTGTTGTTCCTGGCCAGATTTTGCATCTTCTCGCTCAATGTTGGTTCGATTCTTCCTTACACAGAGGTTGCAAGTGACTTTTAGTCCGAAACCCTCACTGTCTTAACTGTAACTTCCACAAATAGCATGTACAAACTGGTCACACACTGAACACTAGTGAGCGCCTGATGATTCCTTCTCACGAATCACACAGTAAACTTTTTTATTGTCTTCTTCTGTACTGTTTCTTCTGAAATGTCATTGGTTTGATTTTCATCTTCATCTTTCCTACCCCGTTGGTTGGCCTGTTCCTTATCTTCCTTGTCTCGACCATTATTCATTCCTACATTAAAGAGCTGTTCCAGTTCTTCTTCAGTTTCAACTGAAGAGTACATGTCATGTCTTGAGTGACCAGAGAATTCCCAAGTCGGATCCTCAGCGCCGCTCCAAACATAGCCTCATAAGGGCTTGTCTTGATGACTGAATGCAGAGCTCGGTGTTTCTTACTTTGAATAAACCGAAGTCCTTCCGACCAGGTTTTCGTGTTGTTGTCAGACATCCAAGCAACCAGCATGTCTCGAATATCTTGGTTGGATCTTTCAACTGATCCTTGACTATGAGAATGTCTCTGCTTACCATGCACGAGCTTCATTCCTGGCCACATATCAGCCAAGTTTTGATTTATTTTGTTCGCAAATTCGCGGCCATTATCGCTCTGCAGTATGAATGGGGTACCGAAAATACAAAAGATGCCCATTAGCTGATAGGCCACTTCCTCGGCGGTTTGTGGCATTTTCATGAAGTTCGAACGCGTTGTGGTCATTTCCTTTAACAGCCACAACATGACTTTCGCATCATGGCCTATCTTCACATGCCACAACGCGTTGCGGTTGTTTAAAAACAGCCACAACACGAAATTTCGCGTTGTAGCTGTTTCTGTAATGCCACA
>Ga0123352_10004289_pt1 | contig 20961 bp, 14 predicted proteins | sample TergutLab28metaG_FD_89700 | JGI IMG/M metagenome (GOLD analysis project Ga0123352, IMG submission 89700) | Labiotermes labralis P1 segment gut microbial communities from Petit-Saut dam, French Guiana - Lab288 P1 | ecosystem: Host-associated > Arthropoda: Insects > Digestive system > Gut ...
ATAGCTGCATAGAGGTACCCTTTCCTGCTAAAGTCGACAATGACTGAAACCTGCCGTTTATTGCCGTCTTATTTCACCTATTTGCAGGTAAATGAGATTAGCTTTGCACTTGGTTTCCAGTGAAACGACATAACAACAACAACAAAGTAGTATCACAAACAAGAAGGGCCCTACTCGCACTAGTTATATGAATAACGATTCACGTAGGTATCCCAAAATAGGACAGCATCACCGTAGTACTTCATAATCGGATGGTGTTCGATTCTAATCTCGGTCCTCACAACCTCTAAACCAGTGCTTCTCAAATCCCCCTCCCCCCACAGAGGAACTCCCAAAATAATTGGCCGTATCCAGAGAAACCCCTATCCATGAAAACAGGCACAATACAAGACAACCTTAAATACGAACTCGCCATAACACAAAGAGGCAGGTTGCAGCGCACGCAGACTGAACCGGTACTACCAAATGGCGGTCAAAAATTTCCGCATTTTAATACTGTACATTTTCCGTACAACTACATCACATATACAATACACTACACACACAGCACAACACAATACTACATTACACTATACTATATTACACATACCATATTTACTACCAACTTGCCAATCTATTTTGTACATTCCCGCGATATTTCAGGGTACGTATTTTTGGATTATTTTCGCGGTATTTAAAAATCTGTATTTATGATACTCCACGATTTATCGCGGAACCCCAAACGATGCTCGGAAAACACCGCTCTACACCATGTTCGCACCATACACGATCACTTCTTGCAACGTCTATACCCAATCACCATTCGGAACAATCCGGCCATTCCACCTGTCGTAAAACAAACGTAACGTACCACTTCACGGTAATTCCACCACCACAGACATCACAGACTCGGCGTTACGTAGCTTACGAAGACAGACAAAGGTAACCTCCTCCTTGGTTCAATGTTTGGCGGCGTGCAGATAACACTACCCCATTCTAAACCTCGGGCCTACATGAAGACAGCCCCATGCTCTCACAGCTAAGCCTCTGAGCAAATAGGCCCTGAGAGATAGTAAAGAGATACTGGGCGGGTCCCAGAGCCGTTGGAGTCGTGTTGAACTCCTGTTCCTGCTTGGGCATTTGGAGATGGCACATTCACTCTCACGTGGGCAATAAATGTTTTTGCACATATAGCAGTCGCTCAGTCACATACCCTCGCCGGGCGAATATCCACCCGATGGTAACCGCATTCCATAAATACCTTCCAAGTCTCAATTTACCAGAAGTAAAAGGCAGTCGATTCTCAAAGACGTTGTCTGCGTATACAGCAGTTGAGTCACGAAAGATTTACAGAAGTAATAAAGGTACGGACGAAACGTAGCCTGGCACGTTCGGAACAAGTTATCAATCTCAGCTTTGTGGCGTTCGCGACATTTTTTTAACACTGACCATTTGCGAATAAAATTACGGGCTTCCTGAAGTAACATTAAGCACCTCAGATATAGACATTCTGAACAAATGCTGAAGTCACAGTCGACATGCGAAATGATAATAGAGAAATACGATGCAATGTGCATTCATTTTACCGCGTGAGGATGTATAACATGGGTGCACTTCACTGGCTTCTCCAATGTTATACAATCACGAATACTCATCTGACAGCAGACAACGGTACACCCTCTCTTCCTCAGGCACCCATAAACACACCTGCCAATTGAGATTAATATATGCAGTTTTATACACACAGATATTCCTGTTGTATTGTTCTTCCTTGATTCCTTATCGTTACAAAATACGCCACCTAAAACATAAAAATACCAATACATTAGCCCAAAGTCCTTTCTGCTTTGGGACAAAACGTTGCGCCAAATTGAAAACTTCAGCCGGGTACAAAATTAACAAAGATTTACCCAAATCAAAGGCGCAGTTCTCTCTACTTACATCACAGGGGCTTTGGAAAAGACGCCTTGGAAAAACAAAAGTTCCATTTCCTTAATTTACCCGAAATGTTCTCACGTTTGGTAATCTTGAGCAGAACAGTTAAAAATGAAAGCAAAGTCTGTCACATTACACATGCTCAGCATCACTAACACATTTTTCGATACGTGCGCACGCACACACACGTCATCAACTGATACTTACTTCATGGTGCAGGATCTACCTCGAAAAGCTAAGTATAATCATTATAGTCACTCAAACTGGCCACGACACTCACGCGCCATCTTCAGGGGGCTCGAAGGTCGTCCCCGTGTCCACAGAGACAATCAGCTGCCTATTCAATTCCACCTCCTCTAGTGCACAATACAGTTACAATACAAACTTGCATCATCCTCCCACACACTCTTGCATGTTTCACGTGGCGTCTTCCCTTCAGGTTTCTCGCCAAAAATTATACATGCACTTTAAGATTTTCCCATACGTTAAGCATGTCCTGTCACCTCATTGTCCTTTATTTTAATACTGCGACTGCTAACGGCTCTCAGTTTATCTGGCCAATATCGTTGGTCACTTCACAGAGTTTTCTACGGCTGCGGGCAGCACATCGATCGCCGATATTGTTATCTGCCGTGAGACAGGGTCCACACCTATTTAGATCAGTGTACTGCATTTCGTATTACATAGTTACTCAATATACGTGCATAAAGAATATACTAGGATGTTTTAATGTTGCGTATTGCAGTTAATGTTTTTGTTTGTTTGTTTGTTTTTGATGCGACAGCCCCCCTCCCCAGTGGGCCAGGGCCTCCTCATTCGCGAAGCTTCTAGATCACAGTTGATGTTTTTAACTCACCATATTTAAAAGGTGGCGCTAGAAATGATTTTCTTCGGCTCACAGACACGCATCACATCTAACAAACACGCTGTTCACTGCACTTCGTGGTTCTTGGAAGAGAAGACATCACTACGCAGCGATTGATTTTTGACACGTGTATCTTCGATCCGAGATTTATTACTGAACTCTTTATCCTGTAACATACCCCGCAAGTAAACAGTGTAATGCACGGGTTCAGATGTGGCAACGTGAAGGCCACAACCCTCTGCTTATTGGCCTATCATCAGAAACACTCTCTAAAACAACGCACAGAAATGTTCGCAACGGTCAAAAAACTGTGTCGGAACGTGAAATCGGTGTGAATTTGCGGTCTCTGGCTGATGAGGATTCTCTACTGATGTAATAACTCTGCGGTAGCACGGTTCGTAGAAGACTCGCTGTGCCAGCGAAATTACATGCGTTATGTTAGCCAACATGCAGTGACCAACGGTGTGACCAAGATAAACTAAGAGCCCTCTATTACGTGTAGAGTATTACAAGTACACAAGTTGATGCTCTTCATCACGCAATTTGCACTACTCTCCCATTACTTCATTTCTCCCAAGTGTGTAACTTGTTCTCCAATTTCCTCAATCAACGTTCTTTCATTACAGCACAAAACCAGATTCCACACCCACATACAACTATACACCTCTAACAGCTCAAAAGTTAACCCCTCTAAACTGGGACTGTGAAGTATCACTCTTTTCAAAACGGCGGGAACTAGCTAAAAACTCTTACAACTACAGAAGGAAACACTGCTTAAAAATGTGTAACTTATCATTTGTCACAACGTCACTGTAAAAAAGAAATTCGCCGTAAACGAGCGCTTCCTCAACAAAAGGAAAAAAGGAGTCTTTTCTTATGTATGGAAAACCACAAGTTGGGTGGAAGTGCCTATTTAATCAGAAACACGTACGACTGCTTAAGCAGCAAGTACTTTTTCCTTCCCGGCGTAACTTTTCGCACAGCGGCACATCGGCAGCGATCCAACCACAAGAAAAATTCGAGTCAACATGTGAACAAATATTACGACACACACGGAAAATTTCACTGCCAATGAATTTACCCAGGACATTACGGGCATATACACAGAATGTCTCCTCGGTCTGGTTCACAATACAGAAACCGAATTCCCCATAAAGGGAGCGAATGCGAGCTGTATACAATACCGTCCCGTTTACTGAACATAAACAGCGTGTACGCTGCATGAACCTCGTGGGCCTGGCTTATTGGTCTAGAGCAGTGGTTCTCAAATCTTTCTCGTCAAGCGGAACCCTCACAAAGACTCAATAATTCTGTGGAAACCCTCCCCAAAATCATTTCAACTCGCAGAAGCCAAAGGTACAAATGTAGTAATAAAATTTCAAGAGTTAATACTTACAGACAAAAAAGAAAAAACAGCAACCGTAAACATCTTCATGAAGTCGATGCAAACATTCTTTAAAAACAAGGATTTTTCTAGCAGTAACGACAATAAAAACGAGGGGAGGGAAAAGAGTTATATCGACTGAGCAGCATCTACTAAACTGGAGAACACAGTGTTAAACCACAATTCCAGACAATCAGATTTTGTAAAATATTAAATATACCAAACTCAATACGTTTTCTCCCCTTCTGCCGTAAAACAGAAAAACAAAAGATACTCTTTGCGTTCCCAGTGAACAGGTCTCGCGGACACCTACGGGTCTGCGGACCACGCCGGTTTCTAAAACCTTTCCCTTGGCAAGCCGCTTCTTGTAAGGGCCGAAATCGGCGACCCCCTCGCGTAACATAACAGAATTATAAGTTTCGTCTTCATTACTGACGCTGCCACTGCATTCAGTACCTTTTACGGAACGTCACGACCGCTTATCCCCCCCCACCAAATTACTCGCTCCTGCACCCACGAGGTGGCGACGAGCCGGTTGTGACACACACAAAATACTGTAATTTCATAACCTGGTATTGCGTTGTCTATTGATCTAGTTTTCCGAAGTACTGTAGCATACTACAGAATCAAGTGAACGTGAACTCCGGCATTCTCGGGACTGTTCTAGGCTGTGGAGGGAAAGTTACAGATATCTCGTAGATTAACCCACTAACGCGCCACTTAAATATTCTATATTCATGTAGCCATTATGTATTTAATCACACTATTCTTCTTCCGCTGTTGGTCAGTTCCTTTCTGCTCATTTCTTTCTATCTTCCTTCCTTTCTTTCTTTCTTTTAACCCACTAACATACTTCGACCGATGCGGGATACGCGACCTTTCGGCAGGTGCCAGATTTTTACATCACAAGACAGGCATCGAAATAATGAACTCTGTGAACACAGCCTAGATTCGAAACACGGGCTACACTACATGGGGCTCAAATCTCAGAAATGGAAGAGATTTTTCTCTTCTCCAAAACGTCCATTACGGCTCTGGGGTCCACTGGACGCCGGGGTACATTCAAGTGGGCAGCTAGACCGGGGTGTGATGTTGACCACCTACCTCCATGTAGCGCGGAGGTTAAGAAAGAGTGCAGCAATATCACTGATCCCCCAATCCGCTTTCATGGCGTGGACAAGGGCAATTTTACCTTTAACAAATGCAGTGTAATTACACGGATTCACGTACAGCAATAAAACACGTCCAACACAATTCAAATTTAATAAATGGGACTCTACATCGCTACGTGTTTCGATTCCCAAGAAATGTACAGTGCCATGTAACAACGTTCAGTGCCATTTATTAAAATGACTTGTGTTGGACTGGCGTGTTTTTTAAAATTATTTTACATGAACACTGTAACACAACTGGATGACTCAGAATAAGTTCGTACCTACACAGTGGTTGTGTGTAACGCCTGTAAGCTTGAAATGCGGTAACTGGTGCAAAACCGTAAGCCTGATTCACTATAATTGGGAAATCTGGTGCCCATCGTCCAAGTAGTTCGATGATTCTTTAAACGCAAGTCATATGACATGCAGGAACGTTGTATCACACAAGCCAAATTTGACAAGAGAACACGATGCCCCTGTATTTTCAGAGTTTGTCAGACTTCTTACAAAACTCCCTGATAATTTGCAATACAAAGCATCTAAAGCCCTGTGGTCTCCCCCTTGCTGGGTAGTTGCGCAGTTTAGGTGAGTTCATTTCCCTCGTTCAGGAACCAATGGGCTGCCCGAAACGTCGGTAAACTACCAACATACATTGTGTAACAACCCACAAGAGCGAAAGCCTCCCCTTTACCGCGGCAGAAGGCTTAAATCTCGTTTAAAGCCTTGTCCTTACCAACGAAGACAATTCAGTGTTTCCCGTTCCGTCCTAAAAGCAGAAGAGATTACGGATCTCTTCAGGTAACTAAGTTAGCTTTACGAAGAGTCCTACATGAGGCGCTGTAGTCGCTGAACTGGTGAAGAATCTCTTCGCCTCTAATGAAACACGAAATTTCACGTAACCTTACCCTCAGCCAGGTGAATTCACATTCTCATTCATTATTCATTTTAGGGGCGTTCGCAAACTTGTGAAAAGCGACCACAAGCGTCGCCATGTCTGTCTGTCAGTCCGAATGGCACAATTCGGCTCCCACGGGAAGAATCTTCATGAAATCTGATATATTTTTCGAAAATGTATCGAGAAGAACCAAGTGTCATTAAAATGAGCGGGTATTTTACATGAAGCCCAATATACAATTTTACCATACTTTGCCCAATTCTTCTTAAAAAGAGAAATGTTTCAGACAAACGTTGTAGAGACAATAAAAACACATTTTATCCTTTATATATATATATATATATATATATATATATATATTAAATCGTGACGTTTATGTGATTATGGGGAAAAATACTGTACAGCCGGGCATGCCACAGATGACAATATGGCGCACGCGCATTGCATGCTGAATACCTAAGGCTAAAAACACACAGTCAGAATATGTAATACTTACTGCTTTTCTACTGCAGCAATGATTGCACGAACGCGCCTCAATGTTACGATATACGTACACCGCTTGTCTTGTTGTAGCTCCACTCTAGTATCACTTCCCCCTCTACGTCTAGGCCACCCAAATGGTTTGAGTTTTGTGACAGTATCTTTCTGCGAACTTCTCGTCCTATTCATGTGGGGAGCAAATCCATCCCATTCAGACTTCCCTGATTTTACTACCGCAATAATTGGCAAAAAGTACAAATTGTTACTCTCATTACACCACTTTATATTTCAGATGCTTCCTCTCTGTTAGGTCCAAATATTTTCCTCGGCTATTTGTTCTCAATAATGTACTTTTGGGTTTCTGGGCTTGTCCGTCATATGTTATTCCGTACAAGATATATGGTTTCGGATAACGTATCTTTCCTCCGTCCGCCGGTGATAAGGTGGGGTGGCACCTATATCAGCTGGGTCCCTTCGAAATGTCCAATCTAAGTCAGTCATAAGACTCCAGTCTGTCAGTCATATGACTCTAATTAGCACCAATCAGTCATATGACTAATCAGCACCAAGACAGCTAGCTCTGTTAAGTGGATTACCCACGGCACTCCCTTACCTTTTCACCCAAGGAGGGATCCTTTCTAGAACGCAGCTTTCTGTCAGGGATACTACAGGATAAGCATGTTCATAAACCCAGTAACCGTAAATTTTAATATGTCGTCATCACAGCCCTTTATAATTAACATGAATGTGTTTAGATTCCATAGGCGGCGACTTTCTTCCCACCCAAACAAAACAAATAAAGATTAGAGTGACGACACATACTACGTAATCAAGCACGAGATGTACCGATGATAGAGTATATTCACTACATATCGAGGTATGAAGTAACATCTGAGCAAATGATATGGCCTGGTTAAGATTATTATACTTCAGAAAGGCTAAATACTCGGATGCTGACTGTGAACGTACTCCTTAAGAGTGCAGTAAACAACGATGTCTCTAAATTGCCTTCAAGATTACGGGAACTGTTGCAGTGGAACAAGGCGGTAAAGTTCTTCGCGTGGCCGACATGTGTATTAACACTGAATTTCTCCAGCTGCTAACGTCGAAAAGTAGTTTACGATACTTCTCATCACCGTAATACAAGAATGTAAAAATGGACTCCGTACCGGAGTTCGTAGTTTTAAATCAGATCTCTGCGTAACGCAGCCTTATGAAAACACACTTTTACGTCTTCGACGTTTATGAAAATCGAAACAGTCCTGCCAACTTTTGTACGGACGTCTTGACATGGAATTTCTTCAAAATCCGTCCTCAGTATATCTAGAGGTTGGATATCTCGCTGTGCTGGGTGAATATAGACAGACAAAATAACAGGTCGTCAATCACATCTATTTTACACGTACGTTTCAAAGTTCAAAACGTGTTACATGTTTCGGCTTTTCCCATACAGCCACCACCAGGCATGAGACTCAAAAGCACAACAGAGATTTCAATATTAAAGTTTCACCGAAAATAGAAGACTGAGATGTCAGTCCTCTTTAAAACAGTAATGCTCCTGTAAAATCAAATCTTACCTCTCTTATACTTGACATTCGTACCTGATGAAAAAACGCCGAAACAAGTTATCACGTTTTAGACACTGAAAGATGTGTCTAAAAGAGCCATGAGTGATGGCCTATTGCATTACCTGTCCGTTCTAAACTTTTCGTGCTGAACCATGCAACATGATAACCAGAACGTCCAGTACACACGTTCAGTTCATGCACACAATGCGGGATCGTAAAAGCACTATGATACAGCCCAAACACAACAGACTTCTCACAAGAACTCATGTTTATCAAGACTAAAATCCATTAAATGATTGCTACTTACTGGTAATCCTCTTCGTCTTTCTTCTTTGGTTGGTAATTCTTCACCAGCCTCCTGTAAAATACGACAAAAGTAATTAATTCTCTCAGCATATCCCACGTACAGGCCGCTGATGGTATTTGCCCGTCTAAGTGTATTGTACAACGTGATAACGTTAATACAACCAACTAAAACAGGTTCTCGTAAAAAGTTGTCACAAGAAATAACACTTACGAAACACAAATTAATGTCGTATGCACACATCGCCAGGGGCCCGAACACACGAAAGTGAACGGGCAGGTCGACATTACAGCAGTTATGTATAACGCCCTAGACTACGTTAGCTAATATCCACAAAACCGCTGCTGCAAGCTAAAATGGACTATGTTGATATAACTTCCAAATTAAAAAGTTTATCTGATCACTAATGCCATGGCTTCCTTTTATAGGGACTTCAAGAAATGGCTGGTTATTTTAGGTCAGTATCATTTTCAGAGCAACTGGTTCCGAAAACAGCACTTGTCGTAAACTACAGTATCGTAACGTAAAATACACGGCGTTGTGTAAAAGTAAAATAGATTACCGACAACAATGTACTGTTCGTTACACTCCTTTAGGAAACTGTGCTATGCGTCTGAAAGGTGGCACGGGCTCACCTAAACTTCTCTGAACTGATTTATCCACATCAGGGGTCGCCAAACTTTGCGGTAGTTAAGTGCGGATCTGCAGTCTCATAACTTCTTCGTGGGTGTATGCCGGTATACAACAGTTTATATGTCATCATAAATAAATACAATCCCACCACACAATATAGTTTTTGGTTAATGGATAGACGACATACAAAAAAATTAATTTCACTGTACGTAATGAAGTCAAAGAGACCAGCGCAAAAACACAGAAATTACTTGCTTATAACTTGCAGTAAGAGAATAATAATGCGATGTATGTCACTACAGCTCATCTATAATTTAAATGCGAGTCGTAATTTGACAGTGCAGCTCTTATGAGTCGCTAAGGTTAGCATAACAAATGCAAGATCCATGTTCTGTTTTACAGTGCCCATTATTGGGAACTTCAATATACTCAGACTGGCTGATCCAAATACGTTTTTAATCTTTATTTCAGAATTTTTCCGCAATGGGAACGGTATGTGGTCTACTAATTTCCCCCAAAAATGTCTGTATGGCTTGAAAGCCTACTTCTGCCGTTTCAGCATTTCTATCTCTAACCCCTCAACATCTGCTGCATGAACGTGTTGACACCTTTGGCAACCAAACTGCCGTCCAGGGTATTAAATGGATTTACATGTGTCATATAACATCACATCACAACACGACAAGCTCTATTTCACAGAGCTGTTCAAACACTTCTATGAATACACTGTCCAGCTCTTCTAAATGTTCACTCTGCAACTTGGAATCAAAATTACTTTCCTACATAATTATTTAAATAATTTGTAAATACGTCAGCTATTCTATTTATCCAAGTGCTACTACCATAAGTAGTAATTTACTTTCAAACTCATATAGTGTACTAATCATGTCCGCCACATGCTTATCTTTGTTTTGAAAGCTCAAGTTTCAAAATATGAGGCTTTAGAGTAACATCGACAAGAAAGTCCAAATCTGTTAACCACGAATAATCATGCAGGGAATCAACAATCTCATTCTTGGATTCGAGAAATGTTTTGGCTTCATCGCTCGGTTTACAAAACACTTCCAGTGCTTTATCTCTACTCAGCCACTTTTATTTCCGTGTATGCTACTTATCAGAGTACTCAGCTTCGACATGATAAACAGGTGGCTGGAAAAGCCTACGTTGCACTGCAATTGCGTTCATCTAACGTCCATTTACGATTTTCGTCAATGCATCCAAAACATGCTTTGAAGGAAGAATTTTGGCGCACAGATCTTCCAGGTGTAAAACACAATGATATGAGAGAGATTTATGACATGATACATCGTCATTACACACAATAATATTTTTTTTGCTGCAACTCATAACTGGAGCTCCATCAGCAGTAATCGAAGACAACTTATTTAATGGCATAAGTACAGTAGAAACAACATTTTTAAATGTTAAATTTAGCGTAAAATGTTAAAATTATTGTAAAATGCTGGGAAAATAAAACCATAATCCCAGTGCAATCAAGTTAAACACTGCAAAATCTGATACCAGCACGCTGCAAATTATGAACAGTACTGCACGTGAAAATTGGTTAACGCCTCAGAAATGTTGCTGAATACTGCAGACTACAAGCTGACTACATCAAGCACCTGCCGCCATGACAGATCTTCACCGAATGCCAACAAGCAATATTTCTCAGCATTATTGACGTAATACATCATACGCCTAAATTTCAGTCCAGCCTTCCTACAACGCAATTACAACCAAGGACTCAAGTTCCTTAAAATGGCAGACTTCTTCCGATAAATGTTGGCAGTTTGCAAATACAGAAAGCAAGGTCAAAAGGCCTTTCAGTGAATGTGTCGTGCCTGCCCGGAAATTAACACATCCACACTATCACTATCAACATACAAACATACCGCTACCTTAACGGCCAGGCAAGTACTGCATTAATCTAGCGTATCTCAAATGCATTCCGTATGAATGTACTCAGGACCACACCTGTGACGTTCCGGGAAGATCGCATGACTTATTTCTTCACTCTCCAATTACGATACGATCACAGCACCGTCCAACTTTGACTGGAAAAATCATGTACCCATTCGCATGAGTATGTATTTTGCTTACATCACATTTAAGGAACATAAATCCGAGCTTCAAACCAACAACACAATAACATCAATAATTACGTTCGTTACTTTAAAAGACAGGGACATCTTCCATACATACAGGATCCTTAGTTTATCCGGCCCATATCGCTAGCGACTAGACCGCTGTGCGTAGCGGAGGGCAGCGCAGCGTTCGCCGCTATTCAGATCTGTCGTCAGTCGGGGTCCACGCCGTCTGGATCACTGTTGCGGCACTTAGAATTATGTTCTCTGCCGGCCGCTATTTAAATCTGTCATCAGTCGGGGTCCACGCCTTCTATATCAGTGTTACTCCATAAAGATGGTGCCGGAAAGTTTTAGTTCAATACCCTGTAGTTAATATTGAGCTTGTCCAAAGAAAGTGCTGGTAATAGTCTCCTTCGCCTCACAGACACGTGTCACATACGAGGGTTATCCAGAAATTAAAGATACAAATCGGTTGGGAGGGGAAAGGAAATCACCGCTGTGCATGTTTTACACTATCCCGCTTTCAGCACAGATTTCGCTCCCACAGACATCCATTTGTTTTGCAGTTCAAGAAACATCTGGATGGCCAGAAGTTTCACGAAGACGAAGAGGTAAATAGAAAAGTCGCTACGTGGTTGCGTGCGAAGGCAGCGGAGATCCATGATGTCGGAATACAAGAACTCGTACCCACGCTAAACAGATGCCTTGACAAATTTGTGATTATGTTAGAAAATAGCTAAAAGTATGTGTTCAAAATTTTTTTACTCGATTTTGTTGATAAATGTTTTGTGAAAATTTTATTGTGTTTGTATCTTCGCTTTCTGGACGACCTACGTGTAACAATCTCGTTGTTCAGTGCACGCAGAAGTTGTGCTGGTTAAACTCAAAGAAAAATACTATATTCTGAATGCTTCCCTCTAGATCTTCATCACTGCGAGTATTATTACTATACACTTATCCTTTTAACACAAAAATCGCACGGGTTCAGAAATGGCGAGCGAGGAGGCCACGTTCCCCTGCTTATTGCTGCCAAAAATACCCAGTAAACAACGCAAAGAACTAAGTTAAAAATCACGGCATCATAAGTACACATGGGAATTAGAATGGGTGCAACATATCGGTATTAATTTAAGGTCTCAGAAAGAAAACGGGGCCGATGATTCTAGTGTGATCTGTTTCGTGCGCGGCCTGTGCACAGATAATGTGCACGGTGATAGTCCTCGCACTATGACGTTCTGAAATAAAGCATTCTACGGCGTTCTACGATAGCGCGATATTTAATAAAATGAAGATTTATCACGCAGTAAATAACGAATACACCCCAAAACACTGTGAGATGTGGCACTCTCTTGCTGAAAAAAAAATCAGTCTTTCATTCACGGCCCGTGTCTTTCCGCTGGCGAACCACAGTTGTTTGACATGGATGTAGATGCCGCGGTTTTGTCGTACTTCGTGCTGATCGCAGACACGCCCGTTCTCTAAAAGTCTAACGACTTTCTTGGTGACATCTCCAATCTGGCACCGATTCCGCCTAGTCTTCCCTCAGTACACATCTCCTCTGCGTGTTTTTCTTCCTGCCAAGAATGAAAACTCTTGCTCGATACGTTACGTTGTTTTATGTTTCTGTGACCGTGCATCGTGAGCAAATTGTGCAGTGAGAGAGAAAACCAGTAACCTTCACAGTGCTCGCACCCTACAAGGCAGCGCCCCGCAACCGCTACCAACCACATCCAGCAGAACCAGCGCAGCACACCACATGCAGTAGCATACGTCTTGTTCGCCTGAAGATGGGCATAATGATGCCCGAAACATGTTGAGAAATTGTTAAAAACAAACATCTAACTGTTGCATCTTGTTGGTTTTCTCTCTCACTTCACAACGTTACGTTGTGTTTGGTACGGGCGCAAGAATAAATTTTCGCCTGAATTTACAACACTTGCAGGATCGGTATTCATCAATTACTTGATACAAAAACACGCGCTGTTACAATTACACTTCTAATGCGAATGACGATGACGGACTGCACGACTACACACAGGCGGTCACGTCTGTGCTACAAATCGCGTAGCAAGCTGGGTAACTGTCGAGTTGGACGCGATAAGGTAACATAGTGGAACACACCAACAATATGAGTGCGACAAACTTGTATAAATAGGCTAATGACGTCACATGTTATGAATGTCTTCCAAATACAGAAATGGGTTAACAACGTTCCATGCCGTTACGAGGGTAATGGCTTACTGTTTTTACGCCCTTGTTATTATAGCCCAAGCCGCCAGTCCTGCCTCTTCACTATACGGCGCTATGGTGTTAAATGTGGAAATCGTTACGCGCATACTGCCAAAGGGCAGAAAGAGTAACGCCCATGATCAGATCACCGATCAACACAGTGGTTACTAAAATATGTCAATACCCACGTATTAATCTGTTGAAAGAATTGCGACTGCATCCCAAAGCCTGGCACAATTATCATTGAGTGAACGACGAAACCGGTTTCAGTTTACTATGGTTACTCCAGTACATGCAAAACAATGTACGAATCTGCATGAGGCCTGGCAATGTTCCTCAGGAAAGGATCACATCAACCTCTCAATTTTTTTGCGCCGGCAAGACGCATAACGGCCGTTTTCGGCAATAGACAAAATAATTCCCACGACGTGTCTGTTTTCTTTTGACTCGGGTGGTGGTGAAACTTTGGATTTCCGGACGCATTCTAGGCTGCGATGCAACACCATGAATTCTGACACTCACCTGACCATTTTTAAAGTATTTAAACTGTAAAAGTAAAATGAAGTACTGTCCGCACTCTGTCAGGGCACAACTTTTAAACAAAATACAACGTAGTTAATTCTGTGGCAAACGTCCTACACGGTACAGTTATATATATATATATTCGTGGATCGACGGCCCTAGAAGGCCTCATCGCTGAGGTTTCAAAATCATACGCAGACTCACCACACTCGGTACGACTCCTCTGGACGAGCGATCGGTCCGTCGCAGAGACCTGACAACACACGACACTTACAAGAGACAGACATCCATGCCCTCGGCGGGATTCGAACCCACAATCCCTGCAAGCAAGCGGCCGCAAACCCTCGCCTTAGACCGCGGATCGTCACATCATCATCATTATCATCATCACTGCGAACCAGTCGTGGAGACTGAGGTTGGTGGGGCGTGGGGCTTGCTGGAACGGGGGAGAAGAGATGCACAGAGGTATTATGGAGGGAAACCTGCAGCGAGAGACCATAGGGACCGGCAGAGTTCTAACTACGCAGTTAGAATATCGAGCAAAACCATTCTGAATTTAGTTCGCAAATTTGAAGAGAATACCCCACGAGTTGCACCACACAATTCAAAGTGCAATTTTTGAGTGTGCTGTTAGAATTATGTTTTAAAAAATTGGGCGCGCATGGGACCGTTTACAGAGCATGAAAAACGTAAGCGCCGAAAAAAAGACGATCTGCGTTGCAGGTTCGATAATTTGAACATACGTATTTTCACAAAGCACATGCGCAGTTCAGACCATTTAAGTGGTAACTGTACCAATATGCTGTAGTGTAACCAACAGTAACCAACCAGCACGAGGCCAATTTGTGTGATCTGCGGGTCACGTTACGAATTGAGTTGTGCAATACTATCCAGGCCCAACACCGTTCCGCGAAGTATGGGAGCCGTGAAACTAACACACAACCGTTCACGACTTAAATGCCCATCCAATAAGAGTTAATGTTGACAAAATTATCCCCCACACGTTAAAAAACGCGTGAAGGCTGAAGTCCGAATTCCATTTAGTCATTCCAAATTCTGCCAAAATTTCACCAATCCTGAACGCACGGGAAATAAGCTCCTCTGAGACGCTTGTGTACATTTCACATATTCGTTTTCTCGACACTTTACATACGTCTAATGTCCGTGAATTTCTTTATGCCTACCCAGGTGGCCGCGCTCTCTGGGGGTACGGCTACATTGGAGCCAGAACCGACACAACACAGCAAACCAACATTTGTCTGGGTAAACATCGCAGACACGAGTGGCTACATTTAATCCTACATGCGTGTCCATACACTCGAATCCCATGCGCACTGCAGCAGGTATCTGACCAGACTGTCGGCTCGAAGGAAACTCACTTTGTTGGCGCCACACCGTCGGGGGAGATAACAATCCAGTCGGATCGGTTTCAGTGTAGCCGCTGACAAACAGTAGGCTTAATGTTTTTTTATTTCTACTACCTTGTCTGGAGTCTGTACTGACTGCTGTGTTGTGCCGTTTCTGGCTCCAATGTAGCCGTACCCTAAGGCGCGGGTCTGTGGCCGCTCGCTTGGTGACAGTGCGGGTTCGAATCCTGCCGGGGGCACGGACGTGTCTCCTGTGAGTGTTTATGTGTCGTCAGGTAGAGGTCTATGCGACGATGTCCAGAGGGATCCTACCATTTTGTGTGTCGCTGAGTGTGATCAGGTGCAACAATAACCTCTACACCTATAATAAGTACGTAGACAGAGGTCAAGGCTAAAAAAGAAGGAAGGAAATAAAGAAATATTTTCGTTTATTCCTGATCCTGTGACAGAACAATTTCAACCTTATTCACTGCGTAAATTAAATCTCACGGAAATATAAACTACCTCATTACTTCAACATTCGACTCCATTTAACTGTTGTAATATCAATATCCATACAACAATCAATCAGCTAACCAGCTATCATTGTTTGCACGATCGCCCTTTGTAACTTTGTTGTCCCGACATGCTCAGACTGGTAGGAGAACCTCTTACCGGGAGACGGACGTGTTTCACCGAATCACATATAGTTTTTAGTTATTTTCTTTTTCACTTATGGTTTATTTATTCATTTTTCTTGATATAAAAAAAATTGAGCGCTATATCCAGTTAAACAACTAGATCATTTTCTAGGAAACTGACACAGTCACTTCTCTGTACTCCCTCACACCACTCTCGTAACGCGACTGACTTCGCACTGGATTGTTAGCTTCCGTTATCTGCTTCCAACCGTTTTGCCGTTTAAATCTCTCCCCGTACAACCCCTTCTACCTATTACCAACGGTTCTGTACATACGTTGACAGATTAAACCCAAAACGTACGGCTATGAACCGTCCGTAACTGAAGCTTGCAAACCTACGAAACAAATATATCAAGTGTTCGGCTACAATTGCCTCATATAGATAATGGGGAATGAGGTGAAAAGAAGGGAGACAGGGATGGCCTGGATTAGAAACCAGATATTTCCTGAGTGCAAGGCATGTGGCCCACTCCACTATAGAGCTAAACTTGTTCGGTAACGTGTTCAGCCGACAAAGTAGAATTCAAACATAAGTGTTTTAAAAATGTCTTGCCAAATTACATTCTGTACAATAACAGTGGGCGCAAGTATTCTACGAAGGCCCACACACGTTTTCGAGAAGAATTCTTCTCGAATTTAAATTACTTTATGGTGATGATGCACACTCACTGAACATGCAAATCAATTGCTTCGTTTCTGTCTCATTAAATATACTTCTGCTGAGCTCATGAGACGCAAATTAATGCTAAAGTCGTAATGCTGAGAGCCATGCAAGTCTAATGCTGATGGGCTAACCAGGAAACTGAGGAATACATTGTCTTCTCTTTGGACTTAACTGTTTCAGACCCCAAGCGTTAGGAACAGGCATATTTTTTCCGCCGGATGAGTACCTAATTTGAAAGACGGTACGTTATTAGTATTTCTTACATAACATGCTTCACCCTGTACTACGCTCGTGTGGCAAAACCAGCCGTCACAGTTGCTAAGAGATACGTGTATCTAATGTTGAACACCTAACATGTAAATGAATTTCGTGAACTACATACACTAACGAAAAAAGTTTCAAGCAATCCAAAATCTGTAGGCGTTATTGCTGTCTCGTAAGAGAAATGCAGTTGACCTCCATAGCGTGGGTCGAGTCCTCCAACACTCGCGACTAATACTCTCTAATACTGCACTGACTGCTTGCCACTGGTCGCCATTTGTTAAGTGTTTCATTTATAACAAGCCTGCAGTCAAATTTATGAACAGCTCCAAACACACACAACATTAGGGGGGGGGGGGACTGAATTTCGCATGTATGAAACACCGACTCTACTTCCGCCTAACGTATTTTTAACTGGATTACATCGGTTACCGGTCAAAAACAAGGGACGGTCGGCTTTCCCCTGCGCAAACATCTGCCAAGGTTAAGTGCAAACTCTTCAGTCAGTATCACTAGCATCTCTTTGTATGTCACGTGCCGGTTTCTTTTTTAATGGACATTTTAAGAAAACCGAAGACCGACTTCAAATAGCATATATCAGCGCTATTGTATGTCTATTTTTATTACCACGTTTAATATATCCGCATATACTTCGATTTGTACTTCACATACGTAAGGATTACAAAGAACCCACACGAATCACAATCCAAATTCGACACACAGCATGCATTCTTCCCCTCAACAAACACACCCTACAAAACATAACTGAAATACAGTGGGGAAATTAAAAAAGAAAACACAGAAACCTCTTCATGAGTTAAGTCATTCACTTCGAGATAATAATACATGAAACTATTTTTGGGGGTGGGTGGATAATTTCCGCAAAAATGAAACTATCTCGGGTGACCGCTCGTATAATTTACGAAAAGGGTGGTATGTCTTGCAGGTGGGCAGATACCGAGTGACAGCCGTAAATAACACCAGTCCGAACGACACAACGACGGTGAGATTAAAAAAGCAGTACGTCTATATACAGACCTGCGCCAACGGGTGGGTTATCTCACAAACAGGGTCACAAATATTATACACTGCACTACATAAAATCTAACTGCTAGAGTGGGTGTACTGCGCCGAAAACAAGAAAACAGGTTTCACGACGTGATTCCGTTTATGGTCTGATTGCACGGGCCAGCCAAAATGTCGCCTCACGGTTTGTACAACGACATCTCCGCCGGTTATCTTCAAATCGGGGCACGAAAAATATAAGGCTTACTGTTGCCAATGTTGTAAGAACCAGATGGCACAAAAAATACGTTCTTGTAACCCCACAGTTTTGCACTGTCTCAATGCCTCCAACTGTTGACTTGCAAACACTACTTCATATCTAATATCAGCGCATTTCATGTATGGGCAGAACTAGAAAACAGCCCGTTTATATATATATTTATATAGATATATATGCAACATATGTGGTAAGGACTCTGATGTTTAAAGGCACGATTGTCACCTTAAGGTCGCCTGTAATTTCACCAGGCGGCTGGAACCTGTCAACACCGTACGGTATCGCGCTCTCTACAGCCAAAACCAAATCCTGCTGCATATACGTATCAATGAAGCTTACAAATATGGACTACATCACAGGTTTCGTGCTACCTAGTTACAGAACAAGAGTAACGCAAACGTGCATGTTAAACAGTACAGAACGATTATACAGGGTCATTCAAAATGAATGTCGGGGTTTTAACAACTTGTCATACACAATACACTTGAGATTTTTATTTTCTTTTATTTAATAGAACAACACTCCAAGTTTTTGTTACATACCTTACAGGTGCTCTATATGTGCACTCTTTGTGATTCTACAAACATCAACACGATAATCGTGGTCGTTCCAAACTGACAAGGCGTTAAAACCCCGCCAATCGTTTTGAATAATCCTGTATTATTATTATTATATCACCCTTATACGGCCTATTTACAATTACATACCTCAAATAAACCACGTTTCTAGGGTATATAATATTGCCGGTAATCCGTGCTTACAATATATAGTACAAGTAATGGGTATGTCCTGTCATAAAGGTTTTGCACTTTTACATTAGCACTTTTCGAAGTGCGCAGTGCCCAAAATGGCCGTTTTCTGTAGTTCCTTGATGTCCGCTTCCCAGTTATGTTGTTCACGTGTTTTCTGAATGATTGTGAAATGGTGCACTAGGTGCTCCTATTACGACTGTTATCACCTTTGTTCTCGCATTCCACGCAAGTTGTATTTCTACAGTTAAGGTCTTTGTATTTTAAAACCGTTTCCGCTTCCTTCTTCGTCACATTTCTATCCCCTGAAATTGCAGTGTCTACTTACAGACACATTGCTTTGTCAGTTTCACGGATTATGATGCCCGGTTTGGTGTCTGGGATGGTTCTGGCAGTTTCCATTTGCTATATCATACTACTGTTATCGTTACCTGTTTCTACAGATTTCGGTACATGCTCGTACCAGTGTTCGTTGTCTAATCTTATCCTCATTTCCTTCATCACGGTAAAATGTAGCTGAGCGCACACATTGTATCATGTCGCTATCTCCACCGCGCAAGCCAGATTCAATCTCATATCAATCAACGTGGGGTCTCTGGTGAACAACTGTTTCCCCGACTACTTCGGTTATCCTCTGTCAGTATCATTTCACCAAAGCTCCAAACTGATCAATCATCGACGCTACATAATTTTAGAAATCGACATCGTCAGTAAATACAACAAATAAGCAGTCATACCGAAACGATAAAAGGAACACGCTGTTCACAGATTATTTTATGTTATCTTAGCGCAGTAAAGAACTTTTTACTAGTATCCGACATTTTACATGGGAATCATACGTTACCTTGGGATTTGCTGCATTTTCTAGGGCAGAGAGAGACTCTCGGTTACTTCTGTCGCTGCATGTCAATCCCCAAGAAGACATCAACACAGCCAATCTGATTCTCACAAAATTACTCGCTGAGGGCACCAACGTACACATTTACTTATTCACACTTCACCACGAACGCAATAACTCGAACTGCGCGGGACACAAAAGGCAGATCGCGGTAAGTAATCAACTCCGAAGATGTAAGAGTGATCGAAGCCTAATTAAGGTACATTAATCCGGTACAAGCGGGGATAAATGAGGCCGCTCTCACCTACTTGCGATGCTATGGTAATGCGATGGCGATACAGGCACATGCATTCGCACCGATAAAGGTATTATCCATTCGCACGTCTCAACAGATGTGCTGTGTTGATTGAAGTACCATCTCACGTCACTGCAGCATCATACCTAACGGAACGAATCGCATATACTGTATACTGGTATATCAGTTTTACGTTTCTGGCTCCATAACAACCAATATCGCGGGGCGACAAATTATGCGGTAAATACGCTACGCACCCTAAATTTAATTCCCAACTGAAAGATTCATGACAGCGGATTTTAGCATACAGGCATATGTACACGTAACGATGCATCCTGTGTACATATATGCAAATACACACACACACACACAAGCCCTACATGCAACCTCAAGGTCGTCATGTAACACTTCACTTACACACAACGTTCCATACATATATGCAAGTACATTAGGATCGGGCAGCCGGGAGAGTGGTCAGTAAAGCGACTAGCTACGAGCTGGACGATTCGAGGTTCGAACCCCGGTATGGGGGCGAGCTTTTCCGTACCCGTTCAGACAGGCCCCGACGACCATTCAACCTTCTGCACAATGGGTACCAGGTTTCCTTCCCGGAGGCAAAGAGGCGGGGCGTCATGTTGACCACCAAGGTCAAAGGAAGGGTAGCGCTATGTCTATCCCCCGCCCTTGTCTCTTCATGGCATATTACAAAAGGAACTTTACCTTTCCTTTTGCCTTACATTTATTCTCTTACCCCCCCACACCAAAACCCCACAACCAAAAAAAAAAATAA
>Ga0123352_10004294_pt1 | contig 20945 bp, 18 predicted proteins | sample TergutLab28metaG_FD_89700 | JGI IMG/M metagenome (GOLD analysis project Ga0123352, IMG submission 89700) | Labiotermes labralis P1 segment gut microbial communities from Petit-Saut dam, French Guiana - Lab288 P1 | ecosystem: Host-associated > Arthropoda: Insects > Digestive system > Gut ...
CACAAAACCTCTATCATTGCAGCCTACACAACACAACAAGTACTCGCTAGCTCCTGAAGATGGACGTATTAACGCCTGAAACATGTTGAGCAATATATAATAAAGCAAGTGTCATCTAGTTGGTCAACTTTTATTCAATTATAAATTTTGTTTTGAAAAATGGAAGCCAGGATAGCTCAGTCAGGTAGTGACCTTTACAGGCTGTAAGACTGAGAATTCAGGGTTTGATTGTCCACCAACAGAGCATCACATTTCAAGGCCACTTACACCTTCCTGACAGACAGCATTTGGAACATGTAAACTTTTAGCTGTCTGTAGGGAGTTATATTTTATAACCCCTGTATATTGACACTGCCTTACTGATTGAATCAATTTCTTACAAACTAATTAAATTGCAGTATAAGCTGGAATTTTTGTTGCTGCTAAAAAAAATTTTCCAGCGTTCTCACATGTTCCATGACAAGTAAATATAATACTAGTAGAAGGGTCAGTGGGTAGTGGGTACTGTTTTGCTGGAGGTAAAGCAGCTATGGCTTGAAGATATCTGCTGACACTCATCTGGTGTGTGGAAGCCAAGAATGCGGTACATCCACTCTTCCAAATGTGTTAAAGACTTGGTACTTGCTTAAGGAATAGACACCTTTTCCTTACTAATAAGGCCACAAACTATTTGGTGGCATGTGCCATGTCAAGAATATAATGGGGAGACTTTTATATATATTTGACAAGCACTTTATGAATATAATGATCCAGAATTATGCATAATGCTAGTGTTATTAAAGTTTTATATGTATGTCAGTATAGCTTTTCTGCATATACTAGTAAAACTTTTTGTGTGTACTACTAGGGCTTCTCCTACATCAGTGTTTTAGCAATGGAGATGCCTTCACCAGCCAACACTGAAGAGAGCAATGGCAACAATCCTTACATGAAGCACATAGACACTGAGCAGGGAGATGAGAATGAGGCAGGAAATGCCAATAATAATCATCAGTATCACACAAATCTGCATCTTCCACCAGGACTGATGTCTACCCCGCGGAGCAGTGTGGAGGACCTGAGCGAGTACACAGATGCTGATGAATCTGTGTCGTCTGCACCAACTGAGTTTCTTGCTGAAGTGAGTTGCCAGTTGAAATGCATAATGAACAGCAGTAATGCTGGAGTTGAACCAAGCAGTTGAAGAACACAACATAATACAACCCAACACATCACAACACAACACAGTGCAACACAAGACAACAAAACACAATGAGTGCTGCCACAGAAGTTTCTGGCAAGCCATTTGCTCATAATAGTTCTTAGTGATTTCATATTGTTGTGGGTCTCTGCAATGAAACATAGAATTCATTATGATATATTTATTGTATTAATATTTTATATATTTGTGTTTCAGAGTTTTCAGTTTTTATTTTTTCCAGAAACCTCATTCATTCCATTCATTCATTCATTCATTATACATTCATCAAATCCACACAAGGTTCAACAAACCGATTGGATACAAAATTTGTCACCCAATTATACAGAAATGCACAGTACACATACCGTGACAAGGGTTTTTGCAATTTAGATATGACAGAATGGCCAAAAAAAATTCACATATCCAAGAATCATAGCACTCGTGCAAAAATATTAAAAGAATTGGCATACCGCTGTGACAAGGAGTGAAATGATCCCTTAAAAGTGTGAAAAAATTCAAGACCCTGCTGTAGACAGCTGTAGGCACAGCAAGTTACCAGCATTGGTTACAGCAGGTCCTGTGTGGTGTATCTGGGGCCAGTGAATAGAAACAAAGCTGTACTTACCGTGTCTGCACTAAATTAGCTGGTAGAAGAATATCATGATTGTCATTTGAGTCACTTGCATATGTTCTATATGTTCAAAAAACAGAAATGTTTTCCTCTTCTGTTTTGGACAGATAAAAACAGGGTTATTCAGAAGGAAAGTCAATATTTTGGGAGGTATTTGGACACCGTGAGGAAAAAAGTTCGTATGAACATGTGTCTAATTCGGAATGGCTACCGAGATAGTGCTGTTTGAATATGCACATACAGAAGCACTGAAAAGTAGTCAAGAAACAGAAATTACTTATTGTTAAATTTATTTTAATTTTAAATTAATGCTCGAGTGTCACATTTGTTACAGTTCACAGTAAATGTTCAAAAATCCCACCAGCAACCCCTTTGCACTTTGCAACTCGTGTGCAAAGATTGCATGTTGTTCGTTTGAGTTGATCTTCATGTTTCTTATTGTGAACTGTTAAAGTTTTTTTCATTTGAACATTAAATTGAAATTAAATAAAATTGGCAGTCAGTACGCTATCCCGTTATTTATCAACTGTCGTGCACTGCACCGTGTTTCTTCACTTACATATTAATTCTTGTTTGTACGTGTTTTGATGTTTATTAACACCATCTTGAGGTAGCTTCAATCCAGCCACAATTTCTTCACAGCACATCCATTGTTTGTGTGCATGTTATGTGCACTCTATGTGCACCATAATATGAAGCTTCAAAATCAGCAAATTTTTGTTGCCAGTAACCAGAACTATCAAGTTACCTTCAAAAGATTCATTTTTATGAATGGTCATGGATCTGTTTTGCCTCAGGTTTTGTATTAATGTACTTGGCTTGAATGGCTTTTGTCTCATATTATGGCCACTACAATGGACAGCCACAATTTCACAAGCCTTCTTAATGCTTGAGCCAGGATAGCTCAGTCAGTATAATGACTATACCACAGGTTGGACACTGTAGGGATTGTGGTTTGATTCCAAGCAAGAGCAGGAGTGTACGGACCAACTGTGGGCCCCAGCCCTGCGTAATGGGGACACTGTCACTGTGGGTACAGCTAACCACTTGTCTCCATCTGCTGCCAAGGTTAGGAATGAGTGGAGCTTTTCCTCTCTTTCCACATATGCCTTCATGGCATGTACAGGGACAACTTCACTCCTTCTTCTTGGTGCTGTATGGTTCTCATATGTTTCATAGACTGAAGTCTGTTGTATCATTTGCACACTATAGTAACTGTATTGTGTATTGCTCTTTGCGCAGTTCCTGTCTGCACTGATGCTCAAGGACTACGAAACAGCCCTCAAATACTGCAAACTCAGTAAGTTTTATAATTTATCTGCCCTCCCCCCTCTTTTCTTGTTAAGAGGTTTAAATTCAAAGAATGCCTGCTACTATTTGGTCCAGGATTTTTTTGTCATCCTGCTTGATATTTAAATACATTTCAAGTCATACTGAACTATAATTTTGCCTCTTATTTTATGTGGGTGTGAAACTTGGTCTCTGACATTACAGGAAGAACATAGGCTGAGATGTTTGAGAATCAGGTGCTGAGGAGGATAATTGGCCCTAAGAGGGAGGGAGTAACAGGAGACTGGAGAAAATTACATAATGAGAAGCTTCATGATTTGTATTCTTCACCAGATTTTGAGTAGTAAAGCCAAAAAAAAAAGCATGAGATGGGCAGGGCATGTGGCATGTATGAGGGAAAAGAGAAGTTCATTGTTTTGATTGGGAAGTGGCATTGAAGACCTAGACATAGATGGGAGGATACTTTTAAAATGGAGGTTAAAGAAATAGAATGGGAGGGTGTGGACTGGATTAATTGGGCGTAGGATAGGGCTGTTGTGAGCATGGTAACAAACAGTATCAAGTTAATGTCAGGAGATAACATTAAAATGGATTTTAAAGAAAATATAGGTTGTGAATGGGAACTTTGTTCGTCTGGTTAGGATAGTGACCAATGTCGTTCATGGAGTTGTTGGTTGGTGGGCTAGTTATTGTTGTTCCAAATTCCTTTTATTATTTGTTGGAATTTTTTATCACTTCTAAACATGTTATTTAATGATGCTGTCAGCTGTAAATGTTACATTGTGTCTGCGATAAATGTAAGAATGAGTATGGAGCGTTGGTGGAATGATACTGACAGGTGGAACAGACATATTTCTATAAAATCTTGTCACAATGTTGCTTTGTCCACCACATATCTGACATGTACCGGCCTGGGATCGAACCTTTGCCTCTGCACTGTGAAGATAGTGACTAACAGCCTGAGTCAAGGCATGCTTGACCCCTTTCACTGTTTGTAGTGTTTTGCAATGGGTATGTGCATGTAGAATGCAGTACGCCATTTTGATTGGATTGCTATTATTTTATGGGGGAAATATTTGAGATATTTGTCATGCATGTGTTTCAGAATGGTAACTTTGTCCCTGTGCTTAATTAAGAACCACATGAAGATGTATGTGGGAGTGAAGGTACAGCTCCTTGTTTTTGTAAGCATTGTTTATAAAATGGGAAAAGGACTTTGTATGTAGAGACATGTACATCCATCTTATTGTATGGAACTGAACTGTTCAGGTATGCTTGCAAAGCTCAGTATGGGAATTCTTTACAAAACCTTTCAAGCAACGTCACTTTCACGAACATCCCCTCAGTGACAGTCCTGTTATCCTCAAAGGCTTCTATGAATTTTTGTCTGTTTGCTTCATTGAACACTGGTGCAGTGACAGGGATACTTCATTTACAGGTGTGAATGAGATCTTACCTGTGCTTTCTGCATTTCTCATTGGATTCAGATAAAATTTGGTACAAGAGATCTGCACAAAAATTTGTTGATCATGAAGTTCACGAAAGCCATACTTTATTTAGCGACATAAATTAATTAATATCTGTATATTCCACATTTACTGTCCAGTTGGGGGTGAAATCTGGTATAAGAGATGTGCATGTAATGCTGTTGAGCATTTCTGAGTTGTGTGAAAATTGATACAAGGAGGGTTGTACTTTCCTTATTGCCATAAAAAATGGAATGATGTATACTTGAACCATAAGAACCGTATGACACTTCACGGTAAAGAACGCCTTGTTAAAGTCTGTGTGTTACATCATGCTGTACACCATTTGCAGTCCTGTTGAGTGGGACACTTGATGGCAGTTTTGCCAGCTTCATGCCTCAGCCACTTTACTGCAAGGAAATAGTCCCCAGTGACCTTGAACAGGTGGCTGGCGGTATGGACCGCTCAGACAGTCGGGATGCTGTGGGAGCAGAGACATCATTGCTGCAAAATGGAAATGAGTCCTGATATCCTGGGCATCCAGTCTTTAGCCTAGCTGAAATACCATCTGAGCTGCCTTCCCTTCCAGGCATGAAAATGTATCTTCACTAGCTTCAGTGTCTCAGTAACACTGAAAGTTTAATGTTCCTCAGCATCATGTGAGGCTTTGTGCTGTTGCTTGTTTCAGTTCTGCAGTATGAACCTAACAATGCTACTGCCAAGGAGTTCTATCCATTCATTGTGGAGAAGCTGCAGCTCAGTGAGTATAGCTTTAACAGTACCTGATTGTGACAACATAAATACTGACGCTTGTGTGTGTTGTGTGTGCATTCATGTAAGTTCGACTCAAGATGTTGGACCAGTTTCTCTGTTGCTCAGAGAGTGACATCATAAGTCTGAATACAGAATTCACAGCTTAGCATTAATGTATTTGAAGTAGAACATGTTAAAGAACTATGTAGCTTTGTCACTAACTTGAGTCTACTACAGGTTATTCATAACAGCACACAAGATTCAGTGTGAATCTCAGTGTTCAGAATTGTGACTTTTCACATCACCCATTGTATGTCATTATTTTGATTGTTCATGACTGGTCCCAGGAAAGTGAGATAAGACCATATGTTGGCCAGTCCCCACCCTTCTGCTGTTCAGCAACTCACCCTCAGCTCAGTAAAGCTGTATTTTTTGCTGAGTGGAGGTGATTGCTTTTATGCTTGATGCTTAATGGAATGAGACTCCTGTTCAAACATCAGTGTATCGAATGCTTCCATAAAATGTCTTCTATTGCAAAATACACGTCCATGTTTTTTTGTGGTTGTGTTATTTTTGTTACTGGTATTTTGTAAGTTCCTGGTACAGTACCGAGCAGGCGTTTTATATCCATCACAAGAAAAGAGGACTTTCTTACTTATCAACCATAAAAAAAAGATTTTAGCGAAAGAGGAGGTTAAAAAAAAGAGGACATGCAAATAGTCAAAATTTTATTATATAGAATTACCATTATAATTTTGAAGAAAATATACAAAAGTAAAAACAGAAATTATTCATGTTTGTGTACATTTCCACACAGTGTACAGTCTTGTTGCCAGTTCTGTAGTCATCTTCCTTCTTATATGCCTATTCATATGTCTCTGTAGATTGGATTTTTGGGAAGGTACGGAAATCTGTACAAGAAATTCCTTTGAAATTGTACTGTGCAAATAAGAGCCGCCCAATCTTCTCAGCATTCGACGCATTCCTCTTCTTTGTCCACTGGACTTGCTTCAATGAGAAAACTCACTTCACATTTGCATTATGAGTGAGAATGGCAAAGAATAACCGTGAAATTGTGAAATGTGCAACAACTTTGAGTGGCACTCACATTTTTTTATTTTTTAAAATATTTGGTCCAATTTTGGTGTGCTAGCAAACAGATTAACTATTCTTCATAAGCAATAACAAATATTCAAAAACCCAGACATTTCTAAAAATTATAAATACCTGCGCAGAAAGGAATTTTGTTGTTGAAAAAAAAAAAAAAAGGACACGTCCAGGGAAAAGAAGATATATGATAGCAATGTCTTACAGTGAAAATGGTTTCTGACATTTGTGACAGTTCTGTTGGTCCAAGTTAATCAGAAACATGAAGGCTACTGTATCAGTTGCATGTCTTGTCCTTAGCCTGACTGTGTGTTTATAGTGGAGGAGCAGGAAGAGTCAAACAGCAGCAGCAGCAGCAGTAGCAGCAGTAGCAATGACGACTCCGGTAGTGATGGTGAAGGGAAACCCACCAGGTCTTCAGAATCAGACTCTGATGCCACAACTGCCAGTTATTCAAGCCTGGAGGATGATGAAGGTGATGGAAATCAGAAGAATGATAATGCTGATGCAGGTAATGGTAACGACTGTACAGGAACAACACAAAATGTGCTGTCCATAGCAACACTGATCAAGGAAATGGCACTGGAACCAAATGTTAGTGGAGGGTGTAACAGTCAGCCAGCCACATTTCAGAGCACAAGTTCTGACTCTGAGTCACCTACAGAGCCTGTGAGTCAGCCAACAATAGCACAACTTCGTGCCATAGTTGTGCCTAGCAAGGCAAAGTAATACAGTTGAAATTTGAAATTCCTAAAAATTAAAATACAAATTTATATTTTGGAATATTAAATCTGGCAGCATAAAAAAAGGCAGTTGTCATCTCTCACAGATGGGAACCAAGTGCACACAGGTCTTGACCATGGCCGCACCATGTGTACGCACACCTGTCTATCACTACGCCTTGAGAAGCATAGTTGGTCGGCTAGTTTACAATTTCCCAGGAATTTTTGAGCCTGGAAGTTTGTTCCTGTAGTTACAAGAGCCAACCACTTGTCCTTGTCCTGAGCCAGATGAATCCAATCTACATCCTCCCATCATATATATATATATATCTGAGCTCCATTTTAATATTATCCTTGCACCTATGGCCAGGTCTTCCATTACCATATATGTGTTTTTCTTCTTCCCATATGTGCCACAAGCCCTGCCTATCTCATCATCACCCTACACAGCTCCTTTTCAACAGTTTATGTCTTCATATATTAGATGCATCAGTTCAGGAGAAGATGTACAGAGCTGGCAGAGGTTAGCTGGTATAGTGACTAGGCTGTGGGTTTTAAAGTATGGGGGTCAGGTCCAGCAGGAGCAAGAAATTTCCTCTTTTCCAAATGTCCATACTGCCTGTGGGGCCCACCCAGACTCTGTTCAGTGTATGGGGACTCTTTTCACCGTGGTAAAGTATCTAACACATGAAGCTGAACCCTCATCTCCATCTAGTACCAAGGTTGCAAATGAGTGGAGCTATGCTACTGCTTCCCTTATGCCTTCCTGGTTAGCACAGGGACATTGTTAACTCTATTGTAGCATTACAATGTGTGCACTGTCTGTCCCACTGACACTGCATTACAGTATGTTGAATTGAGTGGAAGACAGGAGAGTATGAAGTTAAAAAAACCAAGCAGCCAGGAAACATCCATTATAGACAAACTGTGGATCCCATCTGTCTGTTAATTGTGTGAGATTCTGACATGCTGTGTCACACTTTGTCATCTACTTTGTGGACGTAGTCTATTGCCATGTGTTAATTTCTCATGTTAAATTGTCATTTATTAGCTTTTTAACATGAGACGATGGACAGACTCCACGCAGTAGATGATTCCATCTGTTTTTTTGGCATGTATACTGAAATTATGTACAGCTTTAAAAGTCATAGCCACAAACGGGAAGCATAATTTTTAATGCTGTTGTGGGAATCTTATGGAAGTATGAGCACGTATGAAGATTTTATTTAATGGAGAAGTGCTGTTTAGCGACATATCTGTACACACAGACTGTGGTGTGTGAAAGCAATCAGGAGACTGGAACATTGTACAGTATTAAAGTGAAATATGTGACACTTCCAGTGGGAAGTTACTTGTTTGTGTAAAGAAAAACTGGTTAACAGTGAATGTTACATTCTAAATGTGTTAGTGATCTGTCTTAAGCTGTCCTTCCATACTTTCATGTATAGTCCAGTCACAGTCTTTTGGCACCTGTGTGGGCATGCAGCTTGCATACAGCCTAGCATATGAAAGGAGGAGGGGTCATAACATGGTTGGATGGAGTGAATATGTCTGCTGCAATGTCATATCTCTTACTAAGAACATGGGTTTCTGTTCTTACATCAGTACATCACCAATGCCTCTAATGGCATGCACTCCCACATACAGCATGCTGTTTCATGTCCTTGACCAGAGGTAACTTTGTGCCATACAGGACAAGTATTCTGTGAAGAACAATGTTTCTGTTTGGTTAATGACATGCAATCTAAAACTTCCTGCAGCCATCTCACCTGATGCCTATTGGTACGTTCTGAGTGAGAGTCCACATAACTGGTATCAGTTTGTGGCCCAGTGCCATAAGATTGGACACACACAAGCACATAAATGTTACCATTATGACAGATTACAGGGAGTGATGTTTTCACATTCATGAAAAATATCATGACAAGAGAAGAACACTGTTTCACTGAAAGAGAGAGAATACAAGTTTGTATTTTGCTAATTGTGTGTGTGTTTGTGTAGCAGTTGGTAACCTGTTGCATGTTACATGTACCTGAGATGTATAGTGCCATTTATTGTGTAGTTGTGTCCTTTTTATGTTCAGTAACACAGATGTGTGGAACTGACACAGGAGACTTCCAGCAGGCATATTGTATGGAAGACTGTGCAGTGAAGTGTAGAAGTGTAGTGCAGTCCCTTGGTTTATGAACTTAATTAATTCCTTGGTAACTGCTCACAAGGCAAAACTCTTAAACCAAAGTTAATTTCCCATTACTTCCCATGTTATAAATTTCAGTTTGTTCCAGAGGTCCAAAATTTATCCCCCTCAGCATACAAAGTTCAGCTGCATACAAAACAGAACAGAACCCCAGTATGCAGTGACTGTACTTTAATGGCCCTCTTATGCATGAACGATAGTTTATCATACTGGGATGTTCTGCATATTTGAGAATATTTGGGCCCTGATGACAGCCAATAAGAGGCATTGGGAACAACTGGATTGTGTGAAGAAGGCACAGTGGTAAGAGAAAACTGGCTTTCAGATTGAAAAACAGGCATTAATATTTGTGTCTTGTGAAAGCAAACATTCATGAATTGACTGTTTGTGTATTGAGGGATTACTGCACCACTACTGTACACATTTGGAGTATTGGATGCCTCTGTAGTGGTTCTCAGGTTTGAAGACCAAATTATGGGATCAAGATTCTTCCACAAGTACTTGATCAGTTGGGTAGAGATCCAGAAGTCCAGTTTACACTCGTCAATTGTGAGAAAAATGTGAACTTTTTTCTATTTTCGTAAAATTTGTTGGCAACAGAAGATAAGATGCTGGTCTTCACAGTGCCACCTTAGTCTTTGGCTTGACAGTGACCAGATACATCCACACAGTGTTTGCAGTAAACCTGGTTTCCCAGGAACTGTTTTCTTTGTTGCAATAAAGTGAGTGTGGGGCCAACAAAGGTGAAAAGAAATTTTCATGTGCCATGTGCATATAAGTGTAGAGCAGAACTTAAAGTTAACTGAAGAGCCACAATCTAATGTAAGTGTGGCAGCCATATGCATGGAGTATGGGCTGAAAAAGCAAACCATGGTTAACATTACACCTCAGAAATATTCTTTATCTTCTGATGCAGAAGGCGCTAGCCATTATGGAAAGGTGGCCGAAGGAAACGCGAAGCCACGAAAATCAGTAAATTTTGACAAAGCTGTGATGAAATGGTATGCACAGAAATGTTAGTATGAGCCACCAAGATGCAAACTGCTGCTGATACAATGGCAAGGCATGTGAAAACAAGTGATGGTTGGCTGTGGCGATTGTCAGAGAGTCATGTCATCATCACATGTGGGTGCACATTTGATGGAGCTATCAGTGCACTTAGCAAAACTGCCTAAGATGAGCTCAAGCGTCTTTTAGGGGTTTCAAGGTATTATTGCAGTTTCCCATAATTAAATGCTGTACATTTAGGATAGAAACATTGCATTATATTTCTTGTGAACATTTCCTTTTCTATGAAAAAAACTGTATAATAAGGGATTTTGTTTATGGATTATTAAATACACTTTAACAAGTGATGGACATTTGGTTAAGACACCCCATCCCACTGTTCGTCCACTATATTGAGGCCTAGTGTGTGTACAAAGGATATGTATTGCCATCTGTGTTTAATATAAGGCACTATTTTATACATAAATTGCTATAGAAGTAATAAAGTAACTTACTACAAGAATGCTTCTAAGGTAATGTACTGTAACTTCTTAAAGAAGTGCTTCTTAACAGCTGTGACCTGGAATGACATTAACACACTAAAACAACATTCATGCTAAAATACTGCACTCATTTCTTCTGAAAATTTCAGTTGGCTGCAAAACAATGTTTGAAATTTGCTCCTGATTCAACATACTTTGGACTGCGCTCAAAGATGGGGTCATGCAGAAACAATGAGCACCTCATGGACAGTACTGTAAAATCACCAGCTCCTAATATAAAGCCATTATTTTGTCTGACAACTGTCACTAGTCACTTCATGTTGGCTAACTTAGCTTATGAACTTCACCATGCAATGAATGTGTTCATTAGATGTGATGTGTATCTGTGACGCAAGGAAAACGCTTCCAGCACCTTCGTTAAATTATGGTGAGTAAAAACTAAAGTTAACTACAGTTCATGGACTGTGGCCCACAGCAACATGGAAACAGTTAGTGCTGTGCTGCCTACTGTCATGCAGAATTGTCTGAGTGAGTAGTGATACAAATTATCAGATAAAATAATGTCCCTGTATTACATGGTGACATTAATGCAACTCATTGTTTAATAATCAATAGCCCAGGGAAAACACTGAAAATACAACAGAACATTTATTACTAGCACTTGACATCATTTCCTCACACTTGGTCTTGTTATGTGATCTGCATCTTCTCTCTCTCTGAAGCACGACAATTTCCATACACAAAATCACCCACTGCATAATGGTTATGGTGTTGTGTCATTGGATTATTGGTATAACTGAATTAGTTTTCATGATTTAAGACACACATAGAGATGTAGTCATTCAAAATGGAGCTTGTGACAACGTGCAGAGAAAAATCTGTCCCAGTGCAACCTTGTCCTTGACCAGATCCAACATGGACTGGCTTGGAATTAACTTGGGGCTGCATGTTGATATGGGACAATGAGTGGAGTAGTTCCAGGAATTTTGTACAGAGTAAAACAAGAATGCCTTACCCAGAGACCGCGTCCATCAGTCTGCCATCTGTGCCATATCACTGCCTAAACCATCTGTCAGGTATCTTAAATTGTACAAAAAACTGTCAAGTGTCAGTATTCATCAATGTGGGCTGCCTAGCAACAGCCACACTTTGCTTCAGTTGACATTAATTCCTACCGGCATGTTACACGTTTATTTCCACATATATTTGGTACTTTTTTGGAGCTGGGATAGCATAGTCAGTGTACTGACAAGGTTATGGGATGGATGACCCATGGTTCAAATCTAGACAGAGGTAAGAGAATTTTTCTCATCTCCAAAGTGTCCATACCAACTGTGGGGTACAGCCAGCCTCCTGTTCAGAGGGTAGCAGGGTTCTTTCCCAAGGGAAAAAGCAATCAGGGAATGAACTGTACCACTTGCCTGCACTAGTGCCAAGGTCAAGAATGAGTGCAGCTACAGTGCTGCACTTCCCATGCATGTGTTCATGGTGTGGTCAGGAACAGCTTTACCTTTACAGATCTCCACATAATTTCATGAAGATCACAGTAAGATCTCTGTACTCTATGTAAGGACATAATGTTGTCCTGTTTTATACATTTTTGTCAGATCTGTATAAAATTAGGCACAGTGACAGCAGTACTTTACTTAAGGATGTGAATATCCATACTCCCCACATTTCTTGCGCAAGCTCGTGAAATCTGGTGTAAATCTGCACATTATGTTGTTGTGTATTTGTGAGTTTCATGAAAATTAGCAGAGGGAAGGCCACACTTTTCATATGGGCATAAATGAAATTTTCATTTACCCTTGTTCCAAAAAACCTTGACATTCTGAAAGAAAAGAATGCCTCAATAAACTGTATGTACATGAGGAACTACACCATTTGCAATCTTGTTCCTGTTGGTATGGTTGTGTACAATTGTGAACAGAGGTTTCTTAATTTAACATCAGAATGACGAGGCTTGGATTGCAGGAACAGCACTGTGAAGTGGACAAACCTGAAGCTGAGAAGCTTGAAATGGGGAACTTGACAAGCTTGTGGACATAATGCATAAGGATTGGCAATAGATTTATGTTATGCCAGTCATGCTGAATAGTACAGTCATTTAAAACAGGATTCAACAAATTATCCAGTATGGCAGGGAACTTTCCGTAGTCCATTGTGTTAGTTGGCAAACTTGCGCTGACATCATGTAAATCACGAGTGTGAAGTTGTGTGCTTCTGCTTCAGTTAACACAGCAGTTGTAATGACAGGAGTGTAAGTGCAGGTTACACTGCTGTCTAGTTCACTTCATTGCTACTGTGAGAACTGCAAGTGCTCATTTTGTCATGTGTAATAGGTACTTGCCTGGCATTTGGGAATACTTACACTGTAAGTCACTGTCTTGTCTTCTTGCATATGAGGATGTTTTTATTAAGACAGTACATAGACTAGCACTGTAAAGTGCAAGCCAGTAATAATATAACTGTTTTGCACCATTAATCACACGTCTTCATGAAAAAATCAAAGTTTGCCTCTTTGAAACCCACAAATGAAAAGCATCCTTCTATTCCCCCAACCCAGTTTTATACACATGTATCAACCAAGAAATGCTGGAGTAGTACTCTGTATATGGAGCATTTATTTTGGAAGTGGTATATTCTTAACCTTAACATGAACATATCAACAGTGATTCATTTCTTGCTGAAGAGGACCACTGTACCTGGGCTTCCCCTAAACATTTGCTTTCATATGCAGCAGTTGTGCATCACAGCAACTGTATGCTGTGGAATGGATTATCTGACTCAGGATAAGGACAAGTGGCAGATTTTGTGGACATGGTAACAAATTTTAAGTTTCCATAAAATGTGAGACATTTCTTGCCCTCTCAGCAAGTACTAGCAACTTAAGGAGTCTGCCCCATCACGTTAGCTACATTAATGATCTGGCTGTTTTTCGCAGCATAATCATTTAAATCAAAATGGAGCTTAAAGAAAGGGTGTGGGTTGCCAGGAGAGTGACTCTGTGTTTGGATTTACTGCAGATGGTGGGAAAAGAAATAAGTACACAGAGTCAATGTAAGAAGGTGGAGGAAACTGACATTGCACAAACAAGAGGTATGTTACTGTACAATCATATTTTGAGTATCTGCAAAACAAAGCAATACACAGAGATAGTACCTGCTGTTTTAACAAAACAAATGTATTTCCTCAAATGGTACAGTACAGATTCTGCAGAAGTGCCATTTCATTAGTATGCACACCTTGCATAGGTACACTGTGCTTCAGTTTAGTCACTGTACATGAAGGATGTTCAGTAAGTAGTTCACAAAAATTACATGCAGCTCAGTGTATTTCATGGAAGTCTCATTACTTTGCAGTGGAGTCCCTGAGCACAACAATAAACAAGTTTAAACATTCCATAGTGGTAGCACTCAGCACACAATGGACACATCAGTTGTTTCAGTGAAGACTGCTAGCCCTTCCACCACACCGTTAGGGCTGGCCGCTGATTCCACAGTAACGTGGAAGTGAAAATGGCTGGTCATTAATTGCCATGAGTGAAGGGGCCTGATACCTACCACAATGGAGTGTTTAAACTCGTGTCATGCCAAAATGGTGCTAATGGTTTCACTGTACTTTGGACATATGTTGAAAAATAATGACTTTAAGTGAAACAAACAAACATTTAGCATTGTAATGACTCTTTTAATTTTCATGACCTAGGGAACTGTACTTTTTAAACATCCTGTACGTCAATCCTGTACATTCTATGATTATTTTACCGTGTTGTGTACAATAGTATTTCCGTTTCATAGATTATCTTTTTATCAAAACCTAAGTAATCAGTTAAAGTGCTGTATCATGTTCTCAGCACAATCAATACCACACTACACACAACATCATGGAACAAAATTATGTTCCTTGGTTTCAACTCCTGCATCTTTTTCTCGTTTCTCTAAATCTAAAGCAAACTCAGCTGTTCTCAGAGGAACATGCAACTTAAGGCCATGCCTTTCCTTCATTCACCATGGACGATTCTGCGGTGGTTGCTGCTGTGGAGGATAAGGATAACCACTGTATGGGGGTTGAGGGTATGCAGGGAATGCACCATAACCTGAAAACATTCCATTAGCACTAGTGTTTTGTAATTACACTGCTAAAACAAAGGGTAGAGTTACTGCTGGTCATACAAGGTCTTACAGTTCTGTCAGGGAATCAGTAGCCTAAAAGTTACTGAGATACTGATTGTGTGATAATCCATATAATGCCACTGTTTTGACCCTTCGTGAATGGATCTGATGGACAGGAATGAGATGGCATGGCTGGCAAGTCAGCCGCTCCCACTCCCCTGCTACTGTGCAGATCACCGTCAGCTCAGTCAGGCTCTGTCTTGCACTAAGTAAAGATGACTGCTTTCATGCCTTATAGGATGTGTCTTTCCCTCAATCTATACATTTTATGCTTCCAAAGAGTTGATATTTCACAACAATAAACCTTATGCTTTTATTGATTTTGAGGTTATTATTATTTTTATTAAAGGTATTCATTAGTTATTGAGCCAAATAAGGGTTTAACACTGAATATGAATTACATGTTTGTGACAGTGCTGGAGCCACGCCTTTTCGTGAACATCAAGACCCTTACTGTCTGCACAGCCTGTTATATAAATCAACTGCACATTCAGCTTATCACACATCAACCTGCATTCTTATGCAGATTTTTGCATTACGTAGAAACATAAACAACCAAAATTAGAGATACTGGTCTTCCAAATATCCCCATAGAGTTCACGAATTTCTTTGCTTGAACTTAAAGGTGCAGTCTGGTGTGCTATGAGTGCACGCAAAATCATGCCCTTCGAATAGACAAATTCTAGCCGGTTTTAATTACAAAAAATCCCACACTGTTACAAGAACTTAAAGGTAATTAATAAAATACACAGTACATGAAGTTATTTGGTATGTTTGTTATTTAACAAAGCTGTTGCTAAGATTATATAGAATCAAAGTCAAGTGAAGATTCAAGATTTGTAACAAAATATGCATCGACACAGTTAAATGGTAGCTGAGATATAACACTCCTTTCTAATAGGTCACACAACACAAGACAATTATCAACAAATGAAACTTAAAGAATCAAGGCTTCTCAGAAGTGGTGCTGTGTTGCTGTGTTTAGTTTCTGGTGTTTTAAAGATAATACAGTCCTCTGAAATATCAGCCTATCCACTCAAAAACATAGCATCACAAACCGTAAGACCTGCATATTCAGCTACACCACTGTGAAAACCTCAATCTTGCAAGTAAAAAAATAAGCCACTTACAACAACAAGTTTATCATCCTAATATCACAGTAGAAAGTAACATAACAGATATTAAGGCACACAAAGAAGCACGGGTACAAGCTGAGATTCACGACAGACAACATTGCTGCTTAGATTCAGACTCACCTTGCTGAGGGTACGGTGCTGCAACATAGGGGTTGTAGCTCGTAGGAAGGACCGGAGGCATGTAAGTTGGATATGGGGCAGCTGGTGTGGCTCCATAGGGAATGGGCATCCCCTGAGGATATGTGGGATATGGCATTGCTGATGGTGCACTGCTAGGTTTAGCAGTGGGCGGTGGTGGCCTTGGTGGAGGCTCCCTCTTACCCTCTGAAACACACACATTTTATTTCCAAACAAGTTCAGCCACACTGACATGTGGTTCTATATATTTAGTTATCTCCAGAATTGTTATTGTTGTGACTGTGGATTTAATTACAGTGAAACCCTCTTAAGAAATATTTGGAAAACTTCAACAATTTAGGCTTATTAAGTGGAAAAAGTGTTCCAAATTGGCACATCTAAAAACATTATTTTGTATCTCTTTATTGAAAATGACATTCCCTTCGCTACAGTATCATTCAATACAAATTCTGCATTAAAAGATTCATTTTCACCATCAAACTAAATTTCAAATCTTACCTTTGTTAGTCTTATGTTAATGTACGTAGATTATTCAGAAAGTAAGTACCCTCTGCGCATAACTCTCGTGCATCCTTGAGACTGTCACTTTGTGCATGTGTAGTGACTTCCTCTATCAATTGAGAAGCCACAGACGCCATTTTGTGAAATTTGTGTTATGTTTATGCTTGTTCCTGTGCGTTAAACACGTTTAAGACAATTGAAGGGGCCGCTGACTATGAAATACAGTCTGTAATTCGTTTTTTGAATGCTAGGAATGTGCTACCAAGTGAGATTCATCACCAGATCTGTCAGGTGTATGGTGACAATGCGATAAGTGATGGCATGGTTAGGAAATGGGTTCGGATGTTCAATGAAGGATGAAAGTACGTGCACGAAGAGGCGCGAAGTGGGCGTCCATCTTTGGTGAATGATGATTTGGTGCGTAAGGTCAACAAAAGAGTGTATGACGACAGACATTTCACAATTTCTGATCTGTCCCTGCACTTTCCTCAGATTTCAAGGACTCTACTCTATGGCATTGTCAGTAGTGGCTAACATCGCAGGCGGCCGCATTCAATGAGGAGGGTATACAAAAACTTGTGCCCCGCTATGATAAGTGCCTCAATAATGGCGGCAAATATGTAGAACAATAGTTTGAAGAATGTAGAATCTGACAGCAATAAAATGTTATATGAAACCTTACTCGATTTTTTTTTTTACAGCGAAACGGTACTTACTTTCTGAATACGCCTTGTATAACTAATTAATTGCATGAAGTACACTCCTTTTTGACAAGGTAGCAACTTCTCAGATGAGAAGAAAGTCCCTGCATATATTATGGAACCTGGAAGTTCATTACCATGTTCAAACAGCCTGCCACTTGTCCCCATCTCAGCCAATCAGTCCATGCTCTCTCATCCTGCTTCATAAGATCCATTTAATATTATCCTCCACTCTGTGCCTAGGTCTTCAGAGCACTCTCCTTCCTTCAGATTTCCCCACCAAAAACCTGTATGGATTTCTCTGCCCCTACACACTCGCCACTTGCCTCACCCACCTTATCCACCTTGACCTGATCACCTGTCATAGCATTTGGTCAGGAGAACAAATCATGAAGCCTTATACTACTAGGCAGCTTCCTCCATTCACCTGTTACTTACTCTGGGCAAAATTATGTAACCTGCTGGTTTTTATGATGGGCAGTTGTTGACACCTTGCCCAAATCCCAGACTATTTATGAGGGTTAATATTAAACAAAATATGCTATGGTATATCAGTTCTGTTACAAAATGCATAATCTCATGCATTACCTTGAGGTGTTGCATGATGACCAGGAATTGCTGGAGTGGCAGCAAAAGTCTGGCGTCCAATGCTTTGTGTCAAGTCTTTCATCAGTTCCTCCTTTTCAGTCTTGCGAGCAAAACAATAGTCAGAAATTTTGTTCTGGAATGCCACCAAGATCTGAAACACAACACAGCTGTCACTAAGAAGACATGCACAATCTCCACACACCCCACTGAAGTATACGTACATTTCATCTGACAACTGACTGTCAACTGCCATCAGCTTTTTTCAATAAAACTCTCACATGCAATGAACTGTGTGTATGTTGGATGTGACATGTCTGCAAGTGGAAAGGAAACATTGCCAGCACCTTCTTCAAACATGGTGAGTAAAAACCTAATATTGTATGTAATATATTGAACTGAAAAACATGTGCCATGACTTGCTGCAAATTGGTGCCTGCTGTCACACAAAACCACCTGAATGACATGATGATGAAGTTGTCAGATAAAATAATGCCCCTGTATAACCAATTCCAAAACTCAGTGCTTTCAACTTTATCACATTACCTGCGTAAGGTCATTGTAGAACTTCGCTCCTTCAGACAGATGTTCTTTAAGTTCACTGAAGGCATCGTACGCTGCAGCTAGCTCCTTCAGAACAGCTTCCCTCTGTGAAGCTGTCCCTGCACCAGACTTCTCCTTGCAGAACTGCGTGTTTTGTTTCTGCACGTTACAATCAGCAATAAGAGAGTTTGATAGGTGCTGTGATGGAAGTTGAACTGAACAAATTGATAGAGTGAGATCTGATAGCATCCTTTTTATGACAGGACATATTCCATGCTGCTGTACTTGTAGCATGAAGACACTTACAGAATGTGTCATCCAGCAAACTAAACACGTGACGTCTGCACATCATGTTACCATCCAGCACTCAGCAAGAGGTCAGAGGAAACATGATTCATAAGGAAAACAGTTCTTATAAAAATATACACAAAGAATAAATCATCATTTCTCATTAGGTCAAGATTCAACATGACGATTTGTGACTTCTAAGAGGTGACACTGTGTTGTTGGGCAAATAGTTCCTGACATTTCAAACACCCAGAATGTGAAGGCACTATGATCTTCACCACACAATGCATGATATCCCAGCAGACAAAAATCTTAAGCAGCAATGTTGTGAGAACCTTAAATATCCCAAGATTTAACACACTAAAATTGTAGTTTGTAAAATGCAGAAGTGTAATTGCTGTGGATCTGTAACTTACTTGAATATCTGCTACTAAAGCTTCTTGTTTCTGCAGACTCTCCTTCACTTGACGTTGCAGAGGTCCATATACCATCCCCAAACTCTCCACAGACATTGCATGCTCAGTGATGGCTCCATCTTGTGCCAGAGCATTGAGGAATTGCGATTTCATATCTACTGTTGCTGACTTCAGTTCAGCTTCAATAGCATCTCTCTCTGCTTTGATGGTTTCCACCTATTTAATCACAAAAATCACTGGCACTCTCAATTTCTTAATGTTCAACACATGTAAGAATTCTGCATAAAGGGTGGGATGTGGGTTTTCATCCAGTGCTTCTCTCATAAGAAGCTATTCCTAATTAGATGCACTTCTGTAGCCTGTCCCTCCAAGTGCACTTTCAGTTTTGCATCGCCAGTTTTTGACAATTCACACTCCACGAAGGTACTATTAACCTATATTTGTATATCTCCGCTGCCTGTAAGAAGCAGTCCATATTGTGCAATCTCTCTCTTAAGTACTGGATTCTGTTCTGAAATATAATGCTGTGTCACTGGGTGAGAGGTTCCAAACATTTTGAAGTAATGCACTGTAGTCATCTTCAAGTGATCATAGAGGTCCTAGAAAACATTCTTCTAGGACCTTATAACCCCTGAAGATTACTGCCCTAATTATAGAGGGTTCCAGTTTCACTGTCTTACAGTTTCTCACATAATTTTCATCAACAGATTTTCTGATATTATGTCCTGATGATATCTGACATTAAAAGAATACATGCTCTGCTTAGAACTCTTGCAGTGTCCAGTGATCAAGAGAAGATTTGTGCAGCATGCCCAAATAACTAGGAATCTGACAAGAGAAAGACAGCCTTTATGTAAGACCGTGTTTGCAACAATTCACGATGATGGTAATATTAAAATAACAGTAATGTTTACTGTAACATACCATAAGAGACATTCAGACTAAGGTACAGGTCTTCTGGTATACGACACTGTCAAAGGGCAAGTAGTTCCTGACATTTTGAAGAACTGTACTGTCTTTCCTTCAGGGTCAAGCAGTCCAAGAATAATGTCTGAAGTGCTCGTCCTTGAAGATGAAAGCCCTACCATCTTCAAAACCTCAGGAACTACTTAATTCAATGACATGGTGTCACAGTCCAGAAGACATGGATCTTCAGCGGTACTACTGTCAGAATGTAAAACCACAATTAACTATGACTACTGTAGTGCCTCCCGAGTTGGTACCCTGGCCTAACTGGACCTGTCTCATGGAGACACTATTACTTAAAAAAGGGTGCGGTTATTGCCGTCGGCACCGAGGTCTCTAACTTCTGTGCTGCCACCAGCAAGACTTACGACCAAATTCAAGCTGTTGATAATCTGGCGAACTACTCCGCCACAGAACGAAGTAAAATACAAATTGCACTCCTCTATATATATCACTTAGCTTATCTAGTCTTCCAGGGACATCAGTTAGTAGTTAACAGTACATCAATTATGTCAGCCAAATTTAGTAACTAACCCAAAAATTTATTCAATATAAAAAAATAAAAATACACAAACGACCATAATTTACACTGTCACCATATAACAAATAAAAAGTTTAAATTTAGTAACTGTCCAAATACTCGTTTCACCTTCCTGTATA
>Ga0123352_10004296_pt1 | contig 20938 bp, 17 predicted proteins | sample TergutLab28metaG_FD_89700 | JGI IMG/M metagenome (GOLD analysis project Ga0123352, IMG submission 89700) | Labiotermes labralis P1 segment gut microbial communities from Petit-Saut dam, French Guiana - Lab288 P1 | ecosystem: Host-associated > Arthropoda: Insects > Digestive system > Gut ...
GAGCTATACCTGTACCCACCCTCTGGGCCACACCGGACCTGTAACGGGATCACTTTACCTTTACCTTATATATATATATATCTGACTGAGATTACCAGCGCCTGCTGAACTGAGAGAGTCATATATCCTTTTAGCATTACGCCTAGCAATACTAATGCCTGTGGACAAAGTCGTATTATCTAATTTTATTTCATTAAGCACTCGCCACTAACCGATATATCTTGCACATTATTGTAATTGTCGCTGTAGGCGCAGGACCTCGGCCATGTAGAATGAAGCAGCTTCCTGTTATTAAAAATTTATTCCCCACTTGCTTTTAGGAAGTGGGAAGAATTACTCCCAATTTTACTGGCCTAAATAAAAATGTGTTTACCAATCAAGGAACTGTGAGAATATATAATTTCCCCAGTCACTAGTACTCTACTCTTCTCAAAAAAGTACCCACTGCTCCGAAAAAAAAAGTATTTTCTTGTGGGGAGTGGGAAGAATTACTCCGAATTTTACTGGCCTAAATAAAAATGTGTTTATCAATCAAGAAACTGTGAGAATATATAATTTCTCCAGTCACTAGTACTCTACTCTTCTAAAAAAAGTACCCACTGCTCCGAAAAAAAAGTATTTTCTTGTGGGGAGTGGGAAGAATTACTCCGAATTTTACTGGCCTAAATAAAAATGTGTTTACCAATCAAGAAACTGTGAGAATATGTAATTTCCCCAGTCACTAGTACTCTACTCTTCTAAAAAAAGTACCCACTGCTCCAAAAAAACAGTACTCTTTAAATCTGCTCACCCGAGCATCTTTATCTCTGGGAAAGAGGCCCTGGCACTCGCTAGACGGGAGCTGAAGTACAGTCCAGAACTGGTCTTGAGATAACGGTGAAAAAGGAAGGGCGCTGCCTTTATCGAAAATCGCATACTATTTGCGCAGCCAGTCGTCATTTGAGGACCCTGACCCTTTAAAGACGAAGAAAGTGACGGCACTTTTCTATCCCGTGCTCCCCGATTTGCGAAATGCGTTGCTTTTTCGACAGTTATCAAGCTTCGTCCGTTTGGATTTCTGCTAAAAGCAACATGTCGAAGGAGAGTGTGGAGAAGTGGTGGAATGATACTAACAGAGGAGATCTTAAGTACTCGGATGAAAACGTCTCCTAGTGCGAATTTATCCACCACAAATCCCACACGGACTGGCCTTAATTGTATCGGCATATTGAGGTCAAACCGCAGAGTGCATGCTGCGTCCCGGTTATGACAATACAGGCAATGTACGTATAACGTAACAGTGTGGCGCGTTCGCGTAATGTTTATACCTTATTGGCTAGCCTTACAGCCTAATAGCTTCACTCGAATTTTTGTCGCCGATAACAATGAAACGTACTTTGGTCTTCACGTAAAGTGCCAGATATCAGAATTCAACAATATTTAAATTTTTTGACAGGTTTCATAGAATTTTCCAGTGTCAAATTTCATGAAAATCCGCCCAGTGGGTGAAACATGAGAACAGACGGACGGACAGACATAGACGAAGATAATATGCGCTTTTTGCTGCATATCCGAACGCACCCATAAATAATTTATCTAATGTTGCATAGGGAAGTAATCGCTGTTTGTAACAAAACCCACATGAACACGTAAGTGCAGTCTGTGGGTAGAATGTAAATTGTTTAAATGTTCAACCAGGTAACGGTAAAGAATCCACTGGGCTTGAAGGGTTAATGTAGTGCAGTTATTGTGAAAGAAGTGTCAGTTTGACAACCTGTTAATTCTGAAGCAAAACCCGTCAAAAGCCATCCTATCAGACCCGGAAGGCAAAACATGGGTCGCAGGTGCTAAACAGTTTGTTTGGACACCCGTCGGTGTTCAGATATCACAAATAATATGGCGGTTATCATTGCTATTTACTTCCACGCACACACAGTATAAAGAGTGGGCCGGGATAGTGTAGTCAGTATAGCGACTGGCTACGGGCTGGACGGTACAGCGATCGAATCTCGGTGGGGGCGAGATTTTCCGCACTCGTCCTGGCCGGCTGTGGTGCCCACCCAGCCTCCTGTACAATGGGTACCGGGTCTCTTTCCGCTAGTAGAGCGTCCGGAGCGTGGCGTCGCTTACGTACCCCATCTAGCCCCGATGTTAAAGAGAGAGTAGAGCTGTACCTGTACTCCCCCTCTGGTCCTTCATGGCCTGTTGTAGGGCGAACCGTATCTTTGCCAGTTTCAGTGTATACAGAACGTGTTGTAATCGCTAAAGTAAATGTGGAAATCGATACGTTGATATTAGCGCAAGGGTGGCAGTTCCTACTACCCCTATTTACTGTTTGTTTCTTACAGGTAGCGATGAAGTTGTCCCTATGCTCGCCATGAAGGCATGTGGGAAGTCGAGGCTTAGTTTACCCTTTCTTAACCTCGGCACTAAATGGATGCAAGTGACCACCTTCACATTCCGGCCGCTTTAGCCTCGTGGAAAGCCTCCCCCCTCCCACCCTATACCCACTGCGTGAGCCTCCAGTGTGGGCGGTTTGGAGAGAAGCGAAATAAACTTCCGTTTCCGGAAAAGAAACAATATAAACTAACTAAAGTAGCAGAGATAGTTGATAGGTGTCGCGTCCAAATTCGATTTAAACCGCGTCTTGACACAGAACAGCGAGCAGAATTTGGGCCATTGTGTTTGAATTAATTATGAATAATGACCCCTGGTATACGTGTAGACCCAGAGTATTGTCCACACATTGTGAAGACCAGTTTAGGTTATGAAGAACATCATTCTTCACGTGTGGTGCCCGGCCTCGTCTGATCCGAGAGAGAAATCCTCGATCCTTGATTTGAAATGTGAGATTTAACTGTGTGGCCCAGTTGAAGAAACTGATTGAACCAAGTCTGGCTTAGTGCACATGGTTTGAAAGAGTTAGTTCAATACTGGAGCCAAGTGCGACCGCCTTCTAGAACATCCATTGTCGCTTGTGTGGTGGGGGACAGAGGCACGCGACCCCCTGTTTCCCATATCGCACGCCCGCCAGGCCTGCTTTTCCCCTCAAGCCATGGAAGAAAAAGAGTGGCATGTGTAGTGGTGTGCGAATAGAATGCAAGGAAACCCAGACCAGCACGACGGAGCAGGAGTAGGCCTGCCGATGGATCGTCTTTCTGCGGCCCCAGCATAAAGATACAATGAGTTAGTGAATGTCAGCGACAGACGGTAGACGTGTGTAGATGGTGATGTAAGTCAGAATGTTACAGCGACGTGTTGCAATCAGTGTGACGTTTACTTTTGGCTTGTAGCCTGTCTCCTTTCGGGTTCTTCCACACGTGAAATCCCATATGAAGGACAGTGCCGAAAATACCTGTCGTGTTTATTCTTTGCATTGGATTATTCCTTCGTGAACCCTGACGTATGTGTTGGCTGTCTAGACGTATTGTGTGGCCTTACGTGAAAGTGGGTCACGAATGCGTCATGACACATACCTTGGGATTCACCGATCATGATCGTGATCATCATCACCATCATCATCACCGTTCATATGAGTTTTAGACGTCATAGCGAGTTTTAGTAAGCTGTGGTTTATCCAATTATCCACTAGCCCGTTGTTGTAGCTCAGAAATCCACGAACTCTGTCGTAATACGGATTCACAGGCCGACTCTTTCTTTACCTCTTGGAGTCTCTAGGTCTTATTTTATCGTATGTTAGGCCAGGAATGCACACATTTTCCAAAAACTTAGAACATACCTGAAAATTCTTGGCGTCAGAAAATTGGCATGCAGCACATTCCGTACTGAGGATCCACAGACGTCAGGCGCAACAGTTCAAAGTTTAGTTGCCACTCGATCTGGCGCCCGGGATTTTTGCGTCATTTTAACTACTATCGTTATGCAATACACACACATCACTCCTTGCTATGTAACTGACTTGCTAGATTTTATATATTTTATCAATGTGAACATATTGGGATCCCAACATGTACACAGCACCTGTTGACTGAATCCGCTAGAAGTCCTGATGATGACCGTTTAAAAAGGTCGAAACATGTAGCCTCGTACACACTAAATAGTTGTGCTTGACGTATATTAATTAGCGTTTTAGTGTATCCCTAGCACATCGTGATGTCTTCCATAAAAAAATGTCACTCAGATGTTTTTTAACCTGCCAAATAGATTAACTTACAGAACCGTTGGTATATTATTTGGTCATTTATCATCATACGACATTTCAGGTTCTTTAGACAGTTATTTCCGAGCTAAGACCTCCACGAAGGTTAGAAGTTGAGAAGAGACGCAGATTCATTCCTAATTCGAAATATTTGCCTTTTAAAAATTAATAAGTAACGGTTAATACACCCCCCTCCCTTCGCGCATCTTAAGTATGATCCGTAAAGAAACGGACGTGTCGTAGAAGCGTTTACTGTGGTCAATTCATAACCGATTTCCACTCCAGTGTTATTCGCCGAGACACTATCCCCTAATACAATGCTCTTTACAGGGCCGGACGTAGTCTCTCTGTCTCTCTCACTGTAGACTTGTGCTCTCTGTCTCTCTTGCTCTGATGACGAATCAAGCCAGTGTTATCGAGCGGCATTACTGCTGTGCATGTAGCTTAGTAGTGAGTGTGTGCATGTGTGTCGTTCGGGCTGTTTGTAATGCTTGTGTATACACGCGCGAAAAGCTAGGACAGTGCTGTTGGTGTTTCGACGCCGGTACCGGGTTTTGAGAAACCAGAACGGGATCAAGGTGGCCAAGACATCACCTGTTCGACCGCAACACGTGGAGTGAAGGAGGCGGCGTAAACTTCCAATGAATGAAGAGGAGTTGGCAGTACACATCACTAAGTGTTTGTGAAGTGTTTGCAAGGTGGTTTGGTCAAACATCATTGTAGATTAGATCTTTTCGATTGCAGTTGTCCGTGTTTAGTGATTATGTATCAAGTAGAAGGGCTTCATTTTCCTAAGTAAAACAATTTGTGTACGTTTTTAGGCGCTGTAGTGAGTCTTTGATATATCGTAAATTTGTTTGGGAATTATCGGCGCTTGGAATATGGCTTATGGGGTAAGCACTTTTCTTTGTCTTTTAGATCTTTGCATGCAATGAGTGTGGATTTTCAGTCTTGTTGGATGGTAGATGTGTCTTTTCCTGTGTTACACTTGCTTCAAGCGTCTAAATAGGGTGCCGTCAAACCACACAACATCCCGTGGTGTGGCTGGCTACCTGCATGCATTAGTGGTAGGATTTAAGAGCTTCAAGAAGCTGAGACCAGACAGTCGTTTCGATGTGTTTGTCGTTACGTTATGAACGCACGCTGTTTATACTGCTGATTTTCGGTTTGTCGTCGAGGTTTGTAAGTGAGCAATAAACGGATTGCCCATGGAAGAGGGGAGGGGTATAGTTTAATGCTCCCCGCCAGTAGTACGTTTGTGTTAACGGCGCAAGTGGAACGTGGGAGTTCTTCAACTGTCAGCCTTTTGTTGATATACAGGAGTTAGCAAGAGGAAGAGTGTAGCATGAGGATATTTTAGGATGTGCGGAAAAGATGCTTGGATGAATGAAAAGTGGCATAACACGGGAATGGAGAGCGCTACATGCTGGGGAGGCTTCATCAGTTTCTACCGCCCGATTAATATTTTAACGGTGATTAAATTAAGAATGACTCTTTATGTGGGACATGTAGCACGCGTGGGGGAAAAAAGCTTGAGACTTGCCTTCGTATTTGTATATGGGTTACCCGAAGATAAGAAACTGTTTTGTGGCTATGGGCATGAGTTTGAGAGTATGTTGGGACTACAGATCTTTAGTAACCTGTTTTACTGAAATCCGTGTTTATACAAAATAGTCCTAAAAACGTGCAGACCGAGTTACAAAGTAAGGTCAATCACCAGCACTGTTACCGCGTAGCTATGGTCAGCTGTATTGTCCGTTCTGAACAAACTGAACAGCAGGCTCCATGGAATTGAGGCCATCTTGAGATTATGGTAGTCACCACTTTAGCCAAGACATTACTCGCTTTTCAAAGAACTCAGATACTTCATTAGCTACGTATAAAACACATAGCAAACATTCTTCAGGAATTTAACGAAGCTGTTTTAGCTGCGGAACTTATATTGTATAGAACGAGATGAGATTGGAATAATGATTAGGAAGGATTCGGAAGGAGGCGTTTCTGTTATAATTTAAGGCAACCCCACTGTCCAATCTCGTATGCTGTCAGGTGCTGCACCGGTCTGCCTTGTCCTCACGGCACTCGAGCTCCGCGAATCAAACCGTTGTCAATATGCGTTATTCTGCAGTCCAGATTAATTTTTCCTGTGAGATTCAAATGTTTTGCTGAACACTGGGTAAAGTTGTAGCAGTCTGGGTTTTCGCAGCACTCAGTATTCAGTGCAGATCCTTCTGGGTGATGATGCTTGATCCTTAAATAAGTTCGCGACGTTTTCCTCTCCCCGTGGCTGCGCGGTCTAAGGCGTAAGTCTGCTTCCTATCGCTTGCTGGGATTGCGGGTTCGGGTCCCGCCGGTGGCATGACTGTCTGTCTCTTTTGAATGTTGTGTGTTGTCTCTGCGACGGGCCCATCTCTCGGTCTGTGTGTGTGAATCTGTTTGTCTGTCTGTCTTTCTGTGAGTGGGATCTGGTGCAACAGTAACAGTCAACACATGCAATGATTAGGTAGAAGTGGTCAGACTAAGCAGAAAGGAAGGAAGAAAGAAAGACACGTTCCACCAAAATTCCAGTAGTGTTGTATCACTGCACTGCGTGGTGTGAGTGTTCTGCCGCTCAGTTAAAGGGCCATGTTTACCGCTTGTCTTTACCATTTAGCGCCACAGAACGAAGCCTTGTTCTGAGGAATTTGATACGATCCAGAGCAGAAAGGTCAGGGCCACAGGAAGAATAAACAGATATAATTGTAGGCACATGTTATGGCACCACAGACTGCAGTAATGGTCTCATGCTTTAACCGCGTACTGAACACACGCTACGTAATGTTAAAGATTTCACACACGAAAAACATTGGCTCGAAATGTACGGTCGTCTTTGTCTTCTTGCAGTTCCACGTGCCGAAACTGTTTGCTTGTTTTTGGTATTCCGGCGGTGCTTAATTTGCTACGTTAATTGGTAAATGATCTACCTGCATGCCGATCTCGGTGGCCGCGCGGTCTACGCCTGCAATCACGGGTTCGAAGCCCTCTGAGGCATGGATGTTCGTCTGTTGTGTTTGTTGTTTGTTGTGTGTTGTGTACGCAGCAGCCTCTGCGGAGGGCTGATCACTCGTTCAAAGGAGTGCTGTGGCGAGTGTTTGTCTGATTGTTTGTGCGCTAGAAACCTCAAAGCGAGGCTGTAAAGCCACGGAACAAAATCTAGCTGTATTTACTCAGTCGCTGAAAGTGAATAAACAATGGTATTATGTGTCGTGGCTTAGGAGATCATCACGTGTTAGTTCATCGTTCATGCGTAAAAAGTGATAATATTCCAAGCACCAGGTAGGCCTGTCCCTAATTCGAGTGTGATTTTTTTCTAAGCACCACTAATGTGACATATGTTATTTAGCCAAGCGTTGGGGAACTAAGTTGTGTGCAGTACAGTATTCTGATTAATATTTTACATTTCCCTTACAGCAATATTACATACGTAACCCTGATTAACTTTACCAGTAATGGCTTCCTAGTCCTATAATTTGATATCAAGAATAATAATTCACTGAGAAGAGAGTGTCTTCTGGAATGTGACGTCATATAGTTTGGTAGAAGTGCATAATTGCTTCAGACGCGTCAGAATAGATGGCGGTAACCTTCATTGTGATCGCCGTGGTGACTGAATTGGGTGATTATTTCAGTAATTCTGACACTTCAAACCGACGCGGTTGTTCTAGTATCAACTGACAGCACGGCAAGGTAGCAGTCGCTCGGCAGGTCAGGAAGTGTCCTGCCGTTTATGAAACCCTCGCGTGCGTTGCCGTGCTCACAAGACTCTACCAATGGACCCTGGCGTACAGCTAACTGAACCTGATTCAGGGCCTTCCACTTTTTCTTCAACATCCTTTGTAATATTTCCGTCCTATCTACGCCTAGGTTTTCAAAGTAGTCTATTTCCCTCAAATTTCCCGGCTATAGTATGCGCCTTACGGTTTTGAGACTAACAAATCTCCCGGACATAATAAATCAAGCAGACAGCTGACGAAAACTCGTTAATATCCGTTCAAAGACTAATATTCACGTTAATAATATTTAAAGATTTATTTCGTTTGTCCGGGTTATAAAAAAACCCATCGGTTAATGCTGAATAGAGAAATTGAAACTTTATCGCTTGCGCGACCTTTGCTCATTGTGTGCGTAGTTTTATTTTCAAATTATGACGCTACATGCATGTTGTCAGAGCAAGGCGGAGCAGTCTAGTGCAGCGCTTCGCCGGGCTTACAAAGCTTCATGTTAATGGAAAGGCCTATAATTACTGATATAAAAGGTTTTGTCTGAAAGTAAGTAGCAGGTTTTAAGGGACTGGTAGCTGTTATGTTAAATTATGATGCGCCATCTGCCATTACCAACTTTTGTATGTATGTGTGTTAAATGTTGTAGGCCTACCAGTGATCAGTGAGTGTGGCTACTGAAGTGCTACTGTCTCTAGTCTGCTTATAGTCCGTGAGTTCAAAGTCGAATGCGTGGAACCTTTCCTTCGCGCCCCGAAAGCAATGTTTAGCCACAGAAACTTACCCTCGGCTTTTACGTGCAAAATGCATTGTCTGGCATTCGTGTTTACCAGTTGGAAACGATGTCACTATGCCTGTAAATTAATTCCATATGGTCGTTGTACACAAGCAGGAAACTGAAATTCTTGCTTTGAATGTGACATACATCTTGCGTAGCCGTTTCATGTGTTTGAAACAGATGCCTTCCCCTTGGGTGGTCGGTCATGGTTTCTTTTATGGAACCTGAGATTGAGAGTAGTTTTGTCTGTAGTGCCCAACAGAGTAGCTTTCGACCGTATTTTTGGCCAGAGGACAGGGACCGGTCCTGTCCCTGATATGTAGTGTTTTATCATTTCTTACTAGTTGAACGCGAAACGATCGATAAAATTCATGATGTACATGATTTTAGAAAAAACTGGTCCCTCTTACTAATACCGACCCCTGGTCAGAAAAGTATCGCACTCCGCAGGTCCCCAAAGGGGCGCACTGTCATCACAGTGCCTTGTGCGGTAAGAATCCTGCCGGATGTAATTCGAAAGTACCTGGATTATAGATCTAGGCGATATATTGTTGTGTGATAACTGATAAATCTTTGTACCTTGAGAAGTTGGTGATTGCTGGGTGTTCTGGGAGTATTAAAACCAGCAAGGTGTAACTTGAACCACTGAATGTCATATGAGTATCAGGAATGAGGCTTACTTGTTTTCAGTGTGGTGCCTTATGAAGCTGTGTGTTGTGCTTGGCAATTATCGTCAGCTTCGTCTCGAAAGTTCAGTGTAATTTAGCACTTTGAGTTGCGATCCTTTTGCTAAAACGTATCAGATGCATGTAACTGCTTGGAGTTACTTAACTTTTCAAATTGTCTTCTGAGATTACAGAAATGTTACTCTATTACACACAGAGTGACGCTGTGTTAATCAAAGGTGTGCAGTTCAAATTGCTTTGCCAACATATTGCTTTACAGTTAAAGTACGAAAATGGACTGTTTTTAATTGCATGATGACTCTCTAAGTGTAATGCTTTTAAACGCAGCTTCCTCTAGTATTTATCATCTGTCGGGCAGCAACGATAATATTGTAAATACGAGGGTCGCACCGAAAGTCTTGAGCAACCATTTTTTGCATGCAAACCGGGAACAGCAGACGAAGGAGAGTATGGTGGTAGATGGAACCAAGTGTTGTGTTATCCTTGAGTGTCTCGTGACGTCAATAGCTTGCATCACGTGACCAGTGTCACTCCTAACAAAATGGCCGATAACGATATGTCGTTTCGCCAGCGTGCTGTCATCGAATTTCTCGTTAAAGAGGAAATACCTGCTGCAGAAATTCACCAGAGGCTTCAGCGTGCTTATGGAAGTGTGTGCATGGGTGCGAGCAGTGTTCGAAGATGGGTGAAACATTTTAAAGATGGGAACACGAGCATCCAAGATCGTGATTTATTTTTTGAATGATCCCACCCTCAAAACGGCATTCCTTATACACGGGAGTTGCAAAGTACATAAGGCACCACATTTTATTGTCGCCTCCAATTCGATTTTCTGAAGACAACGTTTCAGAGCGGTGAAAATAAAGATTTTGGTCCTCGGAGTTTATGACATCTCGTGGTTTCGGAGGAATCTCTTTCAGCTAACTTCAGGATAGAAAACAAAACTGTACCATGCTGTTGCCCAGCAGAGCGCAGTGTTGAGACCTGTGCCTTTTTGGGTTATTACTGGGCGAGTAGTGGTAATTTCTTACCGACGTTTCGGGAAATCCTCTCGAATCCTGAGGATGGGACTTATATGTTGTCCCGAAATGTCGGTAAGAAATTACCACTACTCGCCACGTAATAACCCAGAAGAGGGCAGTTCCCAGCTATTCGCGGCGGAAGCCTGAAATCACGCGCAGACCGCAATATTATTTGGGGCTTTTAGCCAATTAAAACTGGTATTTATTTGACGTGAAGCTAATGACACGTGTTTCTTTAGCAAGTTGGTATTTTGCTTTGCTCGTTTTTCATGTTGTCCGGTTGCAGGTTTCCAAAGCAAACCATACCAGGGAGACAAGTGTGTCGTTCACATAAGAGTGACACTGCACCTTCCTATTTTCAGGCCGAACCAGTTTACCAGTGGTGGCCATTTCTGTATGTATCTTTCCAATCATCCTTCGTTCCCTTCTTGCTGTGTGGTTTGCTTCTGTTTTCTTCCTTACTTTATCTCCACCACTTATTCCTGTACATGCTTGTTGTCCGTTACTCGCCTGGTAATGAATGAGGACTCAGAATTACCATTCAGTATCCGTGTACAAAAGATGTCAACATATACCGATAACTATAAATGACAAAATCATACCTCACCCAAAGATAGAGAAATACCTTGGCATGACAATGGATGCCAAGCTACGCTGGAAGGCACATGTCAAGAAAAAACGTGAAGAGCTGGGACTAAAATACAAGAAAATGTATTGGCTCATGGGAAGAAGATCGGCCCTGTCGATACACAGTAAGCTGATGTTGTACAAACAAATATTGAAGCCTGTGTAGACCTACGGCATACATAACAGCTGTGGGGATACACAAAACAGAGCAACACTGACATCACTCAACGATACCAAAACAAGGTACTCAGGAACCTCGCTGGTGCACCTTGGTATATCAGAAACGCCGACCCCCGTAGGGACCTTTTAATGGAAATGGTTACGAATGAAATTGGAAAGTTCGCTAAGCAACATGAAGAAAGGCTTCACCAGGTCAACGTCGAAGCGATCCAGCTGCTCGACAACGGTGAACGAGTGCGAAGGCTTAAAAAAAAAAACCCCTTTGAGGTGGTGTAGTGAACACTAAAAGCCGAGAACAGTGAAGTGCACCATAAACACTAATTAGTGTGTGATAAAAACAGGGCACAGTGTCAGTGCAGTAATCACCGCCAACAAAGGAAAAGACAGTGCTTAAGGAAACAAAACTAAACAGGTAGAACCGCTGGGCGACACCTGAAGTTAATATTCATTTAGCAAATTAAGTCAGAGTAAAATAGCTTGTTAGTTTTAAGAATAGTTGTTTTATTTAATTAAGCGCTCGATATGTCGTTTAATAAAAAAAAAGTACCCACGTGGCAGCTCCAAACACAGTAGCACAGTATCAAACATACCCGCCCTGAACAGTCTAGACCGCGGAAGCACGTAACCACATGGTTTGCTGTTGTTTCTTTAACAACACCTGGCAGTGGCAGGGGGAGGGGAAGACAAGCCAACATCCTGCTAAACAAAAGTCGCACGTGGTGCGCTAAAACCGAGCTCTGTGGCATACTCTAGAGGCTTGTTATATAGAACGTTATTAATTGAATTCCAAACAAACACACCGTAGCTTGACCTGGCGTTTGTTATTTTTAAATACGTCAGTATAGTATTTGACAACGCTGTTTGTTTACATTGCGCAACGCTGTCATGGCGTGATGACCTCTATTACCCTGTTAGAGGGAGGGGAAAAAGAACAACAGTTACGAAGGAGGCGCTAAATTACGTAACGTTTAGGAACAGTGTGACCGTGCGTTCCATGTTGAATTTACACTTGACGATATTCCATTCACAACTTCCTGCCATCTCACCAAAAGAGCAGCCAGGCTGCAGTTTGGTGGAGATTCATCTTATTTTCAGTTGTACAGCATGACTTGAGCTACAGCCGTCTGTGTGACATTCAATAGGTTCCATCAGGCAGTTAGCCTAAGGATACCTAAACAGTTCTGGGTATTGCTTAACGAGAAGCTGTGTGATTTATAAGCATTTGGGTTGCTAAAAATATTTAGGGTAACGTCATCGTGGCGGCCACGGTGGACTGGGTATATGACTGGGATAAAGGAACTGAGAGCTGTGCACAGACCCTTTGTAGGCCTATAATTGACGCCCACTGCTAGTCAAGCAATTCCTCCCCCCTTACGGAAACGGAAGGTTTTGGACTGTGCTCAGATGAGTTCGCCATTAGACCGGTATCCTGATGGACCCTTTCACATCCTCAAATCATGTATCCGTAAGCAGCATTTTAATATTATCTCCCCTCTAAGCAGACTTCAATCATCAGAATGAGGTACTTGACAGTTTTTACAGTATGTCATCTACTTCATTTGAGTGGTTCCAGAGATGAAATGTGAGGGCTGTGACAGCCTTCCCATCTGTGCATTGATTTTGCTCACTTGGTGTAGACAATGCATAAAAATAGAGGAGATCCCTGTGATTTCATCGCGTTCCCAGAATTGATTGTAGTCACTGTCGCCTCCGCTTATGATGAGCCCATATACGAGCGCCTCATCACCCGCTCCATATAGCGCCAGATGAAAATAATGGGTTCTTTGTTAAAGAAGGCAGTAACCGCCAGGTTTGTGACAGGGATTGAAAGATGACTGTATTGTGGTCAGGCAGAGGGATAGGTCCAGTCAATGGCCCGCTATCTTCTCGAGGACTGGACAGTAACTCAGCTGGTGAAGAGATTCCCTTCTGTATGGAATCCATTGTTTCATTGCCCGTCATTGGCTGTCATACTCGGAGGTAGGATAGCTCAGTCGTTGTAGTGAGTGGGCTACAGGATGGACGACGGAAGAACCCTGGTTCTTTTGCCGGTAGAGGTAAGCGATTTATTTTTTTCCAAAGAACCCACACTGGCTCATGGGCCTGGTTACCCTGGGTTCTTGTCCTGGGTCGGTGATATTGACAACTCATCCCCCTCTGGTGCCGACCTTAAGGATTAGTGGTGCTGTGTCTTAATATCGCACACAGGGACAGCTGTACACTTGCCTTTATGAGGGTTTAGCGGCCTTGGTGCCGTTGATTCTGAGAAGTACTTGTTGCGATACAGCAGGCATGAAACTTTTGAGCCTTTCTTTTGTATGTCGAAAGTGAAGCCTTGGTACGTTACGGTGCCGATACAGCGTACAGCAAGTGATGAAATAGTGTGGTTTGTTATCAGTTAGATACTGCATTTGTACTCGTATGCACTTGTGCTAGCATGGCGCAGTTTCCAAGTATGCTACCGCAGTTTCTACATGTTTCTGTTCTGATGGTCGGTTTTATATGTGCATTCGGAGGTCTGTTTCCTTGGTCAGTTTTTTTCGCTTTATTTTTAATCAACGTGCCACGTGTACGTCATCAAGATCTGCTTTCGAGGTTTCCTTACTAACGTCCCAGTTCGCTTTATATTTTGCTCCTTACAACACGATTTATGATACATAACTTGCGCGATTAAGTAGTGCTCAGTTTTGCTTCTGAGCAATTTATTCGGCCGTTACAAATTATTATTATCATTATTATTATTATCATTGTCATCATCATCATCATCATCATCATCTTCTTCTTCTTCTTCTTCTTCTTCATGTAATTTTAGAAAACGGTTACGATGTTTTTGACATATAAAGAGAATGCCAGGAAACATGAATGGAATGCGAACCAGAGGGAACACGAAGGAAGTGAAGGTTTAAAGAAAGGTGAATAGACGAATGGAGTACGATGGAGTATGACTAACCGTGGAGTGGCAGAAGCGTGCTAGGGAGAGGGGCATGTGATGAAACTTAGTTTTGGTTGAAGGACAGTGGACAGTCCATGGTTGAATGAATGAATAAATGAATGGATGGATGAATGAATGAATGGATGCAGTTACCTTGAGCAACAGCAACAGCAACAAAAACAACAACAATAACGACAACGACACAAATGCAAAAACAAAGTAACTTTTATCTACTATGTGATGCTGTCGACATGAACTATATTTAATGGATATGAATGTAGGTTGTACAGACTATACCTGTATTTTTGTGTGCTATAAACGGATGTCAAGTGTCAGTGTCGAAGACTGGTGTACCCTGCAATGTGACTTGGCAAGCTGGCGGGTCCCACGGACCTCGCATACAAAATTATCCCATCGCATATGTGAGGGATGAGGGGATTACCCTGCACTTGCAGATAATGGCATAAGGACGCGGAATTATTTTCACGTGTGCTTAAGTAAGGGTTGGGGTATGCCAGCCACATTTCCCTCTATAACCCTCTACTTCACTAAACATCAGATGTGGTAGTAACCATTACTGCTCTTTCCATACAAACCAGAAATTAAAATTTAGATCATCCCCTCTTGTTTTTACCCGCACCAGTATTTTTACCTTTCAGTATTAATATGAAAACAACGGCAACCCCTATCTAGCAACCCTCAGGAGATACATAGTCTCCTCCCCTTTCCTGTTCCGTGTGTAAGGATCGACCGAACAATCCCATGAACACAGCAGCAGATGGGACAGCGCGGTGTTTGGAATCACGAAGCCGGAAAATTATAAAATTCAACTTCCATCTCCAGAAGATGTACAAAGGAATTTAAAATACACATCAATTCTTCTTTCCTTCCCATCTCTTTACTTTCCTTCCTAATTTACCTTCTTCTTTGAACGTATAGAAATAAGACGCCGAAGTAAAATGTCTCACGCATACAGAAAGAAACAAAGAACAAACGAGTTAAAGGCCTACTCTAATTACCCAATTTTTCTTATAAAGAAAAGTGTGTCTGAACAGACGCTTGGAACAGTGTTGACTTACTTGAGCTGTACTCGGAATGTGCCCCAGTTGCTTATGAGCCGATAATCGGGTGTCATGGCTGAGGTTACCTTCAGCCACTCCTATGTTGATTGTAGTCATTTTAGGTTCCTCGAAGATGCTGATAACCTGCCAGACAACACCGTGTCCAAGATTATTGATAGATCACGGCCGGTTTCTTGTGTTTCTCCCTTTGCAATCATTCCAATATATCGGTTAGACGGAATATGGCAGCGGATGATACAGAGCGTTTAACTATTACGTAAACGAGAAACGACATGTCTTTTGATCTTTTTAACCTTCGTGGTCATGCAGAAAGATCGATACTCGAATTTGAGGAAGATAATTCAGGTGTGTCTGGTCCACGTGTATTTGTCGTTAACGAGCCCTCTTTGTCACCGTTATTCTGAGTAGTCAGTGAGGAGGCCCCGGTTTACTTACACTGGTATAAATGAACCCAGTCAAGAAATTGTGCCCCAGTTCAAAATATGACAGGTCTTGACTCGAAGTTGTAATGAATTTATCGCCCAGAACGTGACAGGAATTGGCCCACCTCTTCATTTGACATGGTAGTTAATGAGCTCCTGTACCACTTGTGTCGATAGTTGATTTCCCCGATCCACTTGTAGTGGCATTTGAGGTGACCCTGACAGGAACTGAGGTCCAGTTTGTAGCATGAGAGAACTGTACCAAACGCCTGGTTGAACTGGTGGTTGGGAAGCCAGGAATTAACCCAGTGGTGCACTGTACCGTGGTGCTGATAAATCCTTAGCCCGACCAGGAAGGAAACAAGCTGCGCCTGTCAAAAGTGTGATAGGCAGAGGAATGGGTTGATTTGGCTAGGGTAGGGGCAGGTGGTGGACTGTTGTGAATGTGGTATTGAATCTCCAAGTTCCATAAAATGAGGGGAATGTAGCTTGTTTCCTTCCTGGTCGAGGTAAGGACTTATCAGCACCCCTGTAGATTTCAGTTGAGGAGCCTGCCAAGCGTGATAGGAGTTGGCCCAACGGTTACACATGAAATGGAAATGATCTGCTTGCACTTACAGCTGGTGAGTTCTGTAACAGGAATTGGCTCTTATTCATATTTGTGTCGTATTGCTTTTAAGGCATCCTGTGTCTTTTTATTGAAATCAGCCACTATTACAAGAATATCTCAGCAAAGGGGAACTGCCTTTTATTTACGATGCACTGGTGGATGAAAAATTGTGTCTTGATTTGTACGCCTTTTCGTTGCATACCTTGTGCCCAATATTGGAAGTGTAAAACAGCTCAACAGTTTTCCCGGTATTTTCTGTCAAAGAGGAACACCAATATGTTTAAACGTTATCTTCGTCGCACCGTTAGGAGAAACCGCGCGAGATAGACAGACAGACGTTTGCCATACAGATGCGCTACTGTTCCCAGTATGATTCTTCCTCAAGGACTGGGCTATCAGCGTTCAATTCCTGGGAGAGGCTTGACATATGCTTTACGCCATCACACCCATATCTATTTCGGGACCAACCTGTTGACAGCATAAGGATTTTATTGACCCCCTCCCCCCCCCAAAAAAAATGAAAAATTGTGTAACAATTGGCGACACTGGAGAAAATAGCTTTTATACCCGTATTTTGTCACCGGGCCGTGGAAACCTCCATATGGCTTAAAGATGCGATTATAACGCCCATAGTGGCCGAAATGTGAAGCTAACAGGCTGTCCACTTACGGGGTGTAAGTACAGAGTTCTAAAATACGCCCGGCTCTACTTTTTCGTCCCCCCCCCCCCCTATTTCGGGAGCCACGGGCAAATGTATTTTCCTGACGTAATATTTTAATTTGTGGCGTAGCATCAGTTGTCAATGCAGGGTTGTACAGGATTCAGAACTGCTCAGTGGTTGAGGTGGATTCGGAAAGAACGTCGTGTGAAGTGCGAACGGATCGAGAAGGAAAGTTTTTTGTAAACACGAGGAGATGGGAATACGCACAGAATTTTGGTCAGGAAACCTCAGGAAAGAGATCACACTGGAGTACTGTAAATAGGAGGATGATATTAAAGTGGATATTGAAGCATTATGATGTGAGGGTATAGACCGGATTCACGGACTCAGGATGGGGCACAGTCAGGCGTTCTTGTTAACACCGAACTAGACCTTCACCGCGCATTGTGGGAGGGTACAAATATGAATTGTTTTTCCTTATTCTGTTAGTGGTTAGTATTTTTAAGTTTCGTGAGGGACGGAGATTCTTTAGATCATTATCGAATTCTAGCATCTCAAGAAAGACTGATCCATTGAGTTGGCTGTATAAGGACAAGGAGTGGAACTGCGAATTTTAGGTTTGAACGGTTATTGCTTCTTCCGTACGGAAATATACAGTCATCAACTGTGTTTTTTTAATGGCCACGCTTCTTCTCCGAAGCTAAGGACTCGCATGGCCGCCATATTTCTTAGTTGGTTGTATGGAATTGTAAAGTATGACCGCTATGAGGCCTCATGTAACGCAATGCTCATTCACATTTAATCAAAACGTCCATGGATTCAATTCGTTTCCCTTGCAGTTTACATTGTCATCCCTTCCCATATATAACTGTTGTGGTACAGTGCTTCAGAAACCAATAGTCACCTAGCTAGTCAAGAAACCCGCCGATTTCCACAGAGCTCGAAAGATTTGTCTTTGTCGTAGTTGCAAGGCCCCTCGTTTGGGCCCTCTTGTGACCCTGATGACCCCAATTTACATTCTCATACCCAAATGTCATCGTCCCTTCAGATATTGCAACTAAACTCTCTATACAGTTATCTTTCCCGCGCTTGGTAAATCCTTTGCCCTTCTCATCGTCTCTGAATGTACGTCCTTTATGATATTAGGTGAACAACTTCCTATTATAAATTTTCCTCGAGTATTATGCGACCTGTGAAAATTATAAAAGTCTCCATTATCTAAATTTTCCTACTTCACCTCGTGTTTCCACCTCACTTTCCCAACACGTTTTATCTACGCTGGATGCTCGGTCCACCTCCAGTAATTGCAGGATTGACGCTCCGTAGACGTCTCCAGAGGCCACGGTTTCGCACAGCGTGCTTTATTCCCCGCATGCATGTAGGGAAACTTTTCAGTGTTGTGGGGTGCAGCCCCTTCGGCTTGTGTACAAAAATCTGATACGTACAGTACTCATCCAGGCAAGAGAAGATTAAAATTGGAATGCACCTTGGGCGTATAACCTGAAATGTTATCTGGCTGTATAAGCTGGAAACATGTCAGTATCCGAACCAATGCAGTTTGTAGGCAGGTCGTGTGACTTCCACGCAGCAACGTAACAGCTAGCGTGTCTGTCAAATTGAGGCACGCTTATTGTCAGATATATTTAAATAAATTATCTTTAAAGGAAGAAGTGCTGGTAACTGCTAATGTCTTGTTTCCTTTAAACGGGTCCGTCTGTATACATAATCCGCTTATAGCTGCGCTGCTGCCAAACGACAGATGACTCCGCCATGTCTGCAGTATTCGGTCCCGCCTGAAAGCGGGACTGCGCGCCGTAGAGCGGACGACATCAGTTACCGCATACCGATGGATGACAGTAATTAAAGCAATAACGCTTATTTTTTTATTATATGGAGTACAAAGTTTAACTTTAAAAATCTCGGAATTTTGTCTACACAGAATATTTATGTTCGTATGATGCTTAGCTATAAGTAGCCGGTATTAAATGATGGGTCTCTGTAATGGAAGAACGCCTTCTGTTCTCTGTGAGGTAGGAAAGTGATCTTTGCATGTAATTCAAATTGATTTTAGTCTTCAAAGGATTAATGTTTGTAAGATCAAGGCTGTGAAAGTTTCTCGAACGTGCATTTATTTTATAAACGGTACAGCGTGAGAAATGCCAATCGTAAATCGATAAAGCGCAAGGAATTAAAACATTACAAATTGAGGTAGAATTGCTCATTTAAACATTAAGAGATTATGTAGCTCGCCCGTTTGCCTTAAATTCTGTATGTCGTTAATCCTTTTCGTTCGCCCTATACACAAAATGTGAATTGATACCGAAGGCTCTTTACCGGTAGAAAAGCGGCCGAGGCGTGATACTGACCACACCTCCATCTGGTGCCGAGGATGAGCATGACTAGTGGTATACATCCACTCCCAGTTTATGCCGTCGTGGGGCATGTAGGGACAACATTCCCCTGTACGTACACAAAAACAAAAATAAACACGGGAAAGCATTTAGATGCTGTCCGTATGCCATGCTGGAGTGCGTTTTTACCGAATTGGTTAATAGTCCTGTATCCATTATCGTGCACTAATTCGACTCTTTTCGTCTTTGTCTGTTGATATTCATTGTATGCTCACTTCGGCTCTGTACGGATATGGAAACCTAGAACAGTTATAGAACATGCGAAAAGATGCGTTTGAGAGGGGCTGTAATTGCAGGATAGATGAATATATATATATGGGCTGTCACAGACTAATGGTGTCATCATTTTTAATCTGGGAATTTGAAAACTCAAAAAAAAAGGAAGTGTAAAAACAAGTAAAAATATGATGTTGCATGGTATTAACAAAATTTATTATCGTTCCACCATATTGAAATCATAATAAATCAAAAAACATGCTCCATGTAAGTGACAATTTATCAAACTCCGCGCCGTTGTCATGTCTTCGCATTATTAGCGATCCATTACGTGTGCGGTGTGAAGTTGCAATGCGGTTGGTGGCACAATTTTAGCCTGCAGCTGCAGTAGGCCTGAATTGCTTCTTATTATACAACAACCTAGAGGAGACGGCTTGCAGACAACGAGAGTAGTTGCGAATATATTAGAAGATGAACCGCAGACGGCCGACGAGGGGATATCCTCCATCTTGGAGTTATTCTTGGATTTAAGCAGTGCTCGCTAAAACATGTTACAAGCATTCAAGCACTGTGGATTTATGCTTGTCAAACTTTTGTATTCTAGAATTTTAATATTTTTATATTTTGATAGTGACTGTGAGGCCGAACAGTACCTGAATTGGCGTGCTGGGCTTGTGTTTCTTTGGTTTATTAGACTCCCTGAAGATGGCACTCCGGAGCCGGAACATATAGGAGTTGCTATTTATAATGAACTGTATTCTGTAATGTGTATATATTGCATTTTATTAAGAGCGTATGTTGGTTGATATATTGAATATAAGAAAAGGAACGGCGTTGTGTAACATAATTTTAAAATAATGTTACAGAGTGTTACATAGTACCTTGAATTGTAAGATAAGTGACGAGAAGAGCAGGCGTTTGTAGCACTGTGTGAAATCTTTAGAAGTTCTTAATAAATTCCGTGGGAACTGTGCTTGTGATTCTACCCACTGTTATCTTGTCCCGATATCCCGCCCTGCTTCTAGCACAGTGCTCTCCCCACACTGGCTTGTTTGAGTAATTCAAAATTTTCGTTGTTGAGTCTGAAAGGAAGGAGTCACTTGTAGTAGCTACACATGGATATTGATTGTCTGAAGGTACCGTCCGCCACTTGTAGTAAGTAGACATGGATATTGTGTGCGTGAAGGTACCGTCCGGCACTTGTAGTAGCTAGACATGGATATTGTGTGCCTGAAGGTACCGTCCGCCACTTGTAGTAGCTAGACATGGATATTGTGTGCGTGAAGGTACCGTCCGGCACTTGTAGTAAGTAGACATGGATATTGTGTGCGTGAAGGTACCGTCCGGCACTTGTAGTAGCTAGACATGGATATTGTGTGCCTGAAGGTACCGTCCGCCACTTGTAGTAGCTAGAC
>Ga0123352_10004298_pt1 | contig 20936 bp, 13 predicted proteins | sample TergutLab28metaG_FD_89700 | JGI IMG/M metagenome (GOLD analysis project Ga0123352, IMG submission 89700) | Labiotermes labralis P1 segment gut microbial communities from Petit-Saut dam, French Guiana - Lab288 P1 | ecosystem: Host-associated > Arthropoda: Insects > Digestive system > Gut ...
GTGTTGGACCGTGCATCATCTTGATAACTGAAGAATAAAAACCAACTAAATGCCACTTATTACTTTATTATGCTTATGTTAGGGTCAACATGTTTCGGGCACCATTATGCCCACCATCTGGAGCTCACGACGATAGCATTGGTTACCACATATGCCGCCTGGTTCTGTAAAGATGTTTGAAGTAGTGTTAGTGTAAGTTTTGGTATTTGTGTTGTATATTTGATGCGACATTTTTGTAGCTTTTTGTCGAGTGATCAAAGTTGGCAGAAAGTGTACCTTCATTTTTAAAAGTTATGATTTTCATGTGTGTTGTCGCAGTAGTGTAGGTGAGTGTACTTGCATGTATGAAGTTTCTTTTTGGGGTTAGTAAATTTGCATGTCATGAATTGCTGGTGTATTCATTAGAGTTATGAGAAGAAAGAAAATTACTGGACATACCTCGAGTTGCTGCTGGTTGGAACTTAAGTGCAGGCAGGATGGATAGGTGTACTTTTGACTGATCGCGAATAATAGAGAGAAAAAGCTTCATGAAATTTGCATTCAAAGGAATTTAAAAAACTAAAAAGAACGCAAATACTTTGGTTCTTCAAACATTTCTTTTGATTGATCATTTGCGACATTCGGGAGACTAGGCACAAAGCATTAGAGGAGAAAGAAGATCTAACATGTCTTTTACGTAAAGTTATAACACATTGAATTACTAAAGTACAAGTGACTTTCTAGGCACTTTCGACCATCCTAGGCTATCTATATGTTACCTTCCAAGTGCACTTGAAACTTACAGCCACTTAAACTTATCTGTGTTGTGGGAATTACATGGCGCTATTTGGGGAAACTACTCCATGGGGATTCTGTGAGGCTGTCTTAAGACGCCGCACCCACAGCTTTGTTTTAGTTTAGTCGTAACGGTCAACGTCTGAACTGGGACCAGGTGTGGATTGTAGCCATTGGAGTAGAATGTTTCACTTACATTCCAATTCAATACCAACTTTCTGTACGCAGTGGTCTACTAATAACAAATAAACATCTAAAGAAACAATAACTAAGTTTCTGGGCATTTACACCAATAAGAACTTAGCAGAATCGACAAAATTCAAACGGCTGCTTCTTAATTGCGTGTAACTAATTTTCAGCAACTACATATGTAATATTCTATAGTTACAGTTAACTCCCTGGTGGTGTCTGGATAGCGCAGTCGGTGTATTATCTAAGTATGGGTGTGATATCCGATGAATCGTGCTTAGGTTTCAGATACAAGCAAGAGGTTTTCCTATTCTGCACAGCATCCAGACAAGTTCTGGTACCAACGCAGCCTTCTCTGTAGTGTGTACCATAGTTCATAATAGTTAGTATACTTACGGTCAATAACACAACAATGTGTATCTAATTGATGTTTTATTAGAAAATGATAAAACTACATGTTTCGGGCAATGTGGGCCATCATCAGGTTTTTCACCCGAAAGATTTGTATGCTGTAAGAGGGGTTATAGAAAGTATGCAGTCGCGCGACGATGCTGAGATCCCATCATCGAGGATTTTGAGTTAAACATGGCTTATAGCCTGAGTGTGGAGCTTAGTGATTAGTCCATGGGCAGTGAGCAAATTGGGGGGGGAGGTTCCGTCGCGTTGTATGTTAGTGTCCAGTTTGTTCCCGTTGTAGATACCATTGCGCGTTACTTAACATAATGCCTATCCTTCGTAGGTATCTGTCGTAGATGAAGTGTTTGCTTCTTGGTTTCTTAGTGTGTGAAGGCTTGGTGCAATGGTAGTTTCTGCGGTAGAAGTCTCTCCTCTCTAGTGACTAGGGGGTAAATAAATAAATGGTACTTACGTGTGTTGTACTCTTGTATCCCTTTTGGTATTTCTAATGTGTCCGGTTGTTCCTTATTGTTCGCGTGTGCGTGTGATCTCTTCTTCGTCTTGGGGTGTGCTCGGCTTCCGTCGTGTTATGTGTTATTATAGTGTGGGATTAGAACACTGCTATAGTAGTCTGATGTACAAGTTTTATGTTGTGTTCGGTTCACAGTTATCGTATCACCAGACACTGCGTTTTATTATTTGTTGTGTTATTGACTGTAATTACCCTACCTGTTCGTTACTATACACAACGGGGATGGCACAATTCAAAATTACCACAGTTCATTCCTCTGGGTGAAGCGACAGGAGGCGTGAGGCTGACCACTGGCCTCTTTTCAATGTTTCCACTTCCCCAGATACCTTCAAGGCATGAACAGAAACAATTTTACAAGTATTTGTATTCGTTAAGTCCTTGGTTAAATGCTCAGAGCAAGAATACTAAATGGATTGGTGATATTGTTATTTCCCATGGCATTTATAAGCAAATTTCAAGCGAGTACTGTAAATTTGTTTTCAGATTCCTCTTATCCTCTTAATAAGCCTGGTATCGGTGGCCATGCAGTCTAAAGCGAGTGAAGGCGCTTGATTGGTGAGACAGCATTATCAAATCCCGCTAAAAGCATGGACTTTCTTGTCTTGTGTTTGTCGTGAATTGCGTAGGTAACGGCCTCTGCGACCAGCTGATCCTGGTTAAGAGATGTCCTAACGAGTGTGTGGTGTGTCTGTGTTTGTTTTGAAATCACAACAATGAGGTGGACTTGGCCTACCACTGAAGGCCGCATTAAGTAAACAATCGAAAGCACCGGTAAATAAATCACGAACAAGAGTATTATTACATAGATTTTGTGTGTTCTCTCTCAGAACTGGTCAGAGATTTTGGCAAGTGACACAACTTGGTTAAGTATTGGCTATAGACAACGAATCTTTACTATTTAAAAATTGTAGAAAGTAAAGAAAAGACTAATCTTGTATTGTCCGCGATATGATGGCACACTGGGTCCGCAGATTTAAATTCCACTCTTTCGTAGCTTGCGCACAACATAGGGTAGAATTATCAAACCATAAATATTCATATCATGTCTCCGACGTGTACAAAGCGGGACGTAAAGGCACATAAAGATAGGTAAAAACATGTAGTAAAGAAAAACAAGGAGTTAATGAAATCCTGCCACTAATGAAGCCACGTTCATAGTGTGAGTGCAGACAAAATAAACATTTTTTAAAATCTAAAATATTTTTAAAAATTGTTTAAAATTGTTGGAGCAGTTCAGGCCTGCGAAGCGGCTAGACTGATAAACTACTCCATTTCTCTCTCCATACAGAACTGCATATGCCAGTACTTCGCACAAATAGACAGGCAATGCACGTATAAACGTAATATTGAGGCGCGTTCGCGAAACCATTTTTGCCGAAGAAAAGCTGTAAGTATTGCATGCTCTGAGTGTGTGACTGTAGCCTCAGTTATCCAGCATGCAAAGCGAGTGTGCCTCTTTTTCGTATATCCTAATTGTTACGGCTATTAGACTGTACATACCACAACGTAAGTTGGAAGGTATAAAATTCATAGATAAAATATAATTTACAAAAGCAGAACTTCTACATATTATTTTACAATACAGTCACTTGAAAGACTGAATACAGCGCTTAAATGAAAGGTGTGTGTGAGGTAAACAACGATTATGTTTAATTTGCAGGTCAATTCCATTGAATTTGTCGTTTGACCATAACACCAAAAATATTAATTATCAGGGTAATATAATTATAATATAAACAATTCCATAGATGCCAAATTTTGAGTACTTGTGATGCTCTTCAGAAAGTTTTATTAATTCTCCTCCGTGCTTTGATTTTGTTTGTTCATTAACCACATTCCATTGAAAACCTCTAAAATTGTCACTCCGAATTGGATTTCATTTCATGTCTCCAATTAATTTGACCTTTCAACTCACAAAAATAAAAGTACCAATTGCCTGCGGCCAATTGAATCAACAACGCAAATATCAAAGGCAAATTTCAGTGATTTGACAGCAGGTACAAAATACAACAGAGTTCAAGCTGCAGCAAATGTGAAGTCTACAAAACAAAAGGGGGTATGTTCCTGAATTCAGTTTCAGAATTACACTAAATAAACTCATGAGTTCACGTACGAATGGGTATAGCCAGTGCATAGAAGCAAGTAGCAAGCAACAACCACGCTTGGCTCTGCTTTTGCTTTATCGGAACAGCTGACGCCCCGCCCGCAGTAGGTCCTCTAAAGAGCAATGTTGGCTTTCTGTACAAGAATTCTCCCCACTGCCAAATTATTCTTTTACGCCTGAAGACTGCGACCACGGACAGAAATAACAGTTAGCCTATAATACTCTCATGATTTTTTAAATACTTACAGATCATTTCCTTTCGCACGTGTTATTCAGAGGAATTATAAAATTTCGCAGCTTGTTTTTTATGTCTACTTCGGTTTTTTTATTTTCTCTCTATTTCCACTTTTGTCTTTTTTATCATTATACCTTTTCGTATTAGTTTCCTTCTTCGTAGTGACTTAAACGAAACTTACAAAACAAACAATAAGGAGGTGACAAGCTTATGCACCAGTTGACAGGGGCTTTTGAAATATAGGACATTGAGACATACATTGAAACCGTAGTCGAAAATGACTTTACGTAACATCTGAATGTATTAACAATTGTGTGTTCCATGTTCGTTCATCAAACAAACCAAAAACTCACATTTATAAGCACATTCAATGTTCGTTTGTTGGTGTGTTTTGTGAGTGTGTAATAGTCACTGTTTTGTCACATTAAAATGTGTTACATGAATTGAGTATAGAACTGTATTGTGTCTGACGACTTTGTGTACATTTCATCCTAGATTTCGTTCCATAGCCCTGCTGTGTTATAAGCATGGAAGTGATTTGAACACATTGTTTTTTTTAACAAGGATACCTGATGATTTATCATAACTTTCAAATTTCATGTTATCTTCCAAAACGCACATACATTGCTGAAAACTGTAAACCTTTCTTTTACTCAACAAAATTAATCAAATAAAAGAAAAGGAAAAGGAAATATTCGTTGATCCTTTGGAAAATAATTTAATACACGGAAAATTTTGTTTAAATATATATTAAATTTAGAGTCTCCACTAAAACATAAACGAGAAATGGAAAATGCCTTTGGTAGGAAGCATAAACTTAATCTGTGTCGTATCTACACAGGTGGGATTAACAGCTATTCATAACGTATCCTAGACTCGCACTGGACGAGCATCTGAATTTTTTGTATCAAATGCTAACCCGGAGTGATTATTCTTCTGCGGTGGGGAACTGTAATTCCATTTTAAGGTATAGTGTAGAGTACTTATATAAAATAGTATAAAAACCTTTCCATTTCAATTAAAACTTAAATGTACTTGTTTATAATTTCAAATTAAAATTCTAAGAACTGAGTATATTTCGAAAAGCAAATTCTAATTATCCCTTCTCAAGCCACGTGTGCAGAATACAAATATCATCTTAGGAACTGAGGCTTTTGAGGTCACAGCACATCAAACGAGTCCACTAGACTCGAATGTTAAATTTCGTGGCCTTAATTTGGGCATGATTAAAAATAGCGTCTTCAGGTTTTCCATTACAAAACACTTATCGAATACTAATTTGCTTTATTTTATGCCTCTGTATTGGTTATTGAGTAGCTCTCTCATAGGCACATATGGACCTTTGTCTGCACAAGCCCTCTTCTATATTTCGAGAAATGTCTCTTGTAGTTAGTGACAGTATGCAGCGTACAAAATGGGACAACTTATGTTACACTCTGTTAGACACAAAAGAATTATGTACTTTGGGGTCCTAGTATTGCCATAGTTGGAGTGTGATCAGTAGTCTTTTGTTGCAGGCTTAATAAAGTATGCAATGACTGTTTTAGTGATGCTATTACAGAAATGCCTTGAAGTGGTATTTTTTATGCATAGGATAAGCGTCGCCTTCAGACTCTGCATTTTGTCCTTAGCCGATTCCAGTGGCCTCACTGTCTAAGGCGCGGGTCTGTGACAGCTCGCGTACTGGGATTGTAGGTTCGAATTCCACCGGAGGTATGGGTGTCTGTCCCTTATGAGTGTCGTATTTTGTCAAGTGGATGCCACTGCTTCGACTAATCACTCTTCCAGAGCAGTCCTACCGAGTGTGGCCTGTCTGAGTGTGATCGCGAAGCCTCGAAAGGGAACCATGACCCGAGGACGGGCCGAAACGCCACAGAAGAGAAGAGAGATTTTATTCTTATATCGATTGGCGTCTTACAGGAACTAACAATCCCAGGTCTATGTAAATTGGCCCTTTTAACGGAACTGTTATGAGTACATACTATATATAAAATCCCTATACTATTTCATAAGCGTATGGAGGCTGGTGTCTGTAGAAACCCTTTTAGAGGCATATGTAGAATGTCATGGCTTTTTCTGGGAGGAAAATTCCAGAAAACTGATAAGTGGTACATTACAAAAATTCTAAATGAAAGAAGTAATTTAAGGGGACTTAATAGAAAAACAACATAACTTCCCTTCTGTATCTCGGCTTAGGGATTTTCATGAGAACCGATATCTGGAACGTCACCCACAATCATTATATTCCTTGGCAATAATGCGCGTTTTTATCCAGTTGTTCAGTAACTTCACTGCTGTATCTCAGCTTCATTTAAAGGGATTTTCCGGACAAGTTATGTTTCTAACACCGGGCTTATTTGATAGAAAATCTGCAACTCTGGATTCGATGGGCCAATGTTTAATGACTCTTTGCATGAAAGGTGCTGTACTCTTTCGGATGTATCTGGGTTCTTACTAAAGTCATTTAACTTATAATTCTCACTTTAAACTCTGAGCCTATTCTATAAAAGCGGGGATATTTACTTTGATAACGGTCAGTAAAAAAGGGAATTTTCTTTGGTAAGGGATCTTCACATGGATTTTGTCTTGTCTGCCAATGGCGGAATTTTCATGAAAACCCATAGCAGGAGCACGAGACACGTTCAGTTCAAAAGACTTTAGTTAGGATTAGAAAGGTGTATAACTAAACGCACGTTGCAAAACAATATACTTTCTTGGCACCAACATATTTCGTACGAGTGATTTTCTTAAAAACCGATATATGGGACAAACTGATATACGCAGAACCTACCTACCTACAATTCACAGTTTAATTAGTTCTCATACTTTCGTTATCAATGAAAACTTAGTAGGTCCACTTATTGTAATTTTTTCTTACTTTGTTGGAAGATATTTTCGTAACTTCACTTCACAACAGCTGCAAAATAAATTTGATTCTCATGATGGAAAATTTTGTGAATATCGCTGAATTCATGGTACTGGAAATTTGTACGTTACTGGTTAATTTTTCTGCGGAATCCGAGGTAAATACAAAAATATTCCATATTAATGACTTAGGTCGAATATTGCAGTAGGTTCCTAGGAATATGAAAGAGATTTTCTAGCTAACAACTGTGTCGTTACTTCAGTTATTGTTCTGAGAATTCGTGTCTCATTGCACAGCAGTTAATGGAACTCCATGTGAAGTTTGTGAGCAAGAGGAATATGAAATTAGACAATGCCGTGTGGCACTTGTTCTTACGACAGCCCGGAGAGAGTATGAAGTAGAACGTTTAGGTGAAACCCATGACACAGAAATGGAACACCTGCTTCCCAGCAAGGAAGGTAAGGGTTTCATTTGCATATATCCTTATATACGTAAATCGAAAGTTTCTTTTTTTAAGCAAAGAAACAAATTCAAGTGATTAACAAATGTGCGGAAGTGCAAAGGATACTTAAACTTTAAAAGTTAAATTGCCCCTGGGTACAACACCAATTCATACAGTGGAGTAGTGTCCGGGCTAACTGCACCTAACCTCCAACATACAGCAAACCAAGAACGAAGCGACCAATGTGGTAAATAACATCATAGTCGCGAGCTCCTGATGATCGGTATAGTAGTGCCCGAAACATGTTGAGCCTATAAGAAGTACAGTAAAATAATAAGTGACATCTAGTTGGTTTTTATTCTTTAGTTATCAAATAGTTCTGTCCACTGCCGAGAATAGAACACTGGATCTGTAAGTCACTAGCCTAGTCCCTATATCGAGTATGTTATTCCTATTCTATTTTTATATCCCACTTTAATGACATTACTTGAATACCACGATTTAAGAGCCAAATGTCACGTAACACAGGTTGATATTCTGTACACTGTGCTTGATATAAAGCATTGAATCACGTATTGAACAAGCGTTTATGAGGAGCAGGAATGTACGAAAATTCTCTACAAGTATGAGCAAAACCAATGCATTGAAGAAACCCATATATATGGAGAGACATTAGCCCTATGCCACAGTGAGGATGAAAGCTCCCTTTTATTCAGTTTAGAACTGTACAAATAATCATAATCTATTTTGTCTCACGCCTAACTTTCCGTATTCTAAGGAATGCACCTTCTTATTTCATTCACAAATATTGCACGTTTGAAAGCTTTTCCTTCGTGCTGGAAGCAGCGGGTTGTTCTGAAACGTTTACACCAACGTGCTAAATTACTCACCGTTCCAATCATAAGTTTAAATGTAACTTCACGTTTGATAAAAGGCTGGGTGTTCGTGACCATTCAGTAACACTCATTTTCTTTAATAGCACTTTTTCACGTACATAGATTATATCGTTTAAAGCAGTACAACGAAATATCTGAAATACATTTTTGACTACTTTGTCTCCCTACTAGCCCATGTGAATACTAACATTAGCTGCACATCACTGAACAGTGACGTATAGTAAATGCAGATAGAATGCAATGCTGATATTTTTAATAGGACTTTTGCATACACTTTCCCACACTTGTCGAGAAACAGAATATTCAGGTATTTTGTGACAGGACAAATGGAAATTTCGGTGCCGTTATTTCCACGAATATGTAACATTTCCAGTGCTTAACACCCACAAATATGTGCACTTTCTATATCTAGTTACGGAAGACTGAATGACACGAGACAGAAAGACAGCGTGAACATTGTTAATTTGCTTTGTCTCACGGATTTGTTAACGTGATACAAGCAATGCGCGTATTGTTTGTGGCAGTAAATTGGATACTGTCATGATGACGAATAGAGCGAAATGTGCGGGTGTAATATGGAGTTTCATCCTTTTAAATTCTTAACTTCTTCTAATATATCATTCTCCAAGCAACAGTCTCGGCAGCTGTGTCACGAAATGTCATTGGTAGTGAAGCGACTGACAATATTCACTGGTTGAATTAAGGAGTCTACAGTCCATTTCACTTTGCTTATTCCTTTGGCTGTTGTTCTGGGATATATCGGTACGGGCTGAAATCATTTCGCGCAGAACAAATTTTAAGAAATCTTTTAAGTGCCGGAAATATAATTTTGTTTCTCATACAATCTGAAAGACCCACCAAAACTACGCAGCTGTGAATGTGTTAAACTGTAAAAGAAATAAAAAAATGGTAAGTTAATAATAATACATGTCTCTGATCTGTGAGAGACTTGAGGTTTCCATGGCAATTTAGATCTTCTAGATATTTTTGCCCTGACTAGAGGGTCTTCTGACTTCCGACTTTTCGGAAGTACGTACCTCTTTCATCCTCGTGTGTTAACGGGTCCATAAGAAAACATTGAGGATTCTGGACCCTTGAACCCCTCAGAACGCCTACCCCATATCTGCGTGCAATTTATTAAAGTACAAATTCTTACTACGTGGTAATGTCCAACCACATCAGTGCGCACCGAAGGGGGGGGGGGGCTGGCTGCCGGGCTGGAGCCCGTCCTAATCTAAACTAAAAAAGAAAAAGATTTTGTAGGCATGATGATATCCAACGCTATTGGTGATTCACATTTCTGCCGAAATCAACCAGTGAAATCGGTGGACGACAAATACACTGAAATTTTGAAAAAACAAATAAACAGCATAGCAATATGTCGGCGTTTTTTCTTTTTTCAGTTACTTTTAATTTTATGTATAAACTAACTAGCTTTTTTGAAGGGAGATTTAGAAGTGGGATTGTGTTGTGTTATGTTATGTTGTAGTTATATTTATGTCATGTTTCTCCGCCATAATTTTAAAGTCAGGATCAACCCTCCACATCAGTAAAATTTCTTTTGTACGTCTGCAGTCGCAATGTGCCTGCAATTTTTCTACAAATTCTAATATCGAACGCCATGCACATGAACTATATTCGTTGTGCAATTTTCGTTCTAATAGGGGGGGGGGGAATTAAAAACACGTTACGGGAAGGGCAAATTAAGTTTAGGCTGCACCTCGGGATCTTTGTAAAAACTCATTTTCATAATACACGCTCATTCGCCACAAATGACGAAAAGGTGCTTTCGACAGGTATATGATCAAGGGAACTTTACTTGAAGAGCAATATAACTTCGCGATCTTATCTCGCCTTCCATTGGAATGAATTTCCCGGAAATTCATACATTGGACTCCACGAGTATTCGCTTCAGACTTCAAGTTTTGAACCAATATTAGAGGCACTCTAATCGAGGGGACAAATATAATTTGTGGGCTGTGTTTCGGCTTCAGTTGGAGAGACTTTTCCGAATAATTGATATTTAGAATTCAGCGCATTATTCTTATAAAATTATGGTTGTTGGCAATCAGAAAGCAAGGCGTTCTCCATGAAGATAGATGTAATTTCTCTTTTTTCTCGGTTTCCGTTGGAGTGATTTTCCGACAGTTCGTATCGTGACGTTGCATACACATCCGATAAACATTATGTACGGCACTTTAGATCGGTCAAAAATTATAAGCACATCAATTGAAGAGCGACATGCCTTGTCGGTTGTGTTGCAGCTTCAGTTAATACGATTTTCCTAAAAACCCCAATCTGGTATAAAAGGTAAAGTGCACCCTTTTACAGGCACTGAGGCTCTGTACAGGCCCTACGGCCCATAAGTGAAGTAGAGATAGAATTCTTCTCTTTCTTGACCACGACACTGGAAAGGGTGAGGGGTCAGCGTAATGCCTCGGCCGCTCTTTACCTCCAAGAAAGACACGGTACCCATTGTACAGGGGGCTGGGTGGGCCCCGAGGCCGGTCTGGACAGGTGAGGAAAATCTCGCCCCCACCGGGATTCGATCGCCGGACCGTCCAGCTCGTAGCCAGGCGCTATACCGACTGGTCTACCCGGCCCAATACATACAGATATTCGCTACAAATGATGCAAGCTTGATTGCGAAGGTCATTAATTAAAGTTACTTTAGTTGAAGATCGATTTAATTTTTCAGCTACACCTCGGATTCCATTGGAGTGCTTTTCCTGAAAACTTTTATTTCACACTCCAAGTTCATATGCTACAAAGACGAAAGTTTGGATATGATCGATCTGTAATTAAGTGAAATTTATTTGCAGATCATTTTTCCTTCTCGATCTCATCTCCCATTGTATAGGTTTTCCTGAAAATTCATGCCTCCGTACAAACCTTATAATTTTGGTTGCTATCGGTTAGTGATTAAGAGAGAGGTAGAGAAAACAAAAATTTAGAGAATTTACAATGCTGGAAAAAGTTACACTCGCATTAAAGTATATTGTATTCTTAAGAAATGTCTTTTATACTCTTATCGTGCGATGGTGACACCAAACTTTGGCAAGCAATGGAAGCAACGCTGATTAAATGAACTGACTCGGCTGCGCTGTTCACTTGCATTATTGGAGGCAGTAGGCGGTGCCTTCCGAGCACGAATGTGCAGGATGAAATAATCACTCTAACCCCTGGAGTTAAGTGAGGGTATTAGCCCGGATTTTCTACGTTAATGGAAGTCGTGAGAAAAAAGTAATGTAAATATGTGGGGAGGAGCTGAATGGATGCTAAACCTGAAGTCAAAATTGAAGAGTGCTAATGTTGAATATTGGTCAAGAAAATACAGTTACACTTTGCTGAGTAGGGTTGTTTTTAAAAAGCTGTTGTTGTTGTTGTTGTTGTTGTTGATGGTGGTGGTAGTGGTGGTGGTGATGGTGGTGGTGATGGTGGTGGTGGTGGTGGTGTTAATTGGTGTTTGCTGCTCCTGCGTCTGCTGTTCCTGCTACTGCTGGTGCTGCTGCTGCTATTCCTCATATTGCAGCTTCAAATACTGCCGCTTTTCCTTCAGCTGCTGCCACTCCTGATGCCACTGTTGCTGCTTCTATTGCTGCTGCTGCTGCTATTCATGCTTCGGAGTTTCAGGAAACACCTTTGAAGGGACGAAGAGGTACAGACCACAAGGCACTACGTTCTTCAAGTAAAGTGTTCTTCATTATGTACCACGTAGCGAAGCACCTAACAAGCTTTTTAGGCCACGGGGCCAAGTGTTAAATATGGAGTTTTAAGAATATACCTTGAATAGACGAAGAGAGACACCCAAGAAGGTACATTTATTTCAAGTAATGTGCCCTTCATTTTACACCTATACAAACCAAAATTAAAGCTGTGTAGTATATGGACTGGTAAGTGGACGCGTTAGACAGATTCGTCTCGGGGTAAAACGGGCGAGGTTCACTCGAGCACGGGGTTTCCCACGTCGCTCTTGGGAAGCAAGGACGTATTGCGAATATGGTAGAAGACGAGGAATCGACAAGCGAGACTGAAGAGAGCAAAGGCCCCGCCTACAGTGTCGGGCAGACGGTGCGGATCATCAAAGAGAAGAGGAGATTAGGCAAGGGGTTCAAGCAGAATTGGACTTTAGACGTATTTAGGATATCGAAAGTCGTACGCAGATTCCTCGGCTAGTGTACGTGCTGGAGTACCTGAGGGGCGAGTCCATTGTCGGGCAGTACTACACTGAGGAACTGATGCCAGTGAAGATCACATGGAGGACCGATTATCAGATAGATAAAATATTGGACCACGCGCCAGACGCGGCATTCGCGAACATCCCTTCAGGGGAGATGATAGGTCCCGTTTTCGACAGCTGGATCACTATGTCCAACATCAAGCGACTGAGGCGATGGCACTTCTATGTCACTCTTCTGAACGACGGCTCCCGTGGCATGTATCCCGACAATACCGTTTCGAATTTCAAGACCCGACTGGTCAAACCTGTAGATCTCACAACCGGCGCTTGGGAAGTCGACGTCTTCGAGTTTCCCTATACGAGCCCGGCATCGGGGACGGAACTACATCCCATCTTTTTGTACTGGGACCTGATTGGACCGCAGTTGGTGGGAGACATGTTCAGGCGCTGTCTGCGCATCGTCCATTACACGTCTCCCAAGGACCATCGTGTGTCCTACAACGTCGACTACCTTCCGGTGGAAAAGGCCGACTGTCAGTCGATCGCGATAGACGAGCTGACAAAACTGGGTGACCGCGACCCATTTCCGGATATTCTGAAGTCGCTTGTTGCGGTCCTTCATTTTCGTCGTCGGCAATATCGCGTATGAAAACGGGGCCAGCGTATCGCTTACTCGCAGAAGGATATTCTGTCCTTCGCCGATTACTAAACAAGCCAGGGAGGTTGCGGCAGTGTGCAATCAAAGACCTGTTCTGCCAAGTGTAAGTGGGCTGTCCTTACGCGCAGCTGGGACACTGCATAGTCAGTGTTCTCGCCGGATACTTTCGCGTAGTGAAACCTCTCTCCATAAGCAACGTGCTGGCCGTAGGCCGAGACACACAAAACAGGGGGATTCAGATCCTCGCGGACATTGGTACCAAGCAACCCAACACGAAAGTGAAGGATATCGTGGCCGATCGCGTGACCGAGTCGGCACCGAGGCTAGTCTACAGACTCAAGAGGAGGGGGCGGAAACGAAAGCTGAAAATATTTCTTCTACGCTTTCTGCATAAAAGAAGGCAAAGAAGAAGGCGACGAAAGCGAAGGCGGCCGGGGCACAAAAAAAATACGTTAAAAGTAGGGCCTATAAAAGAAGCATGTTCTTCTAGCGGTCCTAAATCGGCTGACTATAACGATTCGAGATGTCATTCGCTACGACGAAATGAGTTCGACATATTCGTGAAGAGACCCGTGCGAAGCTGGTTGGTGTGATCGCGCATCACGCACCATAAACCCATCGCCCCATTGTATCATTCTGACGTCGAATACGTCACATGGGGCGACTTCGAAACTTACTTAAATATCTACATACACTGGTCGGTGTGCGGAAAACAGGTGGCGCAAGACAGTTCGAACTTGGATGTCTCTGTTCATTCAGTGCAGTGAACTGTCAACAGCGTCTGTGTCTTGTCCTCCAGATGGCAATCCAGTCTCTGAGATGGCTGCTAGGAAGAACCTCAAGCAGCTCGCAGCGCAGCAACGCTGGGCAACGTTCCAGGCCTCGACCGGCTAGTCAACGGACAGCCAACTCTTTCACCACGTCCGCCATCACGCCCGTCGGAGAGGGTCCAACTGCGCCACCTCAACTTTCTCAATCCCCATCGTACCAAGTACGTCTGCCTCAATGTCTAGCCGGAGAGAGATCATAGGGCGTTCTTCGTGTTGGGCGGCGAGAGGCAAGCGCCACTAGTAAAGTCTGCGTCTCTCATCTTCACGTTAGAACTCCACCTGCCCAAACTTTACGATCACCTGTCAGGGGCGAGATGACGTTCTGCATGCAGAACATAGTGGACAATTCCTCCATGATCGCTCTCGACCGAACGTCCGTCAACCTCAAGATACCCGAGATCGAATACCTGCTGTTGAATCCCACGGTTCTATATAATCAGCTGGCTCGGTACTGGATGGCCGAGCCTGATGTCACGGAGTACGTGCAGAGCGTCACGGGCGCAACTGCCTTTGTGCCTCCGAAAGATTCCGCGTGCCTCATTGTACAATATGACCTACTGTTTGACAGGTTCAATGTCAGCCTTTGACTTGAGTGAATGTGTGTGCCGTCATTTCGCGGGGACAAAATACGATTCGATATGAGTGCCTAAATGGGATAAACGTGTATTTGTAACGCTATTCATCGGACTGTGATAGACCACTACTAAAAAAAAATATCGTTCACACATTTTTCATTGTATGGCAATGAAAACAACAACCTTTATAACCTTTGTTCATTCTATTTTGATGTGACAATAAATGAGGATCCGTACCAATATTAAACGAGCTAAATACATGATCGCTATCCTAGATGTACAATAGAATGATCATTTAATCGACATTACGTAGTCACGTGATAACATCTACGCGACGCTGCCGTCGCGTCCGCACCACGCACGCGTCATTACCCCTCTCGACAATCATAACATATTTATACCCTCAACTCATATGCACTACATTCAGTCGTACGGCCAAAGGCGCACACGTCAGTGTAGCCTCATCCTAACCTAACCTTGTCCTTACCATCTTTTAACATGAACTTACTCACACCTCTCAGGCCCTACCTCCAAGCTGTGGGTTGGGCAGGTTCAATGACCTTTAGATAAACAAATATGGCGGCTATACGCCCTAAACATCACGTGACCAAGAGTGACGCTATATGTAAACAAATATGGCTGTTTTGCGTATTTTACCTCAGCTTAAGCTCGTTGTGGTCATATGGCTTTATTTTACATCATGCGACATTTGTTTATATTATGCGAGTGTGAATGACCTCGTAACCTAAAGTTGACTTGTTAACCACGTTGTATTGTTGGCTTGACGTGTTTACCACCTGTTATATGCAAACAAATATGGCTTCTATGCCCACTAACTTCAATTTAAACTCCCCTTGTTTGAAAGAAGAGATAGAGCCGAGAACTAACTTTGTTATTCAAGTAATGTGCCTTTAATTATAGACCGATCGTGACCAAACTACCAGTATTGAAGGCAATTTTGGTCTCGTGTCAGATACTGAGTTTCAGGAAAATTTCCTGAATTGAAGAATGGATACAGCCGAGAAGGCACTGTGTTCTCTACATATAATGTTGTTCATAACTGACTGATCGCGACTGAATGTACACGTGTTGTAGGCCACTGGGGATGAATGCTGGATATGGGGTTTCAGGAAAATCTCTTGAATGGAAGAAAGGATTCAAACGAGAATTTGCTGTGTTCTACTTCAACGTAGACTAATCGCGACCACACTTGTAAGTGTTGTAGGCCGTGCAGGCTAAGTGCAAAATATTGAGTTTCAAGACAATCCCTTGAATGGAAAAAGAGGTACAGCCGTGAAGTTGCTGTGTTCCTCATGCAGAGTGACCTTCATTATTTACAGTTCGCGAAGAAACCTAGAGGTGTAGGCCATGAAGACTGAGTGTGAAATACACGGGTTCAGGAAAATGCCTTGGATGGGAGAAGAGATAGAGCTGATAAAATAGTGTTCTTCGTGTAAAGTTCCCTTGATTATTGAACGATTGCAAACAATTTTTCCACCTTTATGGTGTATAGTGGCGTAGTACTAGATACGGATTTTCAGGAAACTCCGTTGAATGAAGCCGAGATAAAGCAAAGAAGGAGATTTGTTTTTCATGTAAAATACCCTTCCTTATCACCAATCGCAGCAAAACCTCCGTCGATTGTAGGGTCCGTTGGTTGAATGTTCGTTTTGGAGTTCCAGGAATTTCTTCGAAGAGAAGACGAGATACAGCAGAGTAGTTACTTCTTATTTGATGTAAAGTGCCATTCCATATTGTCCGATCGCAAAACAACTTACATGATTTGTAGGGAGTATTGGCGGAGTACTAGGCACGGGTTTGGAGAAATTCTCTGCGAACTTTCCCAGATACAGCTGAGAAGGTACTTTATTCTTCATGTAGATTGCCCTGCACTATTGAGCAATCGCTACCTAACCGACGTCGACTGTAGAGCAGACTGCCGGAGTGCTAGGAAATGGGTTTAAGAAAAATCACATTTACCTTATTAAAATTATATAATCACCGACTACGCTGTGCAATAGTATATCATGTTTTCGTTTCCTGGTATTGTCAGTAGATTTCTCTCTTCTCCAAATCGCCGAGGTCGACTCTAATGCCCACCCTTCTTCCTGTTCAATGTGTACCAGGTTTTTTAAAAGGAATTTACGCGACCTTGAGAATTAAACTGGTAAATCAGCTCCATAGAGTTGCGAGGTTAATTATGTGGTGCGATACTTCTGGTCACCCTGTATTTTTCGGTGAAAGGTACAGGGACAAACCTGCTTTTACTCTTTACGTCCCACCCACCTCACCGTCAGGACGCATCCCACTGGTTAAATCACGCTAAATTGCTCAGAGGCCATTTGCAAGGCAAAGTAATTATTTTATTGCGTTCCCTTTATATTTGCTATGGAAGACATCCTTTCGCTTAAAGTTTTATTGCTGTAGTTGACGCTTTTTCTTCTTTGAAACCGTTGAATCAGGAGTAGGACAGACGTTCCAGGCAATATCATTCTCACGGGTACCCTAACAACAGGTTGTTTTCTTGTGCGGACCCACTATTTATTTATCGATGCCAGCAGACTGAAATGGCCGCAATGCAGAAAGAAATAAAAGTCCTGTTTGCTTTGAAAGTGTTCACTCGTTGGGAACAAAAATCGACCTGTGTGACTTCCGTTCCCTCGCCAATCTCTTTTATCCGAAGTCTCTGCTTTCTTGTAATTTGCTGTATTTCTTTAAATATTGTACCTGCAGCAATGGGCTCATTCCTACAACTGCAGGAATCTGATGAAAGGGCATGCTATTTCTTGTGGAGACATAAACAGATAAAGATAATAATAATAATAATCTAGTATATCTATTTTCGGTATTTACTTTGTTAGTAGAACTGTATGCTACGAATATATTATAATAAAATTGAAAATAATTGAATACTTAGCACAAAAGTGAAAGAAATATGTAGGAAAACTTTGCAGGTGAAACGGGATGAATTTGTGAATAATACATTCATATAATACCTCTAAACTTAAATGTGAACTGTTCAGTGTCAACATTTTCTTTTGTCTTGACTAACTGATAAAATGAATTTAATTGAAATTTCTTAGTGTAAAGATCTTTACAATCAACGGCTTAATATTGCTCTGCGTTTGTATGGGATGCTAAATAATTTTCAAGATATTATTTCCAATGTCTGGAACAATAAATCTGCTTTCAAGATTCCGTGCTGAATTATATGGAAAAGAGCGTTCTCATATTACTTATTGTATGGGCCTAAGAAAATTGAAAATTAGTCCAGGGCAATTTTCCTTTTACCCAAATGGTCTTTCGTTTCATTTCCTTCTGGCTGCACAAATAACACGCTCCCAAGTTTTCGAAGTAACAATACACGAAATAAAACTTATAAGAAGAAGCATTTCAAATTTAGTACGAAGCACATACACCCGCGCTGAAGATTTTTGGCCACATGGACTGCAAAAACAACAGAGCCAACAACCCAACACGTACGTCAAGAGAAAACCCGTTACGGAAGGCTTAACCGTCCATTTAAAGTACAAGAATAGCTACAAAAGGGAAGTTTTACCAGACAATACCATCCAACAGTTAGAGCGTGAGACCATTTGATACCACACCACCCCCACAAAACAGCAAAATAGACGTACTCCGACGTCACCCATATATATACAGCAACCCACAGCCTCAAGAGCAAAGACAACGAGACCCACATCCGAAACTGATGAACAGCAAAGCACCGTTAAGGACGAATTTTATATAATATAAAAAATGTTTTAGACAAATCTGTAAAATACATTTTAAGAGACAATTTTACGTAGCCCAATCCTGTAATTTCACATCACAACTTTTAGACAAACGTTTTAATTCGACATATTCCACGAATGTAAACACGATGGGATCCCAAAGTGTGCACAGCATCTGGTAATGCAAATGTTAATATGGGCCTGAAGATGACTAGGCTATAGTCGAAACATGTAGTCTTGTATTACCTTATATAATAAAGTGATTGTGCTGACGTACACAATATAATATTATATTACGTTGAGAGCACATCATGATGCTTCCATTCAAAAAAATTTCAATTTTTAGCTAATGATTTGTAAATATAAGCTTTAAATTAATATACTTTCATGCTAAAGACGAGCTTAAGTTGAAGGCGGCATAAAAATAGAAATCAATGTTACCATAATATAAAAAGAAGAAGATTTTCTTTAAATACCAGAGCATGGGTTATTGTTTAGGCCTAAGGAGCTATTATTTATGCCCAAATTTTACGTATGAAGAAAAATTCCCTTCTAGTGTGGTCAAGTGCTTTGAGGTACATGTCGTCTACTACGTAAATACTGGAGTTTTGTTTACAAGATATTCTCTGCCATCCACATAGCGTAGAAATTTAGACACTGAGCTGGGGTAAGGTAGTCTGAAATTTAAGTGCCCAAAGTTTTAAGCAGGTTCTTCCCATATCCAAGAAGCCATTCATATAAACTTATTTTAAAAAATTGTAATATTTTTCATGTAAAATGAATTAAGTTCTAAAATTGTATTGAATTTTCTATTTATGCGCGTAGATACGTTCCTTGCCTTACCAATTTTGGTGCAGGCATGTTTATGATGTTAAAGATGATGGAGCAAAGGGAGCAGTACTTGTTGATGTACAAAAAGTACAGATTCTCCCTTGTGCCCCTGTGTTATTCTTGAAGCACATTTAGGCCTATCTGTAATAAGAGGGAAAAAACTTTGCAATTAAAAGAGGCAAAAATGTGATAAGAGTTTGTAACAATGACACAATAAAATAAAAATTTTCTTCTTCGGAATGTCGGTGCAGTTTAGAGCGAAAAGTATTATTCTGGATTTTAAGAAGGCAAGCAGCAAGCTCTTCAACGGCTAGATCCATTGCCTTAAACACTCTCGGCGTGTAAAGGAAACACAGAAATTTTATAAGTTTTTATGGTTTAGCTGATATTTCTGTCAAAAACTGATCGAAACGTAGTATACAATTCAAAACTATAACCACTGAATGATTACTAAATTCAAATAGAGTCGGTGCTTCAGGTCTAATACATATATTATAATAATTACAAAGTTACACTGTTACCTTTTTTTAAATGAAGCCAACTAGGTGCACACTACTTCTTAGCATATTTATTTCAGCTTCTCTACATGTTTCGGGCAACCATGTGCCCATCATCAGGAGAACTTACTGTATCTATGCGACACTGGTATTTTTCACACTATCTGATCTGGTCTGTCTGGTCTGTTGGTTGGGATGAGACTGAGTCTCATCCCAACAAGGTGCAAAATACCAGTGTCGCATAGATACAGTAAGTTCTCATGATGATGGGCACATAGTTGCCACAAACACACACAGAAGTTGAAATAAATATACTAAGAAGTAGTGTGCACCTAGTTGGCTTCATTTGAAAAGGATTATACAGGAATGCACGGTCAACAAAACATACAAAATAAATATTGTTACCTGTTTTAGCTTCAGAATGTATAACCTACATTGCACTTTAAAAGAAGAGCACGTATTGACGGTGTTGAGGAGAGAAGGCCTATGTCCACCTCAGAAAGAATAAAGTTTATGGGAAAGGGGAAAATGTGCGTAATAAACTTAGTGACTTTATTCTTCACCAATTATTTGTAACGTTATGAAAAGGAGAAGAATTGGATGGGTGGGACATGATCGTGCAAGAACGTTGAAAATTCATCGGGAAACCTTACAAATGATACAAACTGAAATGCATAGACATCGACGTCAGGACCTCTTCAAGACGTCTCTTAAATAAACAGGGTGTGGAGGAGAAGACTAGTTTCACGCGACTCAAGACAGCGTCCAGTCGCTGGCCTTTGTGGTCACAATAACGCAGACTGGATTTCTGTAAAAGACGGGAAATTCATTAATCAGAAAAGCGACCATCGCCTTGTGAATAGCGGCTACGTACGAAGGAGTTAATTAAAGTGCTTTTATATAATTATATATGTCGTTAGAGCATACGGCAACAAGTAAAATATTGCGACAAGAAACAATATTTGAACACCTTGTACCTTGGAAGCGTGTTATGCAGCCAGTGGATTTTATTGAGTTCGGCAAAGGCAGAGCGGTGGAAGGTAGACTGTAATTTCTTCCAAAATTACCCAAAATATTTTAACCTTTTGACGCCTAATGTCAACTATAGTGGTCGTACCGCACCGCTAACCTCTAAAGTTGCATTTTATATATTTATTCAACAAATATAGGTACTGAATATTTTAAACATGGTACACA
>Ga0123352_10004306_pt1 | contig 20925 bp, 13 predicted proteins | sample TergutLab28metaG_FD_89700 | JGI IMG/M metagenome (GOLD analysis project Ga0123352, IMG submission 89700) | Labiotermes labralis P1 segment gut microbial communities from Petit-Saut dam, French Guiana - Lab288 P1 | ecosystem: Host-associated > Arthropoda: Insects > Digestive system > Gut ...
ATACGCCCATCATCAGGAGCATTAGATGTTGAGTTGCAGCATATGGTTTTCTGCACCGAGTTTTTGGATGGGTGGTGGTCTTGAGAGCCGCTGCGTTGGTCGTGTGTACGGTGCGGATGGTGCCGTGCGATCTGAATCTTCAAATTCTCTTCGATTGACAATGGAAGTTCAATCATTTAAGTTCTTAATTCCTCTCCATACACGGCTATGTTTCCCGTGCGGTTAGAAGGCAATTCCGTTGACTGTGTAGTTATCTTTGCTGCTAGTGCACCAACTTCATATTCAGCTCTGACGTAATAATTTTGACTGTTCTAGTGTGGAAACTTAGTGTTTATATTTGAATTCTTATTTGTTTTCTTCGTCCCTCATTTCATTTCTTCCTCTTCCACATTTTCTACGTCTTAGTTGTTGGCCTCTAGTTTTATCTTGTTTTTACTTGCAGTTTTGTATGTCATTTGTTCGCCTTTCAGCTATTTCTCCAGACTGGTATGTTTTCCATTTTTATAAGAAAACAAACTTTTCCAAATGCCATTTACGTTTCGTTCTATCTATTTTTTATCCATTCATTCTTTTCCTTTCTAAAGCATATTTTGTCATAACCCAGTATCTACATGTTTGATGCCACTAGCACACGTGTACATAAGTCTCTGCCAAACCCACGACGCGGCGGGGCCGTCAAAACCCACAGAGTGGATTTATTCCAGGCGGAATTTTTTTATTCCGACAGAATGCGTTATTCTTTACTTCTTTAATGAAATCTGTAATTTCTTCATTAATTTTGTGGGGGTCTCAATTGTTCAGTCGCGGGATGCCCACCCCCCACCCCCACCCCAATTATCGACTCGCGGGGCGGTGGGCTCCCAGTCGAATGTCTATCCCACTTTTTGTTTCTTCCGTTTCAGGTGTATTATGTTACTGCACATTATGTTACTGCACATTATGTTACTGCACATTATGCTGTTTTACACGCTTTCTTAATAGTCGAACGTCCTTCCATCTTAAAGGGTGGGCTCACATTTGTAACGTTACCGCGTAACGTAACACCGTATCGTGACAGTGTGGACGGGACTCGTGGCCGCGTAACGTATCAAAAGTTGGTTACGCGGCCACGTGACCGCGTAACCAACTTTTGATACGTCACGCGGTCACGAGCCCCGTCCACACTGTCACGATACGGTGCTACAAGTACCAGTTTTCTGCAATTGTCGACCATCTTATATTCATAATCGAGCGTTCAGGAACTGGATCTGTCCTCATCGTGTACGCACTGTTGTGGATCCAAAAGAAGCAGTTGTGTCCAGTCACTTGACAGTCTACTTACGTCTTTTAACAATGAATTCACATCTGTACCTGCTTATTGGATCAGGCTTTGATTCAATACGAGATGATCAGTAGAACCCTATGGAATTTACTCTATTTCTTACGTCCATTCCTGTTCCTTGCGTCGTCCATAAATCCTCATTTTAATTTTGGCTACTATGTGTCTTGCATAATGTCCTACTTTAATTTCCTTCCTATCTTGCTACCTGGTGGCCTGCACGAGTGCACATTCGGGCAGAACACATCGGCTCGGTAGGTGTGATGCTGTGACACACACACATGGTGGGTGTGTGGCAGTGTGTAAAGTATGCCGTAATCACATTACCACACCGAGCAACATTCCTCTCGTTTGACTGAACGACCCAACCACCCATCCACTGATGTCGCGGCATCTGCAGTTTTGTGGTTATTTTAATTAGCGTTGGTGCTTGTTATTTTATGGAAACACAACATCCGTGTTTCTTTTCCCCTGCTGTAGTGGTTTTTATTTACACAGAGGAATGTTACGCCACTTAAGGAATGAGGTCAATCAGAATTGATATATTAAATTCAATCTGACATTCAGAGGACCGTGCATCGTGATATATTCTTATAATGAAAGCCAACGAGATGCACTATTTCTCATATTTATTTGATAAAATACTCTACATGTTTCGGACATGTCCACTGTCCATCATCAGGAGTGTCTCAACACTGTACACACGCAACACGTATTTGTCATGCTAGTTCTGTTGCGTGTATACAGTGTTGAGATAATCCTGATAATGGACAGTGGACGTTTCCGAAATATGTAGAGTACTTAATCAAATAAATTTGAGAAATAGTGCATCTCGTTGGCTTTCATTATAAGAATCTTAAATTCACTTGTTTATCTTCTCTCTTTACGGCAATGTTAAAATAAACAAACGTTAAACCAATCTCAATTCAACGTTGCAGTATTATGGATTGTGAAGACGTGTGTTTAGGTTCACGGGTTCGAACCTTTTGGGATAAGCTACTGCCTCTGTTTTCATGGTGTAGGTAATGAATAATCTGCTGAGAAGCTTCCAAAATTGGAAGCCGGATTTTGAGAACAATTTTGGAAAAGGCTGAGTTCCACCAAGGACTCTGATCCCAGAAGAAGAAGAAGAAGGACGTAGACAACGGAAAGCTTTGATAAATTACACTTTTACATATTTTAAAGGACGAAAGGACTCTGACTGAGGCCAATCGAAACAATACCCCAGAGATGGAGGCATTGCTCCTTGACAATGTTGGTAACTACCTAAAAAACTGCAGGACTGTTTATTTAGAAAATAGAGAGAGTTTTAATTATTACTAAGGAATCTTATAATTCAAGTCATATTGCAATATGGCCACACTCAGGACGTTTCGGCCTATATGCAGGGAATTTTACTCTGGTGCGTTTTCTGCTGTAACGGTTTTTATTGTTACTGGCGTGCTAATTATATCATTTATTAGGCTCGTTCGCAACACCGCGAAAAGTGACTCAGCTTCGTCGTGTCTCTTCTTTTGTCCGCAAGGAATTACTCGGCTCCCACCGGACGTATTTTCATGATATTTGATATTTGAGTATTTTTCGAGAATCTCTTCAGGAAAGTCCATTTTCATTAAAATCGGACAAGAATAATGGGTACCTTTACATGTATACCAATATACATGTTTTATCATATCTCTCTCAAGTCTTCTTAGAAAAATGTTTCGGACAAAATTTGTTGAGGAAGTCAAACCACACATTTTATTTTATACATTTTTTTTCAAATATATTGCAGTTTAAGAGATTGTGTGGAGAAAATATAATACAGCCGAGCAGGCAACAGTTAACAATCTGGAACATACGCATTGCATGCTGGATACCTAAGGCTACAAACGTATTCTCAGAATATGTAATACTTATTGCTTTTTCACTGCAAAAATGGTTGCACGAACGGGGCTAAATGTTACGTTATACGTATAGTACATAGCTTCTCTTGTTACGTCATGAAATATGTAATGTCCTCTCTCTGCGCCTTTCATCCATAGTTAACTGCCGAATAAGGAGCAGATTTGCTCAAAACGACTTGCAGTGCACTGAAAATGAATTTTTGTTTTATAATACCTACTTTTCAGAAACATAGACGCTTATTGCCCAAAGCAAGGAGGTTTTAGGCCGTTTTCGACTCTGCATGTCCGAACGGGCAGACATTGACCAAATGTCTTATGCATTGTCCTTCAAAATAACACGGGAACAAGAGAATGACATGTGTGAAATAGGAATGGTCTGTGGCTGAGGAGAGAGATACCACTAAACCCACATACTTGCGAGATGGCAGTCACCGACTGTCATCATTGCAGGTATGGTGTCCACTTTCATGAATGCCGTCAGTACATTCGAACCCACAGAAGCAATACAGCTACACTAAGAGGCTTCATGTCAATTGACGCAACACGCATGTCAGCTTGTGATGGAAATGTTAATATTTTTTTTTTTTACTTTATGTCTCAGAGCTTTCCTTGGTCATGTGCAAGTACTGACATGGCAGGTCAGACTGAAGACATCCATTTTTAACATTAAACTGGCTGGCGATTTTTTTTGTAGTATGTAAAAGTCACTTATAAAATGAGTTTACTGCACAGCTCAGACTTGAAGGCGCACTGACGGCTTATGTGTCGAGCCGACTTGTCGGGAGCAGCAGCCGACTCTTCCGTACGATTTCGCTTTCAAGAGAAACTTCGTGCAATGTGTGTGCGTTTGTGTGTATGTATTTATATGTGTATGTATGTATGTATATATATATATATGTATGTATGTTTGTATGTATGTGTGTGTATGTATATATGTATGTATCTAAGTATGTATGTATGTATGTATGTATGTATTATGTGTGTGTGTATGTATGTATGTGTGTACATAGGTAAGCAGGTATATATGTATATATATATATATTTATATATTTATATATGTATATATATATTTATATATGTATATATATATATATATATATGTAAGCATGTATGTATGTATCTGTGTATATGTGTGTGTGTGTGTGTATATATAAATACATATGTATATGTGTTTGTTTACATGTGTATGGGGAGCAGAAACACATGTGTCTGCAGTGGTGTGTTACGGTATGTAATGACATTTTCTCCGAATCTTTCTGTTTTTCCACGCTTCTTCGTAACGTTTCTGACGTCATTTCAGGCTGTTTTATTTTATGTTCTCAGATGTGCTGCTGATTGCTAAATGTAAACGAGTAAGCCAGCCTGTAATTTAGCTTTCCCTTTCGCTTCGTGGAAAGCGCTCCGTACATTGGACCGACTTCAGAATTATTTATTTGTAGTTTGAAGTCCGACGAAGCGTCGTGTACTGCTTTTCAAACTGCGTTTCTCTGCATCAGTCACGTTCAGCGACAGTAATATTATTGAAAGCGACGCTTACACATTTGAACCGAACCATGAGCGACCTCTGAATAAATCCTGGACTTGTACTGACATAGGAACATTTCCTTAGTGTCAAACCATACCGTAACAGCATTTTAGTGTTCAACAGTAGGATGTTTTTAAACATGAATACGGTATAAGGAACGCCTTTTGACACACAGTATTCGTGTTCAAATTAAGTCATTCAAACTTAAATCCGTTGGACGGAGTGCTAACGAGTCGTTATTGAAACTCGTTTATCCCTCAGCGATCCCTCGCTAAATAGGCTGACAAGTTTCATAAGAAACTGCAAAACTAAAAAGAATCGTTTGGCGGGAATAAGATATTGTGAGATGTCTGGGATAAGGAGGCTCACGGGCTTCTTCTAGAAACCATTAGAAATATGTTGTCTCTTTCTTCCATAAATAATGTGTAATGACATTATAAAAAAATAGAAATACAAACAACTGTTACAAATGTGCGCATAGTAATGATTTAGTCTCAAGGTTATAGAACTGGTTTACGGTGCCATTACAACACAGCCCACAGCAGATGAGGATCGGTTAGCGGGGAAACTGCGGAATGTGTAAGAGAACAGAACTGCGCTCTTCTGGGTTATTACGCAGCGAATATTGGAAATTTCTGACCGAAGTTTCGGGATAACCTACCGATCCCATATTCGGGGGGAGATCCCCTGAATATGGGACCTGTAGGTTTGCCCGAAACGTCGGTCAGAAATTACCACTACTCGTTGCGTAAGAAACCAGAAGAGCGCAGTAATCGTATACTTGGCGGCTGCAGACTGAAATCACACACTATTATGTCGGATTACGTATACAAGCAAACGGCCTACTGCAGCGTTTGGTAGGACTGGATGCAGCTGGAAAACTGGGGGATCCTTGAATTTCCTATGTGTTGAAACCGCTGCCGACGAGGAGTGTCCCATTCGCCAATTAAAATAGCCATTATATTTCCCGGCGTCTTGAAGCAGCTGCTGGAATAGTAGCTTACACGTAAAATAAGCCGCGTATATTTCCTTGTACTTTATTTTCAGCCAGTCTTTGCTTGTATTCTATGTAAGAAGTCAGTAAATCCAAGCAAGGACTGCCGCTTTGTTTGCCAGTATTTAAAAATTAATTATAAAATTCCAGGTTTACTTCTAGTGTTTTTGAGGATTCGAATATTATGGGACGTTATACCATGTAAAATGGTAAAGTTTTAAATACAATTCGAAAAAAAGACAGAAGCTGCCCTACTTGAAACGTCGGTAACTATTTACCCTTCTAGAGGGCCTAACATCCCAGAAGTCCTGGAACCAAAACAAACTAGTGGTTAGTGACGCATAACAGAGAAATATGAGATATAGAGAGCTTGCTACGCCATTACCGTAGTAGCATGTAGGTTACATCAGAAGGTTCGTTTGGAAACTTCCCGCTCCCGAATTTATCTAAATTTATTCGCATGGAATTGAAGAGCTTTCGTGTTGATGTTTATTGGACCGTGCATCATTATGATAACTGAAGAATAAAAAAAGACAACTAGATGCCACTTGTTATTTTATTGTACTTCTTATAGGCTCAACATGTTTCGGGCATTATGTCCATCATCAGGAGCTCGCGACTGTGACGTTGATTACCACATTGGTCGTATCGTTCTTGGTTTGCTGTGTGTTGGAGGTTAGGTGCGGTTAGGCTGGAGTAGTATCCGGGCTTCAGGCTGCGTTATCCAAAGGGAAGCAGTTAGGCCAAGCTGTGGATTGGCTTATTGGCTGCTGCTGCCGCCGCTGCTGATGATGAATTGAGATGGAGTCTAGACTACTGGTTTATAAAGTTATTAGATTTGGCTGTACCTACGAATAATTCAATTTAGCAACTGTGCTCGGATTCTGAATGCGGAAGAATCAAGTTCAAACCTCAGCGGTCCAGCGTCTAGTTCCGATCGACAGCGCTTGCTGTTGTACAGTACGTGTTGAGCTCTAACCGACACGTCATTTTACAGCGTTTTATGTGGTTTGCCCTGAGCCTTTGTTATCTAGCGTCTGCGTTTGTAATTTGAAGATTAGTGATTAATTTGACCAGACTACTGGATTTCGCAAGAATATATTCGATGGCAGTGGGTTGATATTTCGAGGTCTTCAGCAAAATAGCTGAAGTTCTGTCGGAACATCTCACATAAATCTTCAGTAGAAGCATAAAACATTTCTTAAGGTGACCTTCAGAGGCGCACCGCGTGTCACTGGAATGCTAAATGTTTGTATGTTGGAATGTTCGGCATGGTGGCGAGAACGGTATTTGGTAGGCTTCTTCAAATAATAACACTACGAGTGCTGCTATTCATGCAGCGTGCAGAGGAGGGATGGGTGATTCACAAAAAGCCGCAGTCGGAAAACAGACTACTTGGTTTACCTAGGCCTAGAGGATACGATAATATTAGCACGTATCTTGAAAAAGTAGGTTGGTGTGGATTTAATGCGCTGATTGATGTTAGGATGCAGTGACGGTCGCTTGTACAGACAGTACTTAACATTCGAGTTTCATTTAGGCAGAAAATTTATTAAGTTTGTTAATAGCTTCCCAAAGAGAACTCTGCTGAATAAATTTTCGTAAAAGGCTTTGTAGCTTTCATTTACCTTCATTTGTTACCTTCGTTGTCGTAATTCGGATGCCACGAGGCTTGTGTTTATTTCGCCCGAAGTTCTAGTTCTGCACACCAAACGGTCAGGTATCACATGGACACGTACGTATACTCAATAACCTTCGCCCTTAAAATAACTTCCATAACTTACAGCATGTTGTGTAGGGGGGGAGACGGAGGAGTGAAGAGGGAATGGTATCTAAGCGAGGCCTTGTCAAGATGCGGAGATATTTTAGTTCTCTCATTGAGGATGTAAAAACCGCACGTCTTCTTCTGCAGTTACTCACCAAGAAAACATCTTTGGCGCATTGTGTTGGGTGAGTGTGAGGTCGTATTTTCGCTTATTTCCTTATGCAAATGTAAGTGAGATTCTTTACGTAATGCGCATTTCATATGTGTGATGAAAAACTGGTTTTCCGGGTTCTTACACTGCATGCTTGACACTCTTCGCTTTGCTTTACATGCGCAGTTAGAAATTCATTATAAGGAATAGTTGATTACTTTAATTTTAATGTTTCAGTTTATTCTTATTCGTTATTCAGCCCACAAATCAAAGTGAAAGTTCATATTCTGTCGCCTTTTTGAAGATACAAGCCTCCTAGGATGTTACCAATAGTAACTGTGTTAACCAGTTGACGTTGTATAACATCCGGGAAGACTTGAAAATTCGTCATAAACGCTTTGGGGAATTCAAATCTGGTATCGTATACATGTCTTCCATCTGAACACGTTTATTACTTTTTAACAATTAACATATATATATATATATATTGTCTGTTGCAGAAAAGGAGGTTGGTCTAGATGACAGTGTTGAAAAACTACTTACATGTACATTTCAAGGGTCAGTTAAGATCAGACTGAACTCAGAGACTGTCTGCATCCATTGTGTCCAGAATCTTTTATCTTTCAGTTTGGTATCCAAAAATAGAAAGACTAGTATATAAAGGAGTGTAATGCTGCCAGCTATGAGGCTGTGAAATTGGTCTCTACTACTGAGGGAAGGATATAGACAGGGTAATCCTAGTAATTAACCAACTTGATGCACAAAATCTTGTTTTATAATAAGTTTATTAAATGCCTCTACATGTTTCGAGCGCTATGTGCTTATCATCAGGAGGTCAAAACTGTATTATACAGCATCTGGTATCATCACACCTGTGGGTGGCCGTCCGGTGCACAGGTTGAGAGAAGACTCAGTCCTCTCTCAACCTGTGCACCGGACGGCCACCTACAAGTGTGATGATACCAGATGCTGTATAATACAGTTTTGACCTCCTGATGATGAGCACATAGCGCTCGAAACATGTAGAGGCATTTAATAGACGTGTTATAAAACAATATTTTGTGCAACAAGTTGGTTAATTACTAGGATTATACTGAGATACACGGTCAGCAAAACATCAAAAATAGGACAGGGTGTTCAGAATACGGTGCTGAGGAAGGTATTTGGACCTAAGAGGGATGTGGAAGAGACTGCGTAAGGAGAAGCTTCCTGAACTGTATACCTCTCCAAATATTATTCAGGTGTTCAAATCGCGAATCATAAGATGGGCGGGGAATGTAGCACGTGTAGGAGTTAGGACAGGTGCATGCTTGGTTTTAGTAGGGAAACCTGACAGAAAGAGACCACCTTGATGACCCAGACGTAGATGGGGGGATGTTATTGAAATAGATCTCCAGGAAGTGGAATGGGGGCGTGGACTGACTCTGTCTAGCTCAGGACAGGAACAGGTAGCAGGCTGTTGTAAACGCGGAACGAATCTTAGGGTTGCATAAAATGCAAGGAATTTATTGACTAACTGAAATACTGCTGGCTTATCAATGATTCTGCTCGATGGATTTTGTTTTGGATAGCTATAAACATGTTCTCTCACACTTAGGGAAAAATATCGGCATAACACGCAGTAAAGGGAGCCCAAATCAAGCCCGTAACGATCATTTCGAAAAGAATGCGGTGGTTGGGCGTGTACAATTTAGGTTTTAGAAATGCCCTTAAATTATCGGTCGGTAAAGCTCAAAAGAAGACGTCAACTGGAAAGCCTAGGCATTTATGGGAAAATAATATTAAAATGTACCTGAAATAAATTGATATGGGGTATGGACGAAATTTATATGATTAAGAGTAAGACCGTTCTTGCCAGTAATCAATCTGCAGGCTGTTTGCAAGTTTAGAGTGTATTCCAACTCCCCCATGAACTTTTATTTAACCTGAAGAATCGCTCCGCATCGCGCTGCTAATTACGGACGAACTTAACGAGGCCATACAAGCCTCAACAGGGTCTGTTCTTTTCTTTCATGGTTTATTTCATCAGATGAAATGCATTTTAAATATAATAAAGATTTCTTCCCACCCTTAAGCGAGCCCACAATTGCACACTATTTTCTGCCAGGAAGTTCGGATCTAAATCTGTGTTTCCTTAGGTCACCATAGCAAGCAAAATATTCGCAAATATTTTTATGTATTTCGTTGAGGATTAGTTTTGTTTACCCTTTCTTCTTTGCTTTGTTTACATGGCAAGAAGAGCAACAGTTGGAACTCAGATGTGGAACTCGAAAGAAGAGTAGCTTTCGTGTGGTTCCTTGAGAGTTACTTTTCACCCGACAAAAAATATACTGGAGAGAATCTGAAATTATTTGTCCTGAAGTATGCGTCTTTTTTTCCCGACTTTCTTAAATTCGTTTTTCTCGAGGGAGATAAATTTCAGATATATGTCATCCTTACAGCTCCCAGACCTAGCCGTATTACCCTTGCGAGAGTCAACGGAGGAGGCAAACCGTCTGTCTCTTGTCTCTCTCTCTCTCTGTCTCGGTGTTCTTAGCTAGATCTTTCTGTTGGCGAAGATGAAACGCGAAGAACATTAGGAAATGAAACGGAAGCGAAAAACAGCTGTAGATTTCATGAATTCATGGTCACACATTTTTCATTAATCTTTAGCCTATCATGCGTACTCGAAGCCGAAAGGATTTATAATTTCTGTGCGGATTTTTTATTTAAACCATAATTTTAGATCGTGAAGACGTACAATGAATTCATGTGTCTGAGCATGGAGTCCGGTGATGAAGTGTTGAGAAAACTGCAGTAAGAAATTCGGCGTCTTGGAAAAACATGGTGTTTCTTGTCTAGGCGGGAAATTACGGAACTGTCAAGGAAGATCATGTTTCCTGAAGGTGCAGCTTATATCAGTTTAACTTCCGGTATAAGTTTGCAATTACCCACAAACAAATTCCTTTATCGAACCAGTACAGACAAAACTCGCTGTACGCAAAACCAGAATTTTTGTCATAATGCCAACTTGCTGAAGCCAGGTAATAAATGTTTGCTTTTTTACATTGGAGTGTTAATTGCTGCAGTCATGCGTATTAGCTCTACGACGGAAATGTCATCCCAAATATGGAATTAGCGAGTGTGTGCCACAACGGAGAATAAGCTAATTAACGATTTGTAAGTCCTATGTGTGTGTGTGTGTGTGTGTGTGTCAGACACGTGAAATTGCGCATGCTGTAAGTTGTTACGGCCACTTTATTCCGGCTTATGTCAATATCATGGTCTGGCGTTTTTTTCCTTTACTTTGGTCCTTGGATCGCACCGTTCGTGCTAAATTACTTATACACGTAAGCAGTAACAGTAACAGTATAGCTTATAAATTATAAGATAGGCGGAGAATTTTGTTTGAATTTCCACGAATGTGACAAGGAAATTATTGTCGACCATGTATAATGCAGTGATACAAAACTACTTCTTAAATCCTAAAGGTAAAGTAATTTTTGGTGGTGTGAGTGGTTTTAGCCATTTTAATCCTGAACTAATATGTGAAATTACTTCTCTGTATGAGTGTGAAAATTGGTCGCTCACATTGAGGGAGGATCGTAGGCTGAGGGTGTTTGAGAATAGGGTGTTGAGAATATTTGGACCTAAGAGGGACGAGGTAACAAGAGAGTGGAGTGAACTACATAACGAGGAACTTGTGATCTGCATTCCTCTCCCACTTTTGTTCGGGTAACAAAATTGAGAAGAATGAGATCGGCGGGGCATGTAGCGCGTATTGGGGTGGAGAGGCGTATACAGGGTTTTGGTGGGGAAACCTGAAGGAAAGAGACCACTTGGGATACCCAGGCATAGATGGGAGGATAATATTAAGATAGATCATCAGGAAGTGGGATGTGGGGGTATGGACTAGATCGAGCTGGCTCAGGATAAGGACATGTGGATGGCACTTGTGAATTCGGTAATGAACCTTCGTCTTCTATAATATGGTGGAATTTCTTGACTAGTTGAAACCCGGTTAGCTTCTCAAGAAGGATTCAGCTCCATGGAGTAAGTAAGCGCAAAACTTCTCAGCTCTACAAATGACAGTATTTGTTTGAATGTTCCCCGGCTTCTGTCGTTTGTTCTGTGATACGAGAAGAATTAAGATGAAGATGATCATGTAGCATTAGTGGAATGACAATGACGGAGGAAAATCGAAGTACTCGGAGAAAAACCTGTCCAAATGTTTGTGTGTCTCCATAACCGTCACATGAATTCGTCTGGGGTTCAGCCACGTCTCCTCTCTGAGAGGCCGGTTTCTAACAGCCTGAACCATGGCACAACTCTGAGACTAAAATTGGCGTGTGTTTAATATCTGTATGATGATTCAGTTCGTACCTCACAGAGAATACTGTGTTTGTAGTAGCAATACCGTCTTTGAATGTCGTATAGATAAATAATTGCTGTTCATCATGAGAATGTTGTGGAACGCATGCAAGTAAACCAAGTGGTGTGGAGGGGAGTGGGGGGGGGGGAAGAATGAAATTTTCGTTGTAAGCCTAGCGGTGTGTGTAGTGACCAGTGAATTTTAAAGAGTTGCATAGTGAACAGAAAATGCACCATTGTTTATACCGATATAGTAATGGTTTACAAGCGGGCGTCATTTACATTGAAAAACCATCAGAACTGCCATTCTCTTACGGCATTTACGTAGACCTTATGAGATCTGTGACGGCTGTACCCTGTCACTGTCGGAATGTCCAACCGGTAACTTCGTGGAAAGAGGCTTTAGTGTCCTGTATCACTTCTTTACAGCTCACTTGCATTTAACAGTGAAGCAAGGAGGACAGTTGTGTGACAGCTGGCTGCTGCCTGCTGTCCAGTAGGACGCCTTTACCCGAACTACCACTTCTAATCCATATTCATATGGGATAACGTTATTGAAGAGAGAATTTTGAAACATTGTTTAAGATTTATTTCAAGTACAGACAGCAATCTACGTTCATCGAATTTTTCCTGTTAATGTGGGAGGTTTCGAAAGACTGGCGTGCATAGGCTGCTAATGACGTGGCTGAACTACTGCCTGAAGCGAGTACATAGCTCATGCCTGGCCGAAGGGACTGTGCCTATTAAGTTTGAATGTCTATATCACTTATACCGAACATTGAAAAGCCAGTAACATCAGCTTTAAACGCAACATGTTTACTAGTCCGGACAAATCACACACATTGTCTTGTTTAAAAGAAATGTTTTCTCCAAAACGGGCGCAAAATATTTTCGTAATTTTTAAGTACGTAATAAGCTATAATACCCGCATTTCATGAATCTAAATACGTATGTGAAATAACACGATACCTCATAGATTAGCGGAGTTCGTTTCGCAGCAGGAAGAAACATATATAGTGTTTAATTTATAGTAATTTGTACTAAAGGGGTAAGTAACGTGAACTCTGAAACGCCTGTTTATTTGTAGTTGTGTCGAAAGTGACACAATTTGTAATAGGACTTAACAGCTAGCTATACACATTGGGATATTTATAATTTTATTGTTCCCACAAATATAATGAAATTAAGAACTCGGGATACGTCTGTTTGTATGGTGAATATACTAGGCTAGGCGACCAAGAAATTTTAGTTTTGTTCCCGGCAGTTGCAAGAGATTTCTCTATTCACCGAACACCCAGACCATTTATGGAACCAACCTAGTTTGACATTCAATTCGTAACAGGGGTCTTTCGCAGCACTTAAGAGCCAGGGGCGTGAAATGTAACTTTTCACCTCATTCTGGTACCGAGTTAAAAATGTGTTGGGCTCTACCAGCGCTTCCCCGAATACCGCCATAGCATGGTGCTAAATTAAACACAGTGACAATTTTAACTTTGCTCACTGCATACTTACTTACCGTTTTTTAACACATTCTAATTGTCTCGACGTCTCATTTCTGCCAGCGTTACAAGTTCCGGATATAATGGCTTGTGTGTTTCGTCTTTATTTTATAATATAATTGCAGCTTAAACTGACCTCGCACTAACCCAGAACTTTGATACTTACCATTACGATAAAAAATTATCACTACTGATTTCCTTCACTTCTAGGTTGTTGGCAATTGGCTGATGTGTATTTCACGAAGAATAAGTTATATCTGATCAGATATCAGTCGTATATTGCTACTTGAAACTTAAAGATATGTGCACATATGTGTTATATGAGGAACGTAATGAAGTACGTTGCGTGGAATTGGACTAAGTTCGTCGCTTCCCAGGACTTTGAAGCATGGCAAAATCGTTAATCGTTTAAAAAGGCGGTGTGTTATGTAAGACATAACCTCGTGCCCAAAACAGCGTCGGTATGATGTGTGGTGCTGCAGAATTGTAATTCAAAGACAGGGATGTGTGTGTGTCTGTGTGAGAATTCAGTGTCAAGTTCGCTTCAAATTAAAAGTTACTGGAGCCAAATATTAAAAAGAAACAAGCCTATTTGTTATAAATTAGGGAGCCTAGACAAAGAGCAAAGAGCTGCATTCTGTAATTAATTCTGTGGAGACCTGCACCTATGGAAACAATTACACAGGCGGTACTAACAATTACACAATTAAATTATAGTCTACATGTTGTGAAAGATTATAACCTTCCGCGTATTTTAGAGGTTGTGTGTCTACACAGTACAGCATGCAGGAAATAATGCGCCCACTCCTTCAAAACAGTACGATACAGCTTTAAGAATATTACAAAATATAGGCGAATAATCATAAATCATGTGATTGTGAATTATTTAGTGAACGAAAACATTTACAGACGTCAGTGAATTACACATATCTGCAGTTTATATCAGTGCTTCATCTCGGAAGATAAAGGATGAACCAGTTGAAAATACCAGAACTTCGTTTGCCCATCCCGGAATCACCCCCGGTTCTTCCCGCAGGACTCCACTTCCCTCACATGCAAAGCTATGGTGGAGCGGGGAGTGGCGCACCGTTGCTCTTAGTTCCACCGTCCGTCGGAGTTCCCAGGCGTCGCCATTCTTGGATATGTAGGTAGGTAGACAAAATGCTTCATTAATGTGTTTCTGATTTATGTTATGATATAATGAATGCCTATGCTATACTCAGGCAACGGAAAGAAATCTCCTGGATCATTCCTTACGCTTTTCCCTCCAGATATTACGCTTTCCTTTCCAGCGTGCTTCCCTGGACCCCCTCTAGTCCTTCAGCCATTCCTTTCGCAGGGCTGTGGACGGGGGTAACAGCATAATAAATGTGGTCAGCGGCAACTGCTGTGGATTAGCTGGACAAGGCGATGGCCGAGTGGAGAAGAATGACTGAAGTTAGCTGACAGAGGGAACCCTCGGGCTCCGTCGTCGCTTCCATCCGTTTCGCTTTCCGTGGCCTCAGTGTATGTGCTAGCGATTACAGCCGATGAACTTGTTTGAACTACAATAACGTGTCTAAAAAGAATGAAACAGATTACTGAATTTGTAGGCTTCCTGTCCTGTTGTACGTTCTCTAGCAATGTTGAAAACGTGCACATGAATTGCTGCTTTTAGCTTTAGTGTGTTTTTGTAGTGGCCTTACCTGTTGTTATTATTATTATTATTATTGTTGTTGTTGTTGTTGTTGTTTTTATGCAGTAGACACCAAAGACGAGTAAATATTCCTGAGATGTTGTTTTGAGGTGTAGCCTAGAAACAGTCTGAAAAATTCTGACTGCGTTTGACTACATGCAGGGTTGTGGGTTCATGTGAAGACGGTATTGAATATTTCCCTTCTGTGAAGGATGGAGGATCTAGTGACCAGCCAAATGACCACCAGCACTTAGTAATTAATTATCAGTGTGTATGTGTGTGTGTGTGTGTGTGTGTGTGTTTGCGAATTTCTGTCTTAAATTTTTCATACTCATTGAAATTGTCTCATAGAACTTGTATTCCAAGACCACGAATGTATCTTACATATTAAAATTGATAAAAATTGACACTAAAATTCGTTCATATTGCAAGACACTTAAATGTTGATTCCTGCTGTTATGTCATCATGCATTTCAGTAGTATGAATTTATTTTTGGAATTTTCTATTCATTACACATCAGTAGTTATTTATTACACATCAGTAGTTATTTCTATAGCAAAACAAACTAGATACAACAATGTATCAAATTTATTTTATTTTGGAATGACACTCTACATGTTTCGGACGGTCTTTCAGTCCAACACCAGTAGTTCAAGACTATATACTGCTGTCTGCTTGCTAGCAAGCAGACAGCAGTATATGTTTGACATTTGCCTGTTGCTGTATGTACAGTCTTGAACTACTGGTGTTGGACGGAAAGACCGTCCGAAACATGTAGAGTGCCATTCCAAAATAAAATAAATTTGATACATTGGTGCATCTAGTTTATTTTGCTATAGAAATAACTACTAATGTGTAATGAATAGAAAATTCCAAAAATAAACTAACAGATAAATCAAGTTGACGTACTGATACGACCTTCTTCAGGACTCCCTAGTCGGTACCAAGACCTACTTAATCATACGTAGGTTTACGTGTGGCACTTGGTTTGTCTCTGTTGGTAGTACGTATTGTACAAAATTGATGTGTGCTACAAATTACATTCGGAGTTTTTCCTCGACTGTAAAAGTCTCTTTGCCTTAAACCCCCAGTCTACAGAAGAAAGATAACGTCATGCGTACACTGATCAGTTTAACTAAGATTCAAGTCTTTCGGAACATAGGGTAAAGTAGATTGTTTAAAAAAATGTACCAGTGTTTTCGGAGGATGTTGCTGCGTACCTCTTCGCGTTAGACTGAGAAGAAATGCAAAAAATATGGATACACCACACTGCGCTTAGAATTTAGCTGCTGAATTCTACATTAAAATAATATTAAGGGTGTAATATATTAAGTTTAGCAAGTTTTCATTAGGTGTATGATCTTGCTGAAGATGTCACAGATGTGCCGAAACATGTAGGAGTAGTGAAGGACTACACTGGCGTGTTCGTCATATCTGCGTTTTTTTTATTTGGCGAAAGAATATTTTAATCAAAATACGTGGAAAAACTATTTGAAAGTATAGAAACACTATGTTTGCCCGAAACGTCGGTTCATGTGTACCAATATACACTGCGTCGTATCCCAAAAGACTGTAATATTCTCGTCTTAACGTTTCTTCAGTTTTCATGGATTAGGCTATTGGCATATTCCAGTTCAGAATTGAGGTGTATATACAGATCTCTTGTACATTTTGTAGGACCCCTTGGAATGGTATTGGTGCATCACAAGGCCTTTTACCCGTATGTGATAATATAACTCCTGAAATAGGGCCTAAAATTTCATGACCAATTACTGCTATTGAGGTGACACATGCGTTGGAATAATAATAATCATCATGTTCTAGTTGAAAAAGACATTTTGGAAGGTGGTTCTGTTTCCGTCATTACGTCATTAAACTGCTAAACTAACTAACTGCTTGGAGCAGAGTCCTTCCTAAGAAGCTAAATAGTCCTCATATAGTCAAATTCCCAGCATTTTATGGAACCCAAAGTTTCATTGCCTCTTTCAAAAGATCTCATCTTATCCTATTTAATGTCCACATTCCACTTCTTGAAGATCCATTTAAATATTAATCTCCTATCTTCGCCTGGGTCTTCCAAGTGGTCCTTTTCCATCAGGTCCTCACTGAAACCCTGTATGTGCCTCTCCTTTCCCCCATACGTGCCACATGCCCTGTCCATCTCGTTCTTCTTGATATTATCACCCCATTTCCCTTTTACCTCGTCCCTCTTAGACCCAAACATCTTCCTCAGTACCATATTCTCGAACATCCTCAGCCTGTGTTCCTCCATCATTGTAAGAATCTAAGCTTTACACCAGTACATAACAACAGGCAAAATTATAGTTTTGTATATTTTAATCTTTATTCTTCTAGATAGAAAACTTGACGACAAAACCTTCTGCACCAAATGATAGCAAGCATTCCCTGACTTCAGTCATCTCTTAATTTATTTATTATTCCATCATTTCATACAAACAAACATTATGCAACTTATTCTCTTACCACCAAGCCGAAGTAGATTTCACAGACTTTACTTTTACCTCATGCAGCTAGTGTAAAAATCTGAAGACGGATATATGACATGACACTGGATATGTTTTGAAACCAAGATTAGTGTCATAGCAGTCCAAGACTTTAGACGGCTTCTTATTACACTCTTGTGCTGGAGTTAGAACAGAACTACTACTCATTTACGACGAGGGGAATTTGTTTACTGCCTGTAACATGGCTATATTTACCCATTTTCCTTACGCATGTTCTATTCATGTATACAATTTGGGGTTGCCATTAAGCTGACGATTGTACTGAAACCTCCTGGCTGGCGAAGCGGTGTGGACATTTGCGTGGGTGGTTACCAGTGTTCTGAAACAACAGCAGCCCGATGCTTTAATTTTATACTGTGAAAATTACGGTGTCCTAATTTTCTACGAAGATATATGTTTTCACGACCGTACATCCTTGAAATTTCATGTTCAGAAGGATGTTCAGTAGATGCTGTTTAATGCATTCATCGCAAGTGAAGAGCACTATCATCACCATATCTGTTAATGTGGTAAGGTTTGTTTGCAACATCATAATCATCTCAAATATCAAACGAGGCTTTTCAACATAGACATTTTTAAAAAGCTTGTGATTTCGCATTGATGGCCTTTGATTTTATTTAATTCTTCTCAAAAGCTGTTTTAATAAAAATTGTAACTGACCAGAGCCACCTCACTGTCAAGGCTTCGCGATCACACTCAGCCATACGACACTAGGTAGGACTGCTCTGGACGAGTGATCAGCCCGACGCAGGGAAAGCTATTCGACAACACACAATACTCACAAGAAGCAGACATCTCTGCTTCCGGCGGAATTCGAACCCGCAGTTCCAACAAGCGAGCGACCACAGACGCACGCCTTAAGGTGGGTCCACACTTGTAACGTTACCGCGTAACGTAACACCGTATTGTGACAGTGTGAACGGGGCTCGTGACCGCGTGACGTATCAAAAGTTGGTTACGCAGTCACGTTACGGGCTTGTTTGATGCGCTGTCGGTATTTGGCTGTCACATCAAAGGGATGATATGGTTACAAAACGAAATCAATGCACCAAGTTACAAATATGCATAAAAATAAGGTGTTTCACCACTCCTACATGTTTCGACACGTCTGTGACATCCTCAGGGAGCTAGTACGTGATGTTGTAATAAATATTGCCGATATAATTCAATATATTTTAAGAACTAAATGTGGTGTAGGAAATTCTTGGGAATGGCATAGACGTGCCAAAACATGTAGAAGTGGGGAAAGATCTTACTTCTATATATGTTTGTAGTTTCTGCGTTGACTTGATTTTATAAATGAAGAATAATAGGAAATATCAATTTACTTCCATCACTTCTATACGCGTTTCCACAGTAGAAACCAGGCAAAACAAATGTAAGGAGAGGAGTAGACCACAAGCACTCTTCAGAGCAACTGTCTGTTCCGATCTTCAATTTCGATAAAGGCAGATAGAAGCAGCAGATTGATTGGAAACGTCGTACCTACCTACCAAGCTGGAAGAGAAAAGTCTCCGGTAAAATTTAACCTCGTCATTTGGCGATAGCCTGGTTCAGGCGGTCTGAAACTGGCTTGGGGGCCTTGTTACACTGCAGTTCACAAGAGACTGTATTATAGATGGACACGCGAAGAATGAAAGTATTTCAGTAATAAAGGAAAATCACAGGTTTAAATGATGTATTTGGCAAGGGATGTATCATAAAATTTCAGATGTTTCTAATATTTAGAAATGTTAGTGTGTACTTTATATATTCCTTGTCGGTGCTTGAAAGAGTAGTATGTCATGTAACAAGTCAACAAGTCTAAATCTGTAAAATATGCGTTTTATTTTATCATGTTTTGGAGGGTGGTGTATTTTTACCGAAACATGTCGAGGAGTGTCTTCACTACGCGTATGCATTCTATATTATGCAGTGAGTTGGTATAATAAACGAATATATCGATCCGCAGCGCTCAGAATGGAAGACTTTAAAATTTAGAAAAATATGTCGCAGTTGTTTTAGCACGAATTGTTTGGACATGATTATCAATAACATTACCCTATAGGATCTAAAACGTCTCGTGAATTTGTAATCAGATCCTTGATAAATATTTAGAATTTGACCCTATAGTAGTAGCTAGTAGTTTCTAGTGACCGTCTCGAACTTGCGCACTTGAAACTAGAAAAAAAAGGACTTTTCTGTTTTCTTTGAATTGGGTAATCATTTTTATGGCGTATTTACAAATTTCAGAAAGTGGAATGCAAATTGTTTTATGCAATTTGCGCTCCTTACTAGCCAATATCCCTGCGTAGTGATGTGACACCACAATGCCATACGCGAAATTTAATCCAAGATTGCAATGGTAAGACAGCATTCAACAAGAAGAAGGCTCTTTTTTACCTGGAAATTGGACTTTAAAATTTGGAAAAAAAAAAGTGAAATGGTACATTGGAGCATAGATTTGTACGGTGCTGAAACTTTAACACTTTGGAAAGTAGGTCATCCTGTAAAAAATGAAGAAGTATTACATAGAGTCAAGGAGCAACGAAACATCCTGCATGCAGTAAGACGAAGGAAGGCTAACTGGACTGGTCACATCTTGCGTAGGAACGGCCTTCTAAACCACGTTAATGAATGAAAGATAGGGGACGAGAAGACTGGGTAGAAGACGTAAGCAGCTGTTGGATGCTCTTAGGTAAAATAGAAGGTACTAGAATGCCGACACCTCTGGTCGCTCTGTCTAAGGGGCGGGTCTGCGGCCGCTCTTTTGTTGGTATTGCCGGTTTGAATCCCGCCGGTGTGCATGGAAGAATGTCTCTTGTAAGTGTTGTTCGTTGTTAAGTATAGGTCCCTATGACGGGCTGTTCACTTGTCCAGAGGAGTCTTACTGAGTATGAAGTGTGTGTGTCACTGAATATGACGAGATGCAACAGTACCATCTACAACTGCAATCAATAAGTAGACAGATGAGAAGACTAAGAATGAAGAGCGGTACTGGAAGTTGAAAGAGGGAGCACTGGTTCGCATTTTGTGGCGAACTCACTGTGAAGAGTTTATGGACCTGTTGCAAGACCGGCTATATAATGAATGCAAAATTTCGCTTACTAATTTTGTTGCTATCATTAGGTGAGACAGTAAACTCCGTGGCCTTAGTCCGCACGCGAACTATACCGACAGAGCGACCGCCGCCGGTCGGCGAAGTTAGTGCCAACTTTTGCGGATAGAGGGGTGTCACGTGGTCAGCGCAACGGGTC
>Ga0123352_10004310_pt1 | contig 20919 bp, 14 predicted proteins | sample TergutLab28metaG_FD_89700 | JGI IMG/M metagenome (GOLD analysis project Ga0123352, IMG submission 89700) | Labiotermes labralis P1 segment gut microbial communities from Petit-Saut dam, French Guiana - Lab288 P1 | ecosystem: Host-associated > Arthropoda: Insects > Digestive system > Gut ...
CCCATTCGCAGACACTTCTGGTCCTCAGTGAGATGTTTTGGGACCCATTGTGCACAAACCTTGCTGTATTGCAAATGTTCATGAAGAATAGTGTCAACAGTTCCCTTGCTCACAGACAGGCTGACTGCAATCTCCCGGGTGGTTATTCGACGATTCTTCCTCACAAGGGAGTTCACTGCAGCAATTGATTCTTGAGTGATGACCACATGTGCTTGACCTGGTCGTGGCATGTCCGCTGTACTCACACATCCATGAGGAAAATCACTACACCATCAGAAAACTGCAGTACGTGACATACACTCAGTCCCATACACATTCTTCATTCGACTGTAAATGTTGGTTCCACTAACGCCTTCTGCCGACAAAAATTGGATTACTGCGCGCTGAGCCTGTTTGGAGGAATCCATGGCACGATCGTTAACTGTTATCTCACTTCTGTTTCAGTCAACAACACAGTGCCGCTATCTAGTGTATACCAAATTTATCCTGACAGACACTGCCATCTACCGGAGAAATCGCAAAGTTTTACCGCTGGGAATAATGGCGCTCCAACCTCAGTCCCACTTTCACTTGGGCACGCCTTATATATTAGAGAGTGTGCACTAAATGAGGTGCCATCATACATGGTTACAACCTTTGTCTATCTAGAATTATGGGTAGTTTTGATTGGAGAAATGTGTAAGTAACAGGATGAAAAACATCAAGTAAACTTGATTTGTCTCATTTAAAACAGTAGAATTTATAACATTACACCAAAGAATACAAGAATATCATTTCATGTTTTCATTTTAGACAGAACTTGCCAAAAGTGCCAAGGTTCATGGTGGTGGAATTCATGTGTAACTGAATATGTGTGAAGTATTTTTCCTTTACAATGGCAAAGAGTGAATTTGATTCAGTAGGTAGACCAGCTGTACAAAACCAGTTTGACACCTCAATTTATGATAACTGTGGTGTCCATTGGCGTCTGTCATAAAGGACAGACTTTTATATGTCTTAGAGAAACATGAAGATTCATTTAATGGCATTTGTAGGGGCAGTGATGTATGATTATGTGCCTGAGGCCTTACTTCATGTGTGGTTTGCATGGTAGAATGATGGTATTTCATTACTGTGATAAAATGCATGTAAAAAATTTACTGCATGAACTCTCTGAATATTAAGAACCCTTCTGCAACATTAGCTTTCTTTAATATGATTTTCTTGTTAAGTGAGTTCTTTTACTAAATCTTTGAGTGTTCTGCTGAAATTATACTGAGAAGCAAATGTAACTGTAGTTAAAGTTGTGGTGTCTGACACCTCAAGGACCAACAGTTGCCAGATATTTTTTGGATATTATACTTGCATATAATGCATATCCTAGTGTAGCTAGTAATCTCATGCACAGTCCTAACCATTTAATTTGTCACTTGATATCCTGTCCTGTTGTCCTTGCCGCACTTTTGTTGCCTACTTACATGACATGATGTATCTACATATAATCTAAAAACACAAACAAGACACGAGTAGTTAATGGACAGACTCTTGGAATTAGTACTGGTTGCTGTAAGTTGATGGAATAGTGAAATTTAATGGGCCTCTTAGTCACGTTTCAGTTAATAAAGCCCTCTGGATCCCCCAGTGGCAGATATTGCAGCTTTTGTTATATTGTTATTCTACATATGAACTTGGAGCACTTTCGTATACATTGAAACCTGACTATAATGGAATTGCTAGGGACTGGATTTTTTTTCTGTTGCAGTCAAGTTCCATTTAATACAGGTTCTTGAAAATAAGTGAAAGATTTTTTTTTACAGATACTTACCCTATAGAGTTCTTAATGCTGTGTCAAATGCTGACACTGTTTTAGCTGCATTATACACATTGTTCATTATTTCCAGTAGTGCAGGAAGGTCTTCTGCATGTAAGTGTTTGGCTCAGAAGCTTGGTTTTCAGTCAGTATTCTCACTCTGCAAATTATATCAGATTGGTTATTTTGAGTTAGTGAACTTTCCTGAAGTTCTGTGATGTTTTTATGAGCATCATCATATAATTTCAGTTTGCACTTCTCAAGTTGTTTCTGGAAAGTGTCTTCTTCCTCCTCTTTGGTCCTCATCTTTCTCTTCCTTACATTGCTGGTGGTTCTCAAGGAATTTGTTGATTTCCTTTGGAGTAGTTCTTGACTAACATAACCTTCTCCTCAGTATTTTCATATATATCTGATTGAGTGTCTCCTGGAGTTCATGGATTTGTTTTCATTTCTTTCTTCATCGTTAACATAATCAGTAGAAAATCATGCCTTTTGAGAATTACTCTGTAGTGTTGGTGGAGACATTTGCTTTTTAACTTGTGCTGTTCAAATTACTGCATCAAGGATTGATATGGGCTTTGCAAGTCCATTGGCAGTCTTGGCTGGCAGTGATTGTATGTGGTGTTTAGTAGGAATCACACAAGCTGTACATTAGACAGTTCAATATGAGGATGACAGGTTGTGTTGTCTGAAGAGAAGAGAATGTGATGGATCTAGTGTTTCATCTTCACATTGAATACTCTTAGCCACTCGGCCATGGTATGTGATGTCATCCGGACCCTTTTGTTAGACCCTAAATCAACCAAAGTTTCTTTATTTCAGCATTCTTAAAACATCATGCTGTAGCAGCTTTCACAATACCCAGAGGTTTTTCATTCTTTGCAGTCATAACAGCACAGAGGAAACCTGTCAGAATATCAGAACATCTTCCAGCTCCTAAATGCAGAGTCTTATTAGGCAGTGCATAAAAAGTAATTCTATTGCCCCACCATTTGCAGTGTTCTTAGTTGTATCCATCTATCGATGGTAGCTATGCAAACCATTATGTTACAGTTTCTTCACAAACATTTCCAGCTCCACGACAGACTTTGTGAAACACAGTTTGATGTCTTTTTTCTTAAATTTGCTAACCACCCATTAGATGCACTAAAGTAAATATTCCCTATCTTTTAAGCCATTTATTCTGTTCCAGATATTGGAAGCATTCTGGCTCTTGTGCTGACAAATGACTCCCACACATTTTCACTGGTGCCTTCATTTCCAATTTTCCTCCCTTTCTGTTTTATTGAACTATTACTACAATTTAGCCAAATTTATTTCTGACTTGGCTTGTAATATGTCACACACTTGCGTGTTTCCAGTGTTAAACTTTGCCAGCATTTGTTTTACCATCAAATTGTCTTTTTTCACTTGCTTCAGTCTCCTTTACTTAATGTGTTTAGGTCAAGCATTACTCATTTCTTGTAGGTCATGGCTACACCTAAATGAAAAAGGGTACTCTACTATAAGTGACATGGTTGTCCTTTTCTGTAGCAGACAAACCTTCCACCAACATCTAATTGTGCTGTTTTGGATGAAACTTCGAAATATTCAAGGAATGCAAAGTTTTGGGGTGCAAAGGAGGGACATTTGGATTCCCCCAGTTTGTTTGTGCTTGTGACAACTATACAAAAATTGCTGCCTACTTGATAGTAGCATTCAGTTCTTTGTTAGTAAACCGGTGTAATCTGGACTGGACATTTCCCTTTACAGCCTTATCACACTTCAAACCTAAGGCATCCTGCAGTCCTAAACCTCCCCCGCTTTTCTTCTGTCCCAGCTACACTTCCTAACAGTATCTCACACTGGGATAAACAACATACAATGGAAGGGCACAGTCTTGCTGGAAGTGTGGCATGCAACAAAGTTAATTAAACACATGTAGAATATTTTATGGTTGAAGTCTTGTCCTTGCTTTCTGTTTCTATGTTAGTTTATGTTTATTACAGTTGGTTTTATAATGTTTCTTACACAAAATCGTTGGGACTGTAAAAGTTATGTCCACGTTCCATAATTTGTTAGGCAGTTAAAACAAAATCACCCATATCATATCAGCATGTCCTTAGATTAGAGTTAATTTTTCTGCTTTCTGAAATCATCAATTTTTGTACGTGAGGACGTCACTACAAGTGGCAGTTCTTTCTGTCACAGGTTTTGTATGTTAAGATCCCTAAAAAGTTTTGCAGCAGCTGTAGTCACATGCAGTGGTTCAAATACTGTTTGCCAGGCTTTAAAAATCTGCCAAATTTGCAGTTGCTTATTTTGAAAACATGTTCACAGAACCTAAGATAAGTTTTTATTGCCCAAATAAGAACAGCAAATCCCTGCATCTGGTCATGTATCAGTGGTAGGAATTTGGTAAGTCATAGTTTATAACCTGACACAAGTCTGAAGTCAATCATTTATTTATCATCCCTCTCCATTCTGCTAAACAGATGGCATGACATCATAAAACTTGATGGATATCCATACTTCAGGTGGGTTTATTAAAAAAGTCTATTATATCTCCAGAACTGGTGTTTATGAAAGAACCAAACCAATCAGTTTCGCTTATCTTAATTGATATGCCACACAAGATATTAGCTGTAGTGTTCACATGTGCACAGTTTCAGAACAGAATTATGTTGTTATCTGTCACCTGGCAGTCCTGGTAACCATCCTTATTTCTTATTTTTGGTGTTTGTTTTGTTTTTTGCAGATACTGAGTGTGTTTGACTGCTAGTGCATGAAAAACTGGCTCACCGTCTACTGTGTGGATGTATTTGCACATTATGATTTGAAACACAGAGTTCTATATGTATGTACGTATGCATGTGTGTGTGTAATTGCATCTGAACATGCTTGTTTTATTTGACTTCAGTTTGTACTTATGATTTTTAAAGTGTAGTTTACATTATAATATTTTGTTTTCCATTTTATAAACCTTGCGAAGTTCAAAAACATTGCAGAGATTTAGTTTTTCCATATTTGTCATGCATTTTTTAGGCGTATTTGCATATTCACAAACATCGCCTATTAGCTTCGTCATATCCATCTATCCGTCTGTCTGTCCACTTGTATCAGTGCAGATCCCACTGGACCGATTTCTGTGAAATTTGACATTGGGGATTTGTATGAAAATCTGGCAAGGAAATCCAAATTAGGTTAAAACTTGGCACTACTTGAAAATGTGTTATTGTCACTGGCAATATCGATTCACCATTGAAGCACCATCTTCAAGCAAAATGGCATTATGCTGTTAGGATAACAGGAGAGGTATAACCCTCACACAAACCTGCCAAAATGTTATGTCATATGTGCATCACTTATCTTGTTATCCATTCAAATGGGCATGCAGACTTGTTCACAGTAGTATTTTAGATGTGAAGCTGTTATTTTTCTGGACATACTGATTTTATAGGCATTCTAAAGTATTCCCCCAGTTTCAAAATTTATATAGTAAGGAGACTGTATTCGATGTATGTAAAACGCCTGGATAACAAAGAACTGAAGAATGAATGGTTATCAGCTGCTTGGAATAGGAGGCCTGGTAAAGTAAAAAGTAGTCCCTTTCTACAGCCTGATGGCATATAGGTGAATTAGAGGCATACCTCCACTCAATCTTAGCTGCAGCACTGGATGGAGGTGAGTAGTCAACTTTGCACTCAGCCACTGTATGTGCAGGGAAAGAAACCTGTTACCAGATGAACAGGAGGCTGGGTAGGATCCCGAGCTGGTCTGGACATTGTGGAGTAGAGAAACAAATTTGTTGCACCTGCCAAAAATTGAACCCTGTATCATCTGGCTTATGGCCTAGTCACTATATCAACTACTCTCCTGGCTCCCATAGGGGCCTGCTTCTCTGTTCAAAATGAGGGCTGTGTTAGTATTGAATGCTATTAAGTATATTTTATATCTGCAGTAGGAAGCAACGTTATGTATCTGAATGTGGATTTATTTGATACCAGTGGATATGACTTCCAAGTTTAGTACCCTTTTTGTTACTGATAAACCTTTCAAGGGCCATCTCACAAAGCACTTCTCTGAGTTGTTTCTGTCAGAAAACCTGCCACTGAAAATTAAGATGCCAGCTGTATGTTTTCTTTGCCCATGGACTTGCCCTTCTTGGGGAGGAATATCCTCAATTTCTGTCATCAAGAATTAAAAAAATGGGGACCATGGTAGCACAGTGGTCAAGGTGCTGCAATAATTGGAAGGTCACTGGTTCGATTCCAGATGGTGTCATTGGAATTTTTCATTGACATAATCCTTCCGATGGCCCTGGGGTCGACTCAGCCTCTAACAGAAATGAATACTAGGAGTATTTCCTGGGGGTAAAAACGGCCGATGCGTAAGGCTGACAAACTTACCACCATTCTGGGCCTGGGCACCTTGGGCCTGTAAGGGGACTGATTGATTTTACTGCATACTATTAGTTTAAATATATTGGGCTTATTGTAGTTCCTGTGACTGGTCCTAGTTGACAATTGTCATTTTACTGTAGTGGACTTAAGTGAGTAATAAAAAGCTGACATACGAAATATTGACTGAAAAAAAATTAATAGGACTTACGAATGTCAGTAAATCTTCTTGACATGGGACCGGTTAAAGTTAGATTGATAATTTTTAGGGATTGAGACAGGAAGTTCTAGTACACTACATACCTAAGCACCTTCAACATGATTGGTTTCTGCATGTTTAAAATTTCTTTCAGGTCACTGCATTGGTCAGATGGGATCTTGGTCCTTCAGTTACTGAATACGCATTTGGATATCTATAAGGACTTCCTGAAGTTGAATATTGCACATACCACTCAGATAACAGCAGCCAGTATGTATTTCACAACACCATATGTTACTTCACATTACTAGAAGTGACAGCTTTAATTAGAGTTCTTGGTTCTTGTTATTTTACATTACTCTACATTCCATGACTCCGTTATTACTTCTTCAAGTGGTGATTTAAACTAATGAGTACTGGATTATGTGAGAGACCAATAACAGCTAAAATGGTTCTGAGATTGTATACGTAGTCCATCTGCTTGCACTGTGCCTCTACATGATCAGCCAGCAAAGCATCCTTCATATGTGTGTGTTTTGAGTGCATGATGTTTTTTGTGCCTGTTTTAAAATTTGGGCATAATTTAATAATAAAAGAAGAGTAAAACTAACACATCCCGAACAAAATGGAGCACAACTCAGCCGACAAGTATCAGTGTGAGAGAGAAACCCGTCACCCCTACCTTCAACGTAGACTCCATCCTGAAGATGGAAGCAGCAGGTAGCCCAGTAATACCAGGATCTCACCCCAGAAGATGGTTATCCTAACATTCACTGCCATGCAAACTTTAAATCCCTTGTAAGGTTATAAATGATATACAGATATTCTTTTCAAAGTAATTGGATTTGTCAGTAAATTCAGTTGTATAATATGCTTATGTGGGCAGTAATAGAACATGAAAAGGTGGTAAAAATGTGAGGCTGAATAGAGGTCTATTAGTGACATCCTCAACAACCATGCAAGTAAAATTTGACATAAATAGATCAAGGGTTGGTTTCAGAATGTCATGAAACATTGTATATTCTTAGTGATGGAGTGGTCACCCTGGTTTGGTTTCTGCATCAACTTTGTGGGATTTAGTGTAAGAAAAATTGTGCTGATACAGATGTTCTATATATGAGAATGTTCTCCCATTTCCTGTGCATCATACCTTTTGTATCTTCTTAATCACTACTACATGCATTATTGCCACAAGCACAATATGTGATACTGTGTATATAATACTGTGAAGCATTGATAATCACCATTTTGGGAAAAGCTAAGACCCACTAAGACTTGCATACATTTCATCTTTTTGTTATACTTTTACACTGAAATTTACAGAAAGTTTGACTAGTTTTGTTTTATGCCCACTGAGGTCTGGTTGTTCTTTTAACTTACACATTTAACTGCTGAAAAACACTAACACAGATACGCTTATTTAATTTGGCAGCCATTTTAACAGCCGTTTATTTTAGTTGCTGTTGACACAAATCATAATTTAAAATTTGATTATGGGTCTGTCTCTCTGAAACTTCTTCCAATTTCTGAGTTCAGGTTTAGTTAAATTATGTAAAACATCCCACCAAAATTGCATTGACAGCATATTAGTTCATATTATTGTCCAATTCATGCTGTCACTGTTCAAAGGTCTAAATTAATTTTTGGGTTAGTCTTGTTCAGTGTATAGCATGCTGAAAAACGTTGCAGAGAAATTATAAACCATATGTAATTTTTGTATAATAAACTTTTATGGAATTCTGATTTAAAATATTGGCAGAACACAAGTAGCACTGTGAACATGTAGAGTGCCGTGCACATTACTAAAATTATTAAATTCACAAATCTTATCTTCCTTTTCCTTAGCACAAAATCAGTAATCTAATTATTATATAACTGTACTGAAGTAATAAGCATTTATTCTTCAGCAGTCAGTCTTGATGATGGCTAGGGAGCTCTTATCCTCACTGGGTTAGCACTGTGATTGCAGGCTGTTTTACTGTGTATTTAACAAATATGTGTTCAAGAGTTTTTGGCTGTCATTACCATGTACAGTGAGTTTGCTGGACATCACAACCATGAAGTGAACTTATTTATCATGTTATGATGATCCGGGTTTGTGGATTGTCTCGAGTGTGTCATAGGATGGACTCCTTGACCTGTGAAGATGGTGACACATTCCTTCAAAACCTTAAAACCCCAGAAGCCCTGAATCCTCCAACATCGATGCTGTGAAAATATAAAATCTTCTTTTCTCTCTCACGAATACAGATATGTGTCACTGAACGATGGGGATACGTTCTGAGAAATACGTGGTTAGGTGATTTCATCATCGTGCAAAATCTCATAGTATACTTACACAAACCTAGATGGTACAGCCTATTACACACCTAGGTTACATGGTATAGCCTATTGCTCCTAGGCTACAAGCCTGTACAGTATGTCTGAAGTGATTACTGTAGTCAATTGTAACACAATGGTATTATAATATTATATTATATTATAATATAATCTTACAGGACCACCGTTGTACATGTGGTCCATCGTTAACCAAAATGTTGTTTGTGGCACATACCTGTAATTTCATGATTTAAATCACGAACTCATTTGCCTCAAAAATCATACTTACCTTTTGGCTGTTAATTACATCCTAACACTGTGTAGTTTCTTCCACAACAGAGTGAAAAACAAGTATCAGTTACTAATCAGTTCCACTATGTTGTGGGTACAAATATCTTGTTGCAAAATTATTCACAAGGCCTACAGTCAAGAAATCATATTTCATTGTGTTTTTTAAAGTTCTTCATTTGGGCATTTATTTCAAGTCTGTTGAACTTACTGATGTCTATAAATTAACTTGTATACAGTTTGTTGCTTGGTACATTTGTGAGAAAATCAAGAAATCTGTTGTCATCTTCATTTGAAGTACACTAAATTTCAGAGGTAGCACCAGGTGTAACATCCTTTGACACTGTATACATTGTTCTAAATCTGTTTATTCTGTTTCTTTATGGTTTATTTAACAACACTTAATAGCTCAGAATGTACAGCATTAAATGATAGGAAAATCAAATAATGAATTGGTAAGGATATGGAAGTACGCAGTAGTAGTAGCAGTAGTAGGACAGAAGTGGAGCTCTTAGAACAGTTTCAAGTAGAACAATACACTGTATTAGTGTAGTCTACATTCCGCATTATTCATGACATTTCACCCTCTTCAAAGAAGCTTACCACATACAGAAATCTCTGCTGCAGTTGTGTATAATTTGAAGGATGCATATTAAAGGTGAGTGTCTTCATTGTCACCTATGTATGGGCCTTCACTCATTCCTGAACTAGTATTAATGCTTGTTGGCCTTGAGTGGTAAGATGTACTAGTGGAACTCCTAGTTGTCTTGGTGCTCATGCTTGATGTTGAGGTTTTTTTCTTAGGTAATCTGTTCGTATTCTGTTTTGTACCAACTAGTTTAGTAAACACATATTTTCTGAATCCTTTATGCCACCATGCATAAATTAAAGGGTTTAGGAGTGAATTCATGAATCCCAGGATTGCCAGTGGAGATGCAATAGCGAGACGCAAAGGCTTGCATGTATTTACATTTGTAGCTCGTTTTTCACAGAAGACATACATTGTTGCAGCTAGAAAATATGGCACCCATGTTAGAATGAATGATCCAGTTGTAAGAACCACTACTATAATAGCCCTTGATTTTTTGGGTGAGCGTTGGTTTTTATTGTGTGCATTATGTTCCCTACTGTTTTGGCCACCTCTGAAAATTCGTATATTATTCGGATCATTATCGACTTTTGGTACGTGGTGTACTGAAGCTTCACGGTCAGACTTCTGTAGTTGCACAACTTTGCGAAGGGCTTGGTACAGAATCACTGTATACAGAACAGTGATGATAACGATAGGAAGGAATCCTAATGCTGCAGTCAGAAGAACTAGGCCATGTGGTGCAAGTCGTATAAACCAGCAGTATTTTCCGCCATTAGTCCATCCTTTCCACCCCATAGCAGGCATAAATCCAATGATTAAACCAAGAATCCATGTGCAAAGTATCAGCCATCGAGCTCGCCGTGAAGTCAGCCACAGTTGATATTTGAGTGCATGAACAATATAACAGAAGCGATCAATGCCAATCAGAAGAACGCTCCATATGGATGCCAGTGTGCTGGATACTATCAAACCTGGAAGTGAATATGAAAATAGTACAACCACCTCTGTGAGTAGAATCTTGTTTGACAAGTTTGCAGTCACCAAGTTATCCCACACATCTGATCTGTGCCCATACAGCAAATTGACATGTGATGTGGCATAACAGATGTTCAGTTTATGAGAAGGAAACCTCTAGTATTTATAAATACGTGGATTACAAACAGGGCATTGAAACAATCAAATTAATTTTGTTGCACATGTTGGTACCAAGATTTAAGTTTTAACTTCACTGCAACCACTTAATCCTCAGTTGTGAGCACTGTCATTCTGTGGCCCTGCATTGACAGATTGAACTTGTTTAACTTATTGCAAATATTTGCACAGTATGCTAGCTACTGCATCCAAGGTATATGTGAGAAGTATCTGGCTATTGTGTTTCTCTTCAGACAAAATTATTGAAATTTCTTCACCCACTTGTAACACTTCCAACACAAACTACCATGAAACAGCCAATGAAATTCAGTTTGGAAAATCAAATTGTCATACTCACTGTCCTTGTCACTGCAGACAATGTTAAATGGTCTGGAATTCAAATGTTGTGTCCTAATTCTTGACCAATCTGAACCAAACTTGGATCATGTATAGTGAATGTGCACAGTGACTGAGTGGTGGTTCCATATCATATGGTCTGTAATTGAAGGCCCATAAGCCTTTGACCAGCTTACACAAAACTTGGATCGCATGTAGCATATGTGCATAGTGACAGAGATATGGATATTCATTAAACTGCCAGGAAGGGAAGCCAAGATACAGGTGAAGAACTATTGGTCTTTATGCAAATGTGCCTAGTGATTGAGATGTAAATCTTCACGAAAGTTTTTTGAACAGGTGCCGAGTTAGGGTAACTTGTTCAGTCACTACAATGTGTCCTTAATTCTTGACCGATTTACACCAAATTAGGGTCATTTGTAAGGAATGACCACAGTGACATTTACTGATGGTCATGAAGCTTGCTTGAAATAGGAGCTGAGTTATGTCAGACTGACTTTGCTCTTTATGTAAAGTGGCCTTGATTCTTGATCGATGTGGCCTTTTATGAAACATCTATTAAGAGAAGCTGAGATACAGACGAATAACTCGTTAGTCTTGACCTTTCTATACAAAACTTTTATCGTGCGTTACACCCTTATTATAGTAAAGTTCGTGAACATCCGTGTATATGACACTGCTGTCATTCTGCATACAGGTTATCCGTCTGTTTAAAATCGGACAAGAATTATGACACGAAGGCCAAAATAGTGATTCTTCCCTAAAACAGCTCCTATGAATGCTAGCTCCACAGTCCTCTGTGTCTATGACACTGTTAGCGTTCGTGTCACACGTTATAAGTTAGGTTTAATTCGGCCAAGAATTAGGGTCACTTTACTTAAAGGCCATGGTAGTGATTTTTCCGCAAATCGCCTCCTATTCGAGCAAGCTTCATTATCATCCATATATATCACAGTTGTCATACGTCACACACGAAATAAGTTTAGTTTAAATCCGCCAAGAATTAAGACCCCTTTTCGTAAGGGACAAAGTAGTGATTTTGCCGTAAATCGCCCTCTATTTGGGCAAACTTCTTGATCGTCCGTCATTCGTCACACGCTTTAAATTGGCCAAGAATTAAGGCCAGTGTAAATGAAGGCCAAAGCAGTGATTTTTCCGTAACTCGGCTCCCATTACAGTGTCATCATCGTTCGCATAAATGATACTGTTGCCATTCGTCACGCACGGCGTAAGTTTGTTCTATTTATCGGCCAAGAATTAAGGCCACTTTACATTAAGGACAAAGTAATTATTCTTCTGTAACTCGGATCCTATGACTACAGGCTGCATGATCATCCCTATATATGATACAGTTGTCATTCGTCACACAACTTATAATTTTGGTTTAAATCGGTCAAACATTGAGGCTGAAGTCGTAATTCTTGCTTAACTGGTCTCCTATTACATCAAGAATCGTAAACATCCGTATATGTGACACAGTTGTTATTCGTCGCATACGAAATCGGTTGGGTTATGTGGCCGAGTAATGCGACCACTTTCCAAAGAGGACTAAGCAGTGATTCTACCTACTGTAAGCTTATTGATCATTTCGTATATATGACAACTTTGTCATTCGTCACAAAGCTTGTAGGTTTGTTTCTAATCGACCAACAATTAAGGCCACCTTACGCAAGGGCCAAGTAGTTATTCTTCCGTCACGGGGCTCCTCTTACACAGAGCTTCACGATTATCCGTGTAAATGACACAGATGTCATTCGTCACACACGAATTAGGTTAGGTTTCAATCGAGAAATGATTAATTAAGGCCCCTTTACGTAAAGGCAGAAGTAGTGATTCTTCCGGGTACCACGGCTGTTATTACAGTATCCGTATATATGACACTGTTGCCATTCGCCACACACGTTGTAGGTTTGGTTTAAATCCGCAAAGAATTAAGGCCGGAGTGGTGACTTTTCCGTAACTCGGCTGACATTGTGGTCATTCGACACACGACTTACAGCTTTGGTCCAAATCGGCCACAAAATTACGGCCACGTTACATAAAAGCCAAACCGCGGCTGTTGTTACAGCAAGCTCATGATCATCCATATCTATGACACTGGTGTCATTTGTCGCACACGATATCGGTTTGTTTTCAATCGCCGGAGTATGAACTCCACTTTCTATACAGGCCAAAGTAGTGATTCTTCTGCAAATCGGCTGTAATTACAGTAACCTTCATGATCATCCCTATCTATGACACTATTGTCATTTTTCCTACACAAAATCCGTTTTGTCTTCAGTTGGCCAAGAAATAAGGTCAATTTACACAAGAAGTATTTCTTCCCCAAATTGACTATTATGGCTAGCATCATAGTCTTCCATGCGTATGGCACTACTGGCATTTGTGACACATGTTAAACGTTTGGTATACATACGCCAAGTACGTTACTTAAAAAAAAAGTGATTTTTCTGTAAATCGACTTCCATTTCAGCAAGCTTCTTGATCATCTGTATATATGACACAGTTGTCATTTGTTATGCATGAAACAGCTTTGGTTTATGTCTACCAAGAAATATGGCCACTTTACATTGAGACCGCAGATGTTATTACAGCAAGCTTATTATAAAACTGTTGTCATTTGCCACAAATATTCTAGGTTTGGTTTAAATCCGCAAAGAAGTAAGGCCACTCTACATTAAGGACAAAGTGGTGAATTTCCATTACTCGGCTGACACTGTAGTCATTTAACACATAACTTATAGCTTTGGTTCATATCGGCCAAGTAAATTAAGGCCACTTTACATAAAGGCTAAATTAGTGATTCTTCCATACCTCGGCTTTTGTTACAGAAAGCATAATGATCATCAATATATAGGACACTGGTGTCATTCATTGAACACAATATAGGTATGCTTTAAATTGGCCAAGAATTTAGGCCACTTGACATAAACACCAAATTAGGCATTCTTCCCTAACTCAGTTCCTATTACATCTATCATCATGATCATCCGCATGTATGACACAGTTGCCATTCATCATACATGATATAGCTTAGTTTTAAATCAGCCACAAATCAAAGCAATTTTTCACAAAGGACACATGTCTGTGAGATATGAATATGCAGGAAAATCAGTTTCATGGGGAGCCTAGGTAGTACCAAAAGGGATATTCCTTCTCACATAAAGTGCTGTTAATTATTGATCAATTGCAACCTTTGTATCGAATGTGTCCCATCCCAGATATGAATTTTAAGGAAAATACTTCCAATGTGAGCCAAAGTACACACAAGATGGTACATCACCCTTGATGTAACAGGCCCTTAAAGACAACTTACTTTGTAGCCAAGTGTCAATATAAATTACAAGAAGGCAACTACCTAAATATGGTAGCTAAAATCTATTGCTTCCTTCTGTTACCTGCAAACTAAGGTAAAAGGTATAGGTAAAGTGATCCCGTTATAGGCCCAGAGTGGCCCAGAGGGTGGGTAGAGGTATAGCTCTACTCTTGCAAGACGACGGCACTAGAAGGGGGTGAGTGGTCAGCAGCGTGCCCCGGCGACCCTTTACGCCCAGTAAAGACCTGGTACTCATTTTACAGGAGGCTCGGTGGGCCCCAGGGCCAGTCTGGACGGGTGGAAAATCTCATACCCACCGGGATTCGATCCCAGACCGTCCAGCCCATAGTCAGTCGCTATACCAACTGAGCTACCCGGCCCATGCCTGCAAACTATGCTCTAATGTAAAACTGCAAATAACATACCCATCTGCAACATGCACATATCATCATTTCGATATTCCCTTGGATACAACTGTGCAAGAAGTATTGCAACACTGGTTATCATATCTGCCATTGCCACATTTCCAAGGAACAAGTAAGTCGTCCGTGGTTCAGCTCCGCGTTTCAGAATCAGCCCTGATGATATCACCACAGCTAAGTTGAGCAGAAGTATAATGACTCCAACTGGTGGAATAATGTAATCATACAGCTGAAATTGTAATTTGGCACCCATCACTCCTGTGTAGTTCACCGATGGGTCTTCTGTTGTAATTGTAAAATTGGCGATTGCATCTGTAAGGTTTGTCGATGTTGACTGGTTCATTGATTCTATAATGCTGTAATACAGTGATAATGTGTCTGGAGATGTAAATGTTGACTCAGCACTAAAAAGAGAACTGTTTTCATGATCATAATCTGATGATGTGCGTGGGACAGAAAAACCCATCTTTATTTCACCACTAACTTCAAATGTAGGCACAAACTGTCTTCAAGAATTACACTGTTCCTCCACTATTTATCAACCACACATTTAAAACACTGCGCAGTCCACTTCTGACAACAATTCTTATATCCCCCTGCTGGGAGTGGCTGTTTATTCTTCTGTAATGGTGCTGTATAAATTAACCCTATGGTATCTGCCTTTCAATCTGAGCAAACACTTTGCAGACTGGAGAGGAAACAAGAACTTTATATCACTCTGGGAATTCCCGCACCTTCCTGTTGAAAACATGTTCCATCTCTCTCTCTCGTTCTTTACTGCTCTATCTGAGACTACTTCCTGTAGCAAATGCTTACTTCAAATACAAGTTGTTTGTTCTTTCTTGTGCAACATCTGGCATGTCCAGCATCAGTATTTCCTTGAGCACAGTTTTTTTAGCCTATTTATGATGCACTACAGAACATGTGCAGCTTCTGTGTTTTGCAGCTTATGATGATGTCATGTGTAAACTTTTTTGTTTGAACAACAGAGACTTGCAATAGGCTCTTAAAATAACTGTTATCTACAATGTAATGTGCCTCCAAATAGGCCCTATTCAAATGACCGCTTTTATGGGAAATAATATTTCCTACTTCTGTTATATACATAAATGCACTGTGTTATACATGTAATTAGTACGATTGCTCACTTGTGCCTGTAATAACAGGGCCCTCTAGTGTTCCATCACAGAAACAGTGGTAGCCTCAACATTCACCTTGAAATCTTGTTATATGTTCATCAAAATAATATCCACTATTCACATATTTTTTAAAAAACACCAAAGGGTTACATTTTTAGAAAATCAAAATCAAAGGTCAAACTGTGTTGTGTCCTTGAAATATAATTTCTTTAAACCATACCTGTAACACCTCAGTGGAAACATTATTTAGTCACTTTTAAAATGAGAATGATTTGAGTTTCACTTCTCAAATAGAGGAAGAGGACAATATTAAAAACAGACCTTAAAAGAAAGATCGTGGAAGGGTGTGCACTGGATTCATGTCATGAAGGATATGGACCAGCAGATGGTTCTTGTGAATATGCTAATGTACTTTTGGGTTCCATAGCCTGCAACGAATTTTTTTTGACTAGATCAGGAGCTATTAGCTTATCATGCAGAGTGTTACAGCACTTCACACAATGTTGCACCATGACATGGCATTTCTTTAGACCTTCAAACATCAACAAACAAAAAACTGCTACACCTACAGTGTAATAATTTGCCTGAAGGACTCTAATGCCAAAATCTGTACTGTCACCCAGTAAATAAGAGCAAATATTCAACAGAAATATTTCTCAGAATATGAGACAGGCTTCGGGAATGTAATGACACACCGATTATCATATCTTTGGTTGTGGTGAGGATGTAAACAGCAGAACGGATGTAATTTCCTTCTTCATGTGATAATTTCCAGTAGAATAGAATTTATCATTAATACTGTATAGATAATGTAATATTTAATTTTACATGCACAAAGTCTGTTGAGCCACAGCCATGGTTTGTATAATGAACTTCCTGCAGCTCATGAATGCATGATACACTTAGTACTTGTGCACTGAAACATAAGTACCTGTAAATATAACCCCCACCACAGCAAACTGTAGAGAACATATGAAAAATTATACCCTATTTACTTGAATGAAATATGAAGTTTTCTCCCTTCAGTTTGGCACTCAAACATGTGGGATCACCTTCAAGTCAAATATGAAGCGCTGAACTGCATCACACCAAACCTTATCACTCTGCACTGGATCATGCAAAGCCAAACCACGGCCGGCATTGCACAATCATCATGTAAGATCTCCGTTCTTCTGAGATATTATAAAGTGTTGAGTGGTAATTCCTTATGGACGTTTCAGAACAACTTATTGGTCCCATCTTCAAGAATCAAGAAATCCAAAAGAACAGAGCATGAGTGAATTTAACTGAAACAATCTTCTATTTTTGGGACTTTGTCCATGATCTAAATTTTTAAAGAAGCACGAAATTTCAGAAGCCTTCAGAAGCCAGCTCTGTTTTCATTTATAAGCAAAGAAACACCTTCCTGGTGGACCCCTTAGATTGAGCTATTCTCAGTCACTGGGCACCACAGAAACAGGAACTTGTTAAGTTACACACCAAGGGTAGTAACAGGAAAATGACTATTGAAACATTAAAAATTAACAACAAGGCTCAAACGTAAAACCTGGACCAATCAACAAATTAAAAATCATAAAAACAGCCATGAACTCAAACTGATTAGGCCACAGACAAAACACAAAAGTCCAGAACACATGTACAGTCAGTTTCAGTCAACAATGTACTACATATACAACGGTGTTACAATTGCCTACAGTACAGTAATATGCTGAACAGGTTTTTAGCCTAGAAGCAACAGGCTATACCATATACACTAGGTGTGTAGTAGGCTGTACTATCTAGGTTTGTGTAAGTACACTCTATGACATTCGCACAATGAAGAAATCACCTAACGAATCAGTTCTCAGAATGTATTGCGATCGTTAAGTGATGCATGACTGTATTTAAATTCTGAACACCACTAATGCCATGTGTGGAGAAAACTGTGAATTTTCATGGGTTCAAGTAAAAAAGGTAAAAATGTAAAGTTTTCCCATTACAGGCCCAGTGTGGCCCAGAGGGTGGGTAGAGGTATAGCTGCAGCACTAGAAGGGGGTGAGTGGTCAGCAGCACACCCTGGCCGCACTTTACCCTCGGGAAAGACCTGGTACCCATTTTACAGGAGGATGGGTTGGCCCCAGGGCCGGTCTGGACAGGTGGAAAATCTCGTCCCCACCGGGATTCAATCCCAGACCATCCAGCCAGTAGTCAGTCACTATACTGACTGAGCTACCTGGCCCACATCATGGGTTCAAGTAAGTTTACAAACCAAGAAATATAAATGTATTATTTAGCTAATGTGGATCATAACAGCATGACAGTGTATCTCAACAGAAGTAACTGTGAAGGGTTTTAATACATGCTGTATATCCAGTGCAGTGTGGATGAGACTGATGATAAATTGTGGAATGGTAGTGAAGAGGATGAGAATGTCAGGAGTGAGTACGAGGCAGATGAAGACATAGACTGTGAAGATGGAGACAGTGACACTGATTGGTAAAGGTAGATAGAATCTGACCTGTGTCATGTATTAAGAGTATAAAATAAATGGTAAAATATCTTTTGAGCAGACTTCTATTTCTGAGGGGTTGTCTTAGATTTGGATAAATATATTTTCCCTTGGCAGACATATTATTTTTGTGGGGTCATCTTAGATTAGAATCATCTTGCATTTGGGTAAATATGATAATTTTGAAGAAAAAAAGGAACAGCATAATTTCAGATTTCTTATTTCAGTTGCTTCATTTAACATTCGCAGCACATCTGCAATTTCAGTTCTCTCTTGTGAGATCTGAGGTTATGAAAATGGGTATGAAGACTGGAATATAACACCATATAACCATATAATTTGCAAGTCATGGCGGCCGGGATAAGGAACGAAATGATTTCAGCTCATGTTTCCAAGACGGCAGTGAGTGATAAGAATCATGTAGTTTGTGATTGTTGTGGAAAAATAACGGCAGAACTTAATGAAGTGAAATTAGAACTCAGCTCCTTCAGGGAAATCCTGAGAGTATTACAAGAGGAAATCTGTGAAATCAGCCCACTGAGAACAAAGGAAATGAAAGTTACGAAAACAAAGTACTGTATACTCTATCAATGAATGGAGAACGGACATCCTTCTCACCAAACCAACGAAAAAAACAACAGCACACAAGGAAAACCTCCGACAGCTAACCTTAGAGACCTCAAACCAGTACGCAAATCTGGCTAACCTCAATGACGGAAGTGAGTTTCCCGGTTATGTACCTGGTGTGAAACAATCCAAACCATTGAATTATCACTGTATGAAACGTCAGCCCGCGATTCAGAATGCAGGCAAAACAAAACGTGTGAAACAAAAGATTGTTATCATAGGTGACAGTCATGCAAAGAACAGTGCAGCTGAGCTCCAACACTGTCTAGGTTCAACTTTTATAGTATCCAGTTTTGTAAAACCAAGTGCAGGAATGAAAACCATAATAGATAAAGCAAAAGAAGATATTATGAAACTTACAGGTGATGATGTGGTAATATGGGGAGGATCAAATGACATTGGGAAAGATAACTCTAGAGTAGCACTGAAGCACCTGGGTAACTTCGTTACGAATAACCAAATGGTAAACACTGTGGTGATGACCGCACCTCCCAGATGTGATCTCCTTCCTTCATCATACGTCAATAACAAAGTGATCAGGTTTAACAGACAAATGGAATAGATAATGGCTCCGTACAACAACGTGAAAATATTAGAAACTAACCTAAAAAGAGAATATTTCACCAAGCATGCACCTGAACTCAGATGGAAAAGAATACATTGCTCTTAGATTAGCCATGATGGTCAAAAGTTGTCTCAACAAAAAGAGGATGTCTCCCATCAGACTGAAGTGGAAAGACAAAACTACATTCTCAGATCTAAATGGAAATTACAAGACGTCCTATGAGTCTAGCAGCAATGCAAGGGCAGTTCCTCGGACACAACCCTCAACAAGCACGACGGAAACACTAGAGAAAGAATTGCAACAATCATCCGTTTCAACTGACAAGGCAACTGAAAATGAAGAAAACACTACTCACCCCCAGACCAGCCCACCAAAAGACTAAGAAAAAAGCCGGCACCAAGAGACCAGGATTTTTTATGGATGACATAAAACCGGCATTAACAGTAAGCCAAATTGTTAAGGTTAAAGAAATGGTAAACTCAACAGAAACACAAGATCTTGATAATGCAAATGAGCATATACTTAACAACTTGAGTACTGTAGTACCATCTAAAACTAAACCTAAAATGAAATTATCTTATCATTCAAACAGATTGGTATCCTTAACTATTTACCACCAAAATGTAAGAGGATTGAGAGGGAAAGCAATTGGATTGCTAAGCCAGCTACATCCAAATTTCCCACATGTATTGTGTCTCTCAGAGCATCATATTAATCACTTAGAATTACAGCAGACATTTATTGACAATTATAAATTAGGAGTTAGTTACTGTAGAACTCTATATGAAAAGGGAGGAGTGTGCATATTTGTGCAAGAAGGTCAAAGGTATGTAAAAACTGAAATGGACAAACATTGTAACGATAAAGACTTTGAAGTATGTGCCATCAAGATTTACTTTAATGCAAAATGTGCATGCATAATTGCAATATACAGAGCCCCATCGGGTAATTTTGATCTATTTATTTCAAAATTAGACACAGTCCTCAGGAAATTGTACACTGTTACCACTGAATACATTATCTGTGGTGACATAAATATAGATTACTTAGTTGACAATGACAGGAGAGCTCAATTAGAGGTTCTACTAAAAACCTATAACAAGTGTAATTAACTTCCCAACTTGCACTCACAAACTTTCCGCCACGGTCATTGACAATATTTTTACTGACATTTCAAACATGGGGAATTATTTGAATAATGGTTGACCAACTAGATGACACTTGCTTTATTATATATTGCTCAACATGTTTCAGACGTTAATACGTCCATCTTCAGGAGCTAGCGAGTACTTGTTGTGTTGTGTAGGC
>Ga0123352_10004312_pt1 | contig 20918 bp, 11 predicted proteins | sample TergutLab28metaG_FD_89700 | JGI IMG/M metagenome (GOLD analysis project Ga0123352, IMG submission 89700) | Labiotermes labralis P1 segment gut microbial communities from Petit-Saut dam, French Guiana - Lab288 P1 | ecosystem: Host-associated > Arthropoda: Insects > Digestive system > Gut ...
GAATACGGGTCTTGAAGGGAAAGCGGGGGATCCTGAACCTAAGGTAAAACGACCGGGACCTGACGCTAACCACTTACTTCCCCCTATCTGCAAGTTAAGAATAATGGAGTGTAACTTCACTACTTCTATGCCTTCGTGACGTGCACAGAAGAGGAAAGGTTACTTTTGTCACAGTGTATGTTACTGCGTCTATGTATCTGTTGACGCCCGAGACTTACTTCTGCATTGTTGCGGATTAATGTCATACCACTGAAGTAACAGTAATATAAAACTTCAAAACTTTGGAACACAACAACAACAACAACAACAACAACAACAACAACATACTAAAATAGCCGTGCTCTAGCAAGCGTACGACAGAAGAGAAGAGACTACATTGACAGAATTTCACAGAGTGGGGGATAATATTAAAGCTGATCTTAAACGTTCATATGTACTACTATGGTCTTAAATCGCACTACTGACCATTGGGTTTCATAGAAGTGCCAGGGGGTGGACATTTCTTGACCAGCCGAGCGAATAGTGCGATTTTGTAGCACGTAATGAGTTAGTTCAGACAGGCTTTGCCATGAAGTACGTAAATCTGAGTGTCAGTTTTAATAACTGACATGCATGTAAAAAGTAGGCAATTCAAGTGCGTTATTTAACGACGGTTTCAATTACTGAGCTTATGGGTAGTGAAAGAAAGGATATAGAACACTTGTGGAATGCCGGTGTTAGGGAAAAGTCAAAGAACTTGGAAAGACCTTGTCCTAGTGCTATCTTGTCCACCAAAAACCTCTCTTGGATTGGCCCGAGATCGAGACCGGCCCTCCGCGCTCAGACGCCGGAGACTGACCCTCTTAGCCATGGCAAGGCCAAAACACCTATGGGATGAAAACAAACCTCCGTGTGCCCAAGTAACAAGCCCTGAAGGCGCACGCTTGAGCGGAATTAAAACTCTGCGCATTATAAATCTTGGAACTTTGTGGATATGTGTTGTCGATTTCACGTCTAGGCCGCATGGCCATGGTTACTTTTACCGGAAGTAATCAAAGTGCCAGTGAAGATTGTATAACGTTGCTGAAAATCTCTTGTCTTTCAATCCAGAGTATCCTAAACATATACAGACTATTTTTTAGGGTCGTTTATAAAAATTTATTGGACTCATGTACATATATGTAAGTATGTGTATTCACACATGCATTACCTACGTACAACATTTCCCAACTTATAAGACAAAATAATTTTGCCTGTTGTTTTGTACGGGTGTGAAACTTGGTCACTCATATTGAGGGATGAACGCAGGCTGAGGGTGTTTGAGATTAGGATGTTGAGGACAGTATTTGTGCCTAAGGGGGACGAGGAAAGAGGAGTGTGGAGAAAACTAAATAATGAAGAGCTATAATGTGCTGTACTCCTCACACATTATTGTTTGGGTGATAAAACTGAGACGAATTAGACGGTCGGGGCATATAACGAGTATGGAGAAGAGAGGCGTATACAGGGATGTAGTGGGGAAGCATGAGGTGAAGAGGCCACTTGGGAGACCCAGGATTAGATGGGAGGATAGTGGAAAGATGGATCTACAGGAAGTGGAATATGAGGGTATGGACTGGATCGAGCTGGCTCAGGTTAAGGACAGGTGGCGGACATTTGTGAATGTGGTAATGTACCTTCGGGATCCATAAAATGCGGGGAATTTCTTGACTAGCTGATTACCGTTTAGGTACTCAAGATCTCTGTTCCATGGAGTGAGTAAGTAAAGTACTTTTTTCTTGAAACACATTCCTAAAATATCACCTGACTTTACAATAGAAGATGTAAAGTTAAATCCGCAAAAACACCATTAATTTACAGGGTTCGTCTTGTCATTTGTAGCGCCCTATGAGGGTAGAAGTACGGTACACTGTATCTTATGGCATGTAGCTAGATTATCGTATATCGAAATTTGCAGTAAAATGTTTCATGCAGGCTCCACCACACTACAGCGAAATGTTGAATAAATCTTTCTGGCATCCTTTGTGCTGTTGAATTACAGCCTCAACACTTTGTTATCCGGAGCAACGGCTTCAAAAGGAGCAGGCGTTGGTAAATAAACAGTGGAGTTTCAGAAATGGAATAAGGCTTGGTGAAGACAAAATGTTCAGCAATGTTTAGACACGAGTTCTAAGTAATTCGAAAGTGAAAGATGAATTGCACTAGGTTTGAAATAAATTTCACGCTAATAATATTTACCATAATAAGACATATTCAAGAAACTAATTACGAACTTCAAGTAAAGCTTTTGTGTTGCATACAATTAATGTAGTGCTGGGTGTACCGTATAAAAGCAAACCAATACTGTCAATCATTCGTTTTTTCTTTCATAGACACCAAGAATGTAATAAGCAATGTGTAATTTCAGAAGATGCCCAAAAATATCCCTCACCTTCTTGAAAAGAAGCATTCATCCTCTTTAAGTTGTTTCTTACAATTTTTTAGGCGTCTTTCAGTCAGCGTCGGCGACGGCCTGCTTGCTGTCTTCCGGGCTTCTTGGGTAATTGCTGCGCACTCGTTCTTTAAGAAATCCCCACAGTAAGAAGTCAGGGGGCGTAAGGTCTGGAGACCACGGTGATCAATTTGCACGCTGACGTTGCGATCACCAAACAAGTTCTGCGACAAACCAGCTGTCGTATTCGCAGTATAGACTGTCTCCTCTGCTTATTTAAAGCCGTATTCGCCCTAATTTTCTTGCAGAAAAACAATGACTTGAATAAAAAATGTTGACAATTTTTTGCAGTAATTTTCTCTTCAAAGAAACAGGGACCCAGAATTCGTCTTCGAGGCACTGCGCACCAAAACGCAGTCTTTGATTAATACACAAGATATTCAACTGGATACACAAGATATTGAACTGGACAGAGTATCTAAAGATGCGGTTACATGTTTCGTAAGGTGTTATTGATTATTGATTCCTTGTTTGTGTGTTGGAGGACATCTTTAAATTGAATGTGATAGAATCGAAGGATCGAATTTTAGGTTGCGTTTCGGAGATAACATGAAAATTTTTTTTTATTTATGTACAGGTGGTGTACACAACCCGTGTTTCACCAATAGGTATATCACGAGATGTTTACAGAGACTGAGTACAGAATTGTAACCAACGTAACAATATCAACTAAAAACTATAAGGCAAAATATAGAGATTGAATTTGAAATGCTACAGACAAAGCATGATGTCTTGAAGGCATTGTGAAAGGAGTTCAAATCTTCTGTTAACTTATAACGTATATCTAAATTAGTGCACAACAAAAAGAAGAAATTAAACATCTTTATACCGACAAGAAAAACAGAAAAGTAATTTAGCCTTGTAGGTTTCAGTCAGTGTTGCGGCCAGAACGTTTTTTTTTTTGGAGTTGTTATGGAATTTGATTGTACTTCTGTTGTTCTTGGAGTGAGTGTAGGATGTTTCTGAGAAAACTTGTGACGCCGACGATATTTATGTGATGTTTTAGAATCAGAGGTGGTATAGAGTATATTTTAAAGGAATTGATAATTGCCTGATTTTTAAAGATGGCTATCTCAATGTCAGCGTAGATGTCCTCAGACGGATCACAAAACACTTGAGAGGATCTCGTTTCCAGTATTAGACACAACCTCAGAAACACTTGAATACCGAATGCGGGTTCCAACAAATGTATTGCAACATTCGATGTACACATCACGGAGTGCTTGGGTACTTATTGTAATACTAATTTGTACGTCAGCACAACTCTTTTTATTACACAAGGTAATTATGTAGGCTGCATGTTTCGACTATTGAACAGTCATCTTCAGGCTATTCTTTACAGGTTAAGTCGCAGGATGCTGTGCACACATTGGGATTCCAGTGAGTTTACATCAGTGAAATATTTAAGCCATATCATTTGCCTAGGAGAGTAAAACTTGCAAAGTATGTAACTAATTGGTTAAAATACATTTCAAATTCTAAAAAATAGAATATTGGCGTTTACCATTTAAAAAATGTAGGTCCTGTTACCATCTAATTATTCCAGGGTTGTGAGATTATACTTGCAGTGAAGCCGGAATGTATCCAGTGTTTGTTGTTGCCTCGCGGGAATGCGCGTGTTGTCGTAACATCTCACAAGGAATACGTCTTGTGGAATTCGGGAAGGAACTACTCAGATGAGACTCGCTGTCTGTTTGCTTTGGCATGTTTGTGTCGGAAGAATGAGATTCCTCGTCAAGGTTTTCTCCTGATGTGAGTGATAGGTTGAACTTCGTTCCGTTGTTTTTAAAACCTTGTTGCTGGATGCAGTCTTTTGGGGAAACTCAGTAAGAACGCTTGAACAAACCACACAACAGAGTGATTGTTAGGTAGGAAAAATAATGGAGATAAATTTTCCCCCTTTCATCCCCCCACCCCCACGCCCCACGACGTTACGCGACTGTCTGAGAATTTCATACCATGAAGCTCCATATTTTGCATTTTTCTCCAAACCCTTGTATAACAACAGGAAATACAGAGTTGGGCAATGAAACGGGAAAACTACAACACATTAAAAAAAAATCGACACATGAATTTTTTATCTGTTTATTGGCCATAAATGAAAAGCATATGAATAGCCATTTTGTTTTATGCCAGTTTGAAAATTTATGTTTTGAAATTAACGCCCTCAAGATCGCTTCCATTTCGGACTTCTCTCAAACGCCTCTCTAACCCTCTCAATGTTCTCTGCAGTTCGCACAGTTTTTTTGACTGCCACCTCGTTTTTCAAATGTTGATCCACTCACTTCAATGTTGTCTACCCATGTGTTTATCGCACGGTTTGATGGAACCGGTCGGTTACGTGGAACATTGAAATGAGTGCGGAATGCGCTCCGAACCCGCATCAAACTCTCTCCATTTTGATAATAAGCCTTAAAGGTGAAAGTACTCTCCTCACCGGTCCACTGCTGCATTGCTACTAAATGGTAGGAGCTACAGAAGGGGAGAGGCTTGTTCCCCACCTCCCCACTCTACTACAGTGAGCCCAAACTCCCTTTACTTTTTTCCCGTTTCATTGCCCAACCCTGTATTAGGCTTCAGTATTTTAATTCGACATGTTTGTATAGTAAACGGTAAGGTACATCATTCTGGACTGCAGTGTAGCAGACATTCCTCGAAACTTACGGAACTTTTAATTTCTTCATTCATCAGTGTAGTGTTGTTTTGTTGGCGAAGTCCTCGCAGTACCGTGTAAGTGCGCGGCTTTTAGGGCGACACTTGATGTAGGCTTTAAATGTCGCCAAACGTCTCATGTAAATGGAACTTCCAGATATGGCAAACAGTGCGAGAGCTAGTTCTCCTGAGGCTATAGCACCGCGCTGACGCAAGTCATATATTACAACTATCTTGTTAAGTAATTACAATGTGTAGCTCAGTCGTCAGGAGATTCCAATCCCGGGAATTGATTTGCATGCGGTGTCAGAAGCCAGTTTATGTCCGTCCTTAAACCTAGGATCTACACGTCCAAAACATGTTTGCTAATAGCAGAGCAGGAATAAGAGAGCTTGAAATATAAGTTTGCCTCGGGGCGTTTGTTTTATATCACGTAGCTACGGAAGGTTTCATTTAAGTTGAAACATATAATTGGATTAGAGGTCAAGGAAATTTGTACTCTTAAATTCTAATAACATAAGTACTCATAGTGTGTGGAAACATTGGGGTCTGTAGCTTTAAAATGCAGGCAGCAAATTTCATTACGGTCAAAATCAGAGAGTAAAAATACGCTGAAAATTGTAGGATCTGAATAAACTCTTGGTTTGCTGACAATTAAATACAAGAAATTGCAGAATTCCTAGAAATAATCCAGGCGTGAGTTAAGGTATGTTTGTGTTGTGGGCGTTCGTGCGTGAGAGTGCGTGTGTGTTTATGTGGACATTCCTACATACATACTTCAGTATATACATACATAGATACATATATACATACGTACATACACATAAATACATACATACTTACGTACATATTCACGTACATACATACATAAATACATACTTACGTAGATATATACATATTTACATACATACATACACATGCATACGTAGTACATACACACACACATACATATTTACATACATACATACACACATACGTAGATAAATACGTACATACATAGTACATACATACGTACACACATATGTACTACATACATAATACATACATAAGTGCATAGGTACATACATACACACGTACATATATAATACATGCATTTGAACATACACACATACATACATACATACATACATACGTACGTACTTACATACACACATACATACGTACATACATACATATTAATACCTACGTGCATACATAAGTACATACATACATACATGCATACGTACGTACATACATAGTACGTACTTACATACATACATCCGTGCATAAATACGTACATACATAATACAAACATACATACATACATACATACGTACTTACATACACACATACATACGTACATACTTATATATACTTACATATATACATACCTACGTACATACATACGTACATATATAATACATACATACGTACACACATACATAAGTGCATACACACGTAAACACATACGTACATACTTACGTACCTACATACATACATATATAATATACACATACGTTCATACATACATACAAACATACGTACGTACATAAATAGTACGTACATACATACATACTTACATGCATACGTACTTACATACATACGTACATACATACGTAGTACAAACGTACATACATACATACATTCATATACACATATACGAGTATACACACATACATACATACATACATACATATATACATGCGTGGTATGTAATTTCGTAACTAAACCCTCTTTCTGTTTGTATCCAGATATTTCGTCACCGAATATTTTCCATGTATCCAGAGTTAAATCAATTTCTTGTTGGCCATTCATTTAATGATGAAATCTAATTGGAAACGTTTGTCATATGAAAGCTGACAACATGGAAAGAAATTGATATAAACGGAATGTGGAAAGTGTTGTCTGTGAGTTGGCAATTGTCTGAACTCTTGTTGTAGGTATTGTAGAATGTTAGCGGGATGAGAGTACAGTCAGATTTTAATTGTTATCAGCGATGATAGTGAAGAACCCACATAAATTTTTTAATTATTTTCTGACCGACCTTCTTACAGTAGCACATGTGAGTTTTGTGTGTATGAATGTGTTAAAGTGTCCTCTTTCCTACTGCAAAATGTTTTGTTCGTCGAAAAGTGTATTGCTCTAGGCTACAAACCTAACATCAATAACAGTCAATAACACAGCACTGTAAACAGTTGTGAATGAAATGCAGTTTTTAAATTATAAATATACAAAACAATATTCCCTCAGCAATGAAATAAATAATAGTTTTCTCGATTACGCACAGAAATGTATGCAGTTTAAACCGTTTTAAAAATTCCCTCTGCTTCCATTTACTCATTATGTCTTGCCGACAGTTTTTTTAAAGTTATTTTTATAAAAGTGCATAGAAATCTTACACAGTTAAATCGGTAAGCCTAAACATGTTTACAGTTACTGAATCCTCTTCTGTAAGTTAGCACATCGTAGCAGCTTATTTCATTCATTAATAACTTGTTCTTCTCCGTACGTTTAGGAATAAATACATATTCACTTGGATTCAATCTCAAAATAGGAGAAAATTTTATTATCCAAACCAACAAATGAACAACATATATATATATATATATTTGTGTGTGTGTGTGTGTGTGTGTGTGTGTTGTGCATTTGGTGGTCTAGGTGATAAACTGTACAAGATGCACGGAAAATGTATCAAAATAGAGAAAACATTGATTTTAAACCAGAAGTTTACTAATAAACTTCATATTTAAGACGTCATTTTTTGCACCCAGTAGCAGCCAGTTTTCTTGCTTTTCACTTCGTGTTATGCCGTGTATTATAGAAAAGTTTCCCCAAGTTTCGGAAGAAAGCAAGCAATGTTATATTTCTCCGAAACGTCGCAAATAATTCCCCACGCCACAGGGCACCAGAACACAGAATGGTATTTCTGGAAAGAGTGGATAACCTGTTTGTTTGGAAATATTACCAGCGTTGTGGCTTATCTATTTGGCAGTTTGGGGCTTGTATGTCACTTGTGTGAAACAGGAGCATAATTTGAACTCCAGGTGCAAAGAGGCCACTTTCTGTGTGTTATGAATTTAAACTGACATTTTGCTTGACAAAATTATTCTAATCGTTGTTTATGGTAATTGATTTCCTAAAGTAACTGATCCCTTTTCGGAAGGAGCAAAATATTCCGATATTCTGCTACTTGCTCTTTAGTGTGTCACATCACCTTATTTTTGGGAACAACGTAGGTCTACCAATGGGGACGGCGGTAGCACAGTGGTTAAGGTGCTGTGCTACAAATCGAAAGGTCGCTGGTTCCATCCAAGCTGGTGTAATTGGAATTTTTCTTTGACATAAAATCCTTCTGATCGCACTATGGCCCTGGGGTCGACTCAGCCTCTAACAGAAATGAGCACCAGGAGCATTTCCTGGGGGGTAAAGGCGGCCGGTGCGTAAGGCTGACAACCTTACCACTATCCTGTGCCGTTGTCATGAAATCTGGGAACTTTAACTTCCTGGAACCCTCTGGGCCACTCCAGGCCTGTAACGGGACTGCTTTACCTATACCATAGGTCTACCAATACAAAAACATATACAAGGCTATGTTATAAATTAATAAAGCTAATAAATGTTTTGCAAATTCCTTACTCCCACTTCAATACATAAAGATGAGTCCACGCAAATAATGACTTTGCTTGTTGTTTAACGGAAGGTAAATTTGGTCCCTCTAGCGGAATATATTAAATTCAGTATTCTGAAGAGTGATAAGTTTGGTTGAAGAAAGAGCAAGTAACAAAGGACGGGAGGAAGCGGCATAAAGGAGCCAAACGTAACTAAGTCAATGACTCCATATAACAGAGTCCTTCTTGCGAAGCTAACAGGTCCTCAGTTACTCAAGAAATTCCCTGCATTTTGTGAAACCCCAGAGCTTCATTACAGCATTTACCAGAGTCCTCCGGCTGACCCTACCTGAACCAGATCAATCTAGTTCATTCCCCCGTTCTATTCTTGAAAACCCAATTTAATATTATCTTTCAGTCTACGCCTGTATCTTTCAAATGGTCTTTATTCTTCAGGTTTTCCCTGCCATAAACTTGCATGCACCTCTTTCCATGCATGCTGCATACCCCGCTCATCTCATTCTTTTCGATTTGATCAGGCGAGTAATATTTTATGGGGATTGCAAATCATAAAGCTCCTCGTTATGTAGTCTAAACTGCATTAAAATTATATCTACCAATGTATTAGGATAATCAAGTTAGGGAAAGTGATTTAGGGTAAAAGATAAGGTTTTTTTTATTTAACGACACTGTTGATGGGTAAGTTGTACATGTAGTCTCGGTGATAAGTTAATTATGTTTATGGCGAATATGTGAAATTGTACTGAGAAGAGAAGACTGAGGCCGTCGGAAAAGAAACAGTCACATTATCAGTTTTTTCGTTACAAATCCCACAAGGACTGGCGTTGCAGCGAACTCGCATGATATGGGCTGTGAAAGTAGCACGCACGAAAGCGACGGAACTTTCATGCAAAATTTTGAACTGAATATCTGAAAGGAAGATGCCTCTTGGGACACGTAGATGTAGATGTTAAGGAAGTGCATTAGAATGGGTCTAGCAAGTGTAGGCGTGCTGATGTGTACTGGAGTCAGGTTTATCAGACGAGGAACCAGATATGGACTCTGGTGGACAGGTGATAATGAAGCCACTGTTTCCAAAAAAAATGGGCGAATTCTCGTGAATACCTGAGTGTACGTTTTGTAACCAGAGGAAGCGTCTCGGATTTTTGTCTGTTTTTGGAAAATCTATCCGGGAAGAGGAATAATAATAATGTGGTAGTTTTCCCACTTGCTTTCCAAATCGCAGTACAGCAGCCCTTCAGACGTCTTGCTACGATCATGAACTATCTCGAGCATTATTTGCTCTGTGCTTCAAGCTGCTACTGACGTCGCTGCTTCCCGCATCAGAGTAATTTGTATTGGAGTTCCCCATTTTCTACACAATTTTTTTCCTCTGATTCTTACCTTTTTTAATTGTGCGGCTTGGGAGACCCTACTGATAGCAACGCTACAGCCGGCTTAGCTCTCAGATTTACTGGAACTCACAAGCTTTCACCACGGTAAGGTGGAGGTACCATCGGAAGAGTATCTAAATGAACCTTAATTCATTACAGAGGATTCTCTTTCATCTTATGCACTAAATTATTTCGTAACTTCTTCTTTTTCTTCTTCTTCTTCTTCTTCTTCTGCACTACAACTCCGGTACAGTCTTGGCTTTCTCAACAATATCCTTCCATTTAAGGCGATCCTGGACTTGTTCTGTCCATTTTATAAGTATTTCATAACTATTATTAATGATTTACATAAATTCTACGTATTTCATCTTCAGTAAGGCATGTGTGTGTCTGGGTTTGGAAACGCTTTTTTAAGGCCCAAATGCGTGTACGTTAAAGTACTTTACCATAAATCTAGGTGGTATGGAGAGCAGATAGTGTTTTTTGCTGAGCCTGGAGGTACTGAATTAACTGATGTCAGAATGCTTCTCATGGAACATCCCCACTGTAACGCGAAGCCACAGATAGACAGACTAAGGGATTTCGCTTGTGTTGTTCTCTGAAATTGCTTTCTGTACGTGAAGTGGTGCGAGATCCTGAGAGGACGAAATACAAATTAGTAAACTGAGCAGCGTGCTAAAGTCAAATATATATAGTCTAATCACTTAGCTTACGTCTTGTCATGTTTTCAAAACACTTGTATTTAATTAATTTGTAGATATTAAATGCACTACAGGCATTTACTGTTCACCATCAACAAAATTTTTTATTGTGTTTTATCAGGCGATGTACACGGCTACATGTTTCGACAACTGGGTTGTCATCCTCAGGACGTTAAATTACGTAATAATATGATTACAATTGTAAGTTTATTTTGCAATGAATTTGAAAGTAGTAAATACCTTTCATTGTATACAACACAACTGAACGTTCAAGGTAACAAAGTGCACATTAGAATTTAAAAGTAGTTATGTTAGTCACATCTGTCACAATACTGGACATATCCATCAACATCTACAAATGTCACGACGAAAATTATGGAAAACTGTGTGCACAATCCGACGTGAATCATTTACCAGTACTATGCAGACAAGTAGATAATTATAAACAACCAACTAGATGCAACAATAACAATTTATTAATAATTTCAATTAGCTCAACATGTTTCGAGCGATTATTTTGCCCATCCTCAGGGGCACTAGACTGTGTTTACAGCTTATGGTATGATGCACCGAAGATGCTGCCTGCAGGCATATTGTATCAGTGATGAACGGTCGCACAGACATCAGGATGGGCGAAATAATCGCTTGAAACATGTTGAGTTGATTTAAATTATTAATAAATTGTTATTGTTGCATCCCGTTGTTTGTTTATAATATTGTATCAATGATGCATGATCAAACAAAAATAAAAAAGTAGAAAATTTTTAGAAGTTTTCGTTAATTTTTGAAGTTTAAAAAAAAGTTCTTGGCTTGCCAAAGTGTAGAAACTATGGATCTTAAAAAGTGTTGCTCTTCATTATTTTCCTTTGTCTTGGTGACTTCGTAATTAAGAACAAGAAAAACTTTTTCAAGCTAAAAAAATTTTGCAACAATATCATTATTTGATACATTAAATACAGTTCTTTTTTCAAGTTTTACTGCTGAAACTGGTAACTATCAAATGAATTCGCTGCACTACATGCTGTCAATAAATAGTTCCTTCTTTTCCACCCTTGAAGACAGAGCGAAACCAATGAAACGTCTGTCCAGATGACTGATAAGTGTCCCTTCCGACAAGAAATTGAAGTCCAACCAGCAATCGACAAACAGAACATGGAAATCCTTTAGTTTCCCTTTCCAAATATGTTGTTCCGTTGTTAATGCTTTAAATTACATGGCAGAACAACAATACTTCTGTTTTATATTTCGTTTCACTGTCCCAAGTTTGGCCCGTTGTGTTGGCATCAGCATACCCTATGGGCTGTTGATCTGATCCAGCTTAGGTATTTGTTTGATGCTGCCTATTGACTGGATCCTCCAGAATGGCCTCCGATAATCTATTCAAGTAGGACTTCGGGTGATATGATCAGCTCATTATCATTGCAGTGTAGTAGTCACTCTTTACGAGTTACATCACATTTGTCTTAAAAAAATTAATGGGATTAAACCGGCCTACCTATCTTACTTGTTATTTATCACTGAGGTGAGTTTTAAACTGCAGTTCACATGCTGCATTAGTGACATGTCACTTGAGATTATCCGTGCCACTTCGTTTGTGCAACGTCTCAATTAGCGTCATCCTTGGAAGTTCAGTAATAATTCGTAATACCTTATTCTGGAACAGTTGGAGTTTTTTGAAGTGTGTATTGGCTGCATACCCCCAGGCAGATGTTGCATACGTTAGTGCTGGCCCTTGAAAACGAACGTAAGAAGAACCCCCATATATTACAGAAAGATTCAGTCAGTTCCGCACTGAACACTGTGTTTCCTTTGGAGAGACAAACAATAAAATGCTCTACGTTGAAACCAATCGACGACTTTTGGAAGAATTATAGGGAAAGCATAAGTGGACTTTGTGCAGAAACTGGAGAGTTTTAATGCTAAAACTAGCGATACTCTTTTATTGGACCTGTCATGTACGTTCATGCTTAATGAACGTCATCGGCCAAGTGAACATTTACCAAACTCGTACAATATTTCAGGCTGTCAATGTGCACACCTTGAAGGTGTATGTGGGGCGCTAATTATAGCTGCAATCATTTTTAACTTTGGCTCTATGCCAGGTAAGTGTTCAGCTTCATGTTCTGGCTGATTTACCTCCGGCTACAGAGACCCTGGTTTGCCTCGAATGTGAGGCTGGCTGCGTCTCAAGCCGGTCTTGACCTTATTACGATGAGACGTTTCTACTGCATCTGCCAGCAATAAAATAATGATTTTTCGATCATCCAGGTCTTTCCAAAGTCACATGAAAATTGTTACACTGGAAAAGAAAAAATCACCAAAGTGGCTTTGTTTATTAAACGCACGGCATGGGAATGGCACGATGTAACACGGCGTATCGTTGCTGTCATATAGCGCTGTGGGCCCTCAGGGTCCAGTATTTTGTAAGTACAGAGTAATTATTTCACTGTCACGTATGTGGTTGTTTGGGTGTGCAGCGACCAAAGAGCAGCTAATTATCTTATTCACTATGCCATATATGGTCCTATAAAATTGAATAGACTGGAACGACATAATGAAGAGAGGAAAGAGAATAAATCCATCAAATAATTAGGTTTAAACTCCAAATACTACCAGGTAGGTTAGGTTTCAAATTTATTGTAACCTTAAATTTATTTATGAAAGTAGGTGCACATAGATCGATAGCATATGAAGAATTAAAAGTCCGTACAATGCGCCTAGTTCGGCACTGAAGGTTTAATTTTTAGTATCAAAAGAGGTAACAATTGCAGCCTGTAAAGTTACACGGGCTACTGTTTGCATATCTCTTTCTTACGGTCATAAACACATATAATGTAAACTTATACCAAATAAATCCCATATAACTACCAGAACTTGAACATAAAATGCAGCTTTCCGCACCGGAATAACGATCGGTATAGAGATAGGCATGTCTTCGAAGCCTGTATTTTATGTGGTCATTTCCAGCGAGATATCGCGTGACGTCACGTTGTACAAGACGCACGGCTGCTTTAACAACCAGTCGCCAGTCATTCTGTACAAGCAAACGGCAGAACCTGATGATCCCACCTATCCTTCTCTTCTTCAAGCATGACGGATTTCCTGATTACCTACAAAACCTGAGGTAAGACACTGCGTTTGCCTTCTGTCTGTCAGTTTCGACGTACTTATATACTTTGATATTCAAATCATAGCGTCAGCTATGGTAATCATACAGACAGGTGTTTATTGTTCTGTATATTCCAGTTATGAGCTTTGTGGTAAGTGCAATACAAGAAGATTTCCTAATAAACAACCTAAAGTGAAAAATCATTGCTCTACCACATTAAATTTCTGTAGTTCTTTCCAGAGAGTCCATAACGTCTGCCTAGAATACAGAGTGGTCTTTCACTGAGTATACAGCTTGAGGATACACAGGAATTACTACCCAAATAGAATGAAAGAAAATGTTACTATTCAAAACGTTTGGCTACGCACGATTGTAACACGAATACTGTATAATTTAAACGAGTCCTTAAATATAATTGTTGAAATAATATAATTATATTGTTACAACATAATTATATGTGCTTTTTACTATTTTTGTCGACTTTACATTCTAACTGCATACAGCTTTTGGATATTTTGTACTCTCTGAAAGTTATAGTTGTTGGATTAGTCTCATATAGGCCTATAATTATGTAAGTGCAATTAGTCGGTGAATAAAGTCATTCGTTTAACGTTGTTTTGATTAATATTCTTTTTAAATGATTAAAGCATATAAAGTTATTTTCTCTAATTGAAGAGTTGAAATTTATGCAGTTTGTGTAGCTTGTGTAGGCCTGAATATTCTGGAACATTATAACCTATTTTAAGACCGTCTATCCGTAAATTGTTCTCTCGCTCCTTTTTTACAACTGACCTTGCAGTAAGTGTGTAAATTCCTTTCAGTCCTATCCATCCACTTCCCTACTCCCAGTTATCGGTTACTTATTGATACTTATGGTAATTTATGTTGTGACTATTCCTCAGACGTGCTTCGTACTGAGATTTACAGCCTTCAGTCTTGTAGCCGACAATTTTTGGTACATTTATTGAACAAGTAAAACGATTGCTAGGCCTCAGATGCAGATGGTTCGAAGCCATGCGCAATAAATTTCACTGTCAAATTCCATTCAAGAAACTTTAGTGAAAGGGGCGAAGAGTTTGTTCCAGAGATCTTCGAGTCGGAAACCCTGTGAGCAGCCGACAAAGGGGAATGAAATCTGTTTGACTGATCCCTGAGAGGCGTGGGAAACACTGTGTATTCGTAATGTAGAATACAATGACGGGAAACAGCCTGACACAAGCGAACATTCCACACAAGGCCAACATTTAACTTATAAAAGGAATTTTCATATTGACCACGAAATTTGGACGCTGGCAGTCAAGTAATTGTGAGAGAAGTTGCTCTTTGTGAGGTCACCTGAAGCACAGATTAATATTTATGGAGTGAAGTGACTGTGGGTTCGTAGATTATGAGCCTGTGTTCGAGTGACATAAGGAGGTTGCAGAATTACTAGTTGATTGACTGTACAAGTGCAGACTTTTTAACTCAGATTCAAATAAACAAACAAACAAACAAATAGTGAGGATCTTATGTTTATTGGACCGTGCATCATCTTGATAGTTGAATAAAGAGACACCAACTTGATGTTACTTGCTTTTTTATTTCATTATTTAATGCTCAACATGTTTCGGATGTTAATACATCCATCCTCAGGAGCTTGCGATGTATTAACATCCGAAACATGTTGAGCATTAAATAATGAAATAAAAAAGCAAGTGACATCAAGTTGGTCTCTCTTCATTCAAATAGTGAGGATTTTATCCGATTCGATGAACCCCACCCGTATCGCGTAAGGAGTCTCGCCTAACATACTGAGCTCGTCAGAGCATACAGTGTACTTAGGGTGATCGTGTACAGTCTGCTATATGCTGTGCTTATTTCTACCAGAACATCAGTGTCCTCCCTATAACATTTGTTGTATCTGGTTTCTCTATTACAACCATCTGTACTGTGTTTATCTTAACTTTTTCTACGGTAAATACTGCACCCGATCTTCATGAAAACCAGTAAGATAGGAACCCCACACATCTTGTGTACAGTAACTAATGGTGCAGCCTTACTTCTTACGCAGCATGGCCACCGACCGCATTAACCGAGATGTTTTGCGTATTTCTTCATTCTTTCCAGCCAAGAGTAGGAACATTACCTGATACAGAATGTTACAAAAAGAAACGCAACCAATACAGAAACCTTGTGTTATTGTAACCCATTACCTGTTTTCAATCGGATCACTTAGGGTCTGTGTTTCATGGGCAGCTGATTTCTAAAAAGTAATCGTCACCCTAATCTCACGCCTCATCCACCTAATTTATTGTTGTTGGTATTTTTAAATAAAACTCTTTATTTGTATCACTCTGGTAGGTTGGAAGATGCGCAGGTCGACATTAGCCGTACAGCAGACGACATATCATAAGAGACATGGACACGATTCTTCTAGTATACTTACTTATGAAATATACAGCACATCACATGAACAATTGTAGTAATTTACAAACAAAGGTGCTGTGTCCATTCATTGGGTTTCTTACTGCTTATTGGGTAGGAGATTACAACAGCTTGCTTTTACGTCCTTTCCAATACATTATCTAGTATCTACCCACCATTCGACTGTTTAGAACATGAGAAATTGAAAGAAGTCCTTAAATAAAACAAGCTTGAATTTTACATCCTATAACAACTGAGCGTGGAAGAGATACAAAGAACACTAGGGTGAAGGGAGATAAACCAACAAGATGCAACTAATTCGATGTTTATTATTTGATAATAAACATCGGATTTGTTGCATCTTGTTGGTTTATCACTCTCCACTATACGTTCCATTATGCACGGTCACAAGAACCTAAAACTTGAAGAAAAGAACACTACTGAACTGCATGGATTCGTATCTATACACCGATGATTCATTATGAGAAATACGACCAACAAGTGCGTATAGATATAAGTAAATTTACTGTATTACAAACAGAGTAGCCTCCTACATGTTTTCGGTCATTTATTCTGATCATCTTCAGCGGGGATGTTTGTTAAAGGATATATTGCATAGAACGTCAAAATAATTCAATTTACAAATCCCAAAGTGGACAAAGCATCTGGTAAAGTAATTGTAGGGGCCTGAAGATGACTAACACCTAGTCGAAACATGTAGCCATACTATAGAATAAATAGATGGTGCTGACGTGCATTTGTGTAATACTTATTGATAACATGTCACGTTTCAATTAGAAGTTAAAATTCAATGTTAAAATATAATGCAACTCAGCACAAACAATCTCACCAATATTATTTTACTTACTTTTCTGCCGGCTTCACATTCTTTATGCCAACAGTAAGTTCTACGTTATCTCTTACGTTCACCCCCCATCTACAGCCCAAACTTAAATTCATCGATATTTACCCTCACGACCCCTACCTGTTCCTTACAATTACAGTCAGTTTTACTCAGCCACAGTGAAGTCTGTCAATGGCGTAGGACGTGACGTCTAGGACGTGACGTCATGTTGACAACTAATGGCAGTGTGCAGCCGTTACCAAGGGCTCGAACTGCCTGAGTAAGAACGATCATAAAAAAGGGGAAAAAGGAAAGAATTGCCCCATTACCCCAGGACTGAAATTTAGGTCAAGTCAGCATGTACTGGTAACTGGGAAACCCAAGCGAAGAATGTAGCGCTCGTGTTTAAGGAAGAAGAAAAATAATCCTATATAAAGAACTGACAGATTACGATCAATATTGTATATGACAGGGATATAAGGAATGCTTTGTGTTGCCTGCATTCGACCTTGGACATTCACTGGTGTGGCTTGATAAGATGCTTCTAAGATAATATTCATGCACTTTACATGCTCGTGAGGCCGGAAGTGAACGGCATTATGGAAGATTTTCTAAAAGAAAGAGGTTCCTAAGTAATTGAAACTAACCTACTGCGTGAGTTTGATATGCTCCGTACTCCATGCATTAATGATATGCATAAAATGTTGTTTAAAGAATAACAAGTGCACTCGGATTTTATATATAATTTTATTACATCGATATGTTTCAGCCACTCATGTGGCCGTCTTCAGGGTGGTGAGAACAAGAATATGAATATAATTTTAAAGTGTCCAATCACTCGAGCATCGTACAGCAGACTGCTATAACAGTTAAATCCTATGCAATTTGTGCAGATAACTGAAACTCCCTGTTATAAAATTAAGAATCGGAACTCGTAGATTTAACGTTTTGTCTTTTTTCAGCACCTTTAATTTTCTTGCTGTTATAAGTGATTAGTCATACGGAAGATATGAGAGGTGGAACAGTACCAGAACTGGAAACAGAAGGAAGCTTCTTATGAATGTGTTGGGGCTACTTGTTCCTTGTCTTTATTTAACTTGATTTTAAGTTCTGTTTCGAACGCAGTTACTTACTCCTTTTACCCTTAAACTTTAATGCCAAAGTGTTATGAAATAACTAATATTTTAATTTGTCGAGGAGAATATTTGGACCCAAGAAAGAAGGAGAATTGTTTTATTTAAATGAGCTGTCATTTGCTAAGATTATATGGCTCTGAAGGTACATGAAAGAAATATGCATTTCCAACGTTGGTGGAGTGCAAAAGTAACTGGAAAACTGAGAGAACTGCATATAAAGTAGCGTCATAATTTGCATTTTTCAGAAAATGCTATTAGAGTGGTGACCAGAACTTGGAGGTTCGTGTAGAAGAGTTAATTAGAATGCTTGAGAGATGATAAATTCCTGTCAACTTGTTTGTGGCAAAATTTAAAGGGAACAAACTACTTTGAAGATCTAGATATATTCGTGTGTGGGAAGATAATATTAAAATCTCTTAGTGAACTGAGGCAGGATGTTATGGACTGGATTCAACTAGCTCAGACTATGTAATCGACGACGGACTTGTATGAATAGAGTAACAATAAATCTTAGAGTGTTGTAAAATGCTGTCAATATGCGAATTAACTTATAACAGTTGGGGAATGGTTGGCCTAGGTTCTAAAATCAGAGAATATTTTAACTAGCTTATAGGAGGACGGAAATAGCTAGGATACGTTATAAAGTCGAGAAATGCATGGAATAATTTATAAAATTCGGGAAATATGTGTGATAGCTCATAAAATGCGTAGAATATCTGAACTAGCTTATAAAGTTCGAAGATTGGATTTGTTTCTCGTAGGTGTAAAATATCAGAACTGGTTTATATAAGGCGGAGAATATATGAAGTGACTTATAACAATCGAAGAATATCATAACTATCTTAAAAGAGCGGAGAATATCTTAAGTAGCTTATAACAAGGGGAGAATATCTTAACTAGATTATAAAAGGCAGGGAATTATTGTCAGTGTCAAACAAGTAATAGACTTCCATTTCACTGTCAAAATGACAAATGTCATCGATGATGCAATGAAAGGAGTTTCTAAACGACGTGGAAGTATTAAAGGCAAGATGTTTGTATGCTTGTTTTCGCAGTCCGAACATTGTGAAGGAGCGATTTTGGTCATTTTCGGTGAGGCAAAATAATTGTGTGTTGGAAATTAGAACTGCTACAAAATAACTCTCACTGTTTTTTTCGCTCTGAAGGAAATTATAACCTCTTGATCCCCCCCCACCAAAAAAAAGACACACACACACACACACACACACACATAAACATGCAGTATATTTGATAACTAATATAGAGTGTGTATACTCGTCTAACACAACTATATTTATTGGTAGAATATAAAGTATTTTCTACGTAATGTACAACTACATGTTTCGGCGCTTGATGACGTCCATCTTCAGGTTGTACATGAAATACTTATTAAGCAGTTATACAAAAATACGTGGGTTGTTTATATGGGGTAGGGAGGGGGTAAAGTGGGGACGAGATCTCGTATCTGTCAGAAAGATAGGGCGGTGTGAGTTACATGAGGGGTCCACACCGCCCTAACTCTCTGACAGATACGACAACTCGTGCTCTCTTTACCCCCTCCCTACCCCATATAAACAACCCATGTATATTTTGTACAACTGCTTAATAAGTATTTCATGTACAACCTGAAGATGGCGATTATCAAGCGCCGAAACATGTAGTTTTACCTTATGTAGAAAATACTTTGTAGTTTACCAATACAGTTGTGTTAGACCAGTACACGCATTCTATATTAGTTATTTTATAAAACACAAAGGGGATGACGAACCTCAAGATGTTTGATATCTATTACAATCTTCTGCAACACGTAATTTGTTGTCTATTGAAAATGCTGTCTAATCTGATGTACTTTGAAGAAAATTAATTAATCAATTATTCTCTTCCAGTACCGCAATATGAAACACATATTAATGTGTTTAACTTGTCATCGATCTCCCTGCGGTCCGTCAGTTACGTCAAGGTTTAATGCAAGTGACAGTTTTACCTCAGCTTAACGTACTTACAGCAAATAAAACTATGCCCATTTAGGCCTGGAGGGGTCGTCAGTGCACCAGAAAGTTGAGGCTTCCTTAACTTCTAGACCATCGGCAATGAAGGTGGCAAGGTTGTCAGTTCCACGCACTTTCCATCTTTATCCTCAGGAGATATCCCTGGTACTCATTTCTTTTAGAAGCCGAGTCGATCAGATTGATTAAGTCAATAAAAAATCACAGTTTTCCCATCGGGATTCGAGCCCGTCACTTTCCGACTTCTAGCGCAATGCCTCTACCAAGTGCGCCACCACGGACCCCTCAGTTTAAAGTATTACACAATTGTCGGTGCATCTCCAACACCCCCCCCCAATAAAAATCTAGATAATCACGATTAGAAAGTTCTCCTCCATGTATCGTAATACAAGTTTCAGGCTGCAAATCTCAATAGGATGGTCTCTTCGAAGGAAAATTCTCCGCTCTGACAAACATTGAAATCAAATATGGAACTGGTGTAAATATTACTACTTGTTTTCATTTTATTACCGTGCAATGTGATAACAATATTTATTAAAACCAACTAATTGCACATATTTGTCAAACCATTTAAAACCACATAATTGGATTAAAATGGATTTAAAATATCTCCTAC
>Ga0123352_10004314_pt1 | contig 20911 bp, 20 predicted proteins | sample TergutLab28metaG_FD_89700 | JGI IMG/M metagenome (GOLD analysis project Ga0123352, IMG submission 89700) | Labiotermes labralis P1 segment gut microbial communities from Petit-Saut dam, French Guiana - Lab288 P1 | ecosystem: Host-associated > Arthropoda: Insects > Digestive system > Gut ...
GAATGCATTAATTTTGTGGTGAGTACTGCGTGATACACAGCAAAGCACAGGACGCACACCCGCAGTCGGGCACTCTTAGCAATATACCTTTACACAACAAGATATGCTGCCACAGAACCAGGATTATATAACGAAAGCAATCAGTAACTAGTTTTTAAAAGTGACTTTAGCAAGGAAAGTGTAGCTCCCTGAGGATGATCATTGGATCAAAACATGTCAGAGCAATTTTAGTGTTTTAATGTGAAGAAGTTTTATGTATGTGCATCAGTTGGTATACTATTAAACAGTTAAATTTAACATCAATACTGCAGTTTTTAGGGTCATGACATGTACCTTATTATGTGTGTATTCTGGCTGCATCACTGAGAACAGAAGTGCCTGTGCTAGCTAGGTGGTGGTAGAAGATACCTTTGATGTTTCGGTGCCCTTCTACCTAGCAACATGGCATTACATCTTACAAATACCAAATCTTTATATGAGGTTTATGTGATAATTCTTGAAGCAGTTTATGTTAAAGTCTTGTAAGTAAGTAAGTAAGTATACAGAATGAAATAACAAACCAATTAAGAAAGGCAATTTCCATGTTTGTGTTTCAGACTCCAATAGATGTTCCAGCAGGTGAGCACAAGTTGCAATATGCATATTGCTTATGGTACAGTCGGCGTTCGCTAGGGAAGCAAGCTTCTGTGCAGAACTATGATCAGAATTTGAAGCTGATAGGGCGTTTTGCCTCTGTAGAGCAGTTCTGGGCTTTGTATAGTCACCTAGTAAGGCCATCAGACCTCCAAAGTCATAGTGATTTTCATCTGTTTAAAGTTGGAATTAAACCAATGTGGGAGGTGAGTTTCCTGATCATTCATAACACAGTGTGCTTTCTTACAATAGGCTGATGCGGTCACCATGCCATGTTTGTGTTTCCCTTTTAAACTTACAAACTAATTGATTTGATTTTATTGAATTTACTATGAACATGTTACTATTGGATGCCATTGCAATGTCATGCTTTTTAGGATAGATATCCTCTAGGATGTTAATCTGTGTCATCTGGTATATAATTACTATCATTTTGAAGGCACTCTGACTCCTCAAAGTGTAAATGTTTACCAGCTGACACGGCCTGCCATCTCAGAAGATGTGATTCTCCAGCAACAGCTCTGTGACCTCAGATCCAATGTAATGGTTTTCAGTTTTCATGATCTGTAATAACAGCATAACAAACATGCAGATTCGTGATGCAGTGACCTAGCTTCACCTAATGTATGGTTCTGAACGATTGTTACTAGGGATATGAAATTTGGCACAGAAATAGATCACTATCATTCCTACACATTATGGGTGAAAGAGTGTTTAGTAGTCAGCCGTTATGAATCGGTGACAGCATGAAACTTTTTAAGGTTATGTCTGACAAATTTAATGTGAACATATTTCATACCTTAAGCAATTATCCTTTTGTATATGTAGATGGTATTGAGGATGTTCCTGTGTTTGTGACTGTTGTAAATAAACTGGACTGTCAGGTTTGTTTGCCTGCTGTGATTGATAATGTATATATACAGTACTTTACTTTTTTTATGTTTATGGTTCGGTGCATCACTGATCTATATTAATAATTGTCCAACGAGATGCAACACAAAGCAGTCTATTTATTATTCTGCAAGTTCACTCTACATGTTTTGGGTGTCAACCACACCCATCATCAGGAGTACACAAAACTGTAAATACAGCCTCCGGTACTGGTCATATTTTTTGTGCAGCTACCTCCTTCCAACATGGCCAAGCTAGTTTGGCCACATTGGAGGGATGTAACTGCACAGTACCGGAGGCTGTAGTTACAGTTTTGTGTACTCCTGATGATGGGTGTGGTTGACGCCCGAAACAGGTAGAGTGAACTTGCAGAATAATAAATAGACTGCTTTGTGTTGCATCTCGTTGGACAGTTATTATCCCTTTAAATGCCGAATTAAATCCCATCTGCCATCTGCTGGCATTATTAGATCACCATATTCTCCACGTTAGCAGGATAAGGATTAATATAGTACTTTACTGTTTTGTTTATGTGTGGTGTGGTTTAGGATGAAGCAAATCAGAAAGGTGGGAAATTGATTTTGCGACTGAGGAAGGGCTTAGCATCTCGCTGTTGGGAGAACTTAGTTCTAGCAATGCTGGGAGAACAGTTCATGGTTGGAGAAGAGATTTGTGGTGCAGTTGTGTCAATTCGATACCAGGTGAGCATTGGTTCTTTTCCATTCTGTGTACTGTATCTGTCTGATAATAATATGAGTATGTTTTGTGATTTATCATCTGAAGAGTCAGAGGACACTTTTTAATCACATACAGAGTTAAGCATGTTCTGTAAATGTGTTGTCTTGAAAACTTAACATTATGTAGTGGAGTTGTGTTCGTGTACAGGGTCCTCTTATATTCGGATAAATATGGTGTTTTTATATTTAAAAAAACATGAAATGTATGCATACAGTTTACAGAGATCTGTATTCTGAATAACTCCAGTCTGAAACTTGTTAAGTCACAAGTTTTCAAACCTTTATAGGAAGATATAATATCAGTGTGGAATAAGACGGCATCAGATTCATCAACCACTGCAAGGATACGTGATACATTACGAAGGGTCCTTAACTTACCACCAAATACAGTGTTGGAGTACAAGACACATAATGATAGCCTCAAGTAAGTGCCACAAAAGGAATTTCCAGTGTTTTCAGTTATCAAAAAAAAATGTCATTAGGCTGAAATTTGTGTTCAAGAAATCTGTCAGTTTCTTGTATGATTACAAAAACCTTTGAGTTTATAATAAAAATTACTAAACATTGTCATTTTTTGAAGACCAAAGACAGTGGGTTCAAAGCAGTTATTTTTATTGTAACACACTATTATCAGAGACATTCAGACATACCATTAAGGAAGGGGAAGATATTTCAAGTGACAGTGCTTAATATAAGCATAATTAATTTTGTCAGAAATTTCTGTGGAGACATTCTGCTTTTCAATTATTCAGTACCTATGTATGATGTAATATTTGTAAAATACTTCTTATCTGTATATGGCTAGGTTTTTTTGTCACTTGCTATTAAGAAAAGCAGGCACACCTCTTTATTCAAGATTGATTGATTCCTCTTACAGGATTTTCAGTGAGTAGTAGTTTGATATTACATCAAGTCAAAAATTTCCTGTTATGGAACATGAAGGTTCTTGTATAAGGGTGTCCTCGAGAGATGTTTTTTAATTAAATGTCTGAAGTTTGGTTGTTTTTTTTCCTCCCCTCCAGACTGATTTATTTTCACATGCCCATTTTGGAGAAGTTATTTGATATTACTGTGGTCATGAAACTCTTCCCCCATTTTTTTCTCTTGTAAACCTGAAAAAGAAAACATGTCCCTTGCCTAACTCACGTCCAGGTTTTTGCAGAAGAGCGAGTTGCCGTTCTTCTGATCACTAGACATCATGTGTTTATGACACCAGATATGTAGTGATAACTTCTCCAGATATCATCACAACAGCCTGCAAATAATACTCTGCCATATGTGCCCTGCTTTTCCATATAAGTGTTCGTTAATTTACAACCCAAGCTTTGTTCATATTATTTTATTGCCTGAAAGCATGAGTTAAGTTCAGTATATTATCTTCCTTGTCTGTTGTCAGGGCGTGGAAAACGGTTCCTGTACTCAAGAGCTGAAGGAACACACGCAGTTTGGCCATGAATATTCTGCGTGATAGAACGATAAGATGTATGCACAGTTTGAAGAATAGTAAGGTTAAGGTTCTGGCTACATAACCTGACCCTCAGAAACATGACTGTAGTATTGCTTGCACCATAATATATTGGCTTGCTACAGCAGTTTTGATTTGGGTAGTGTTCAGTTGTAGTGTGAGTGATGTGGTGAGATATTGAACAATGCATTTTCTTCCAGTTGGTACTTGAAATTATCCTTACTTCCCAAGTTAAAAGTGTGACATGAAACTGCCATGCTGTACAGAGTGCACATAGGTGATGCATAATGAATCAAGTTTTGTATAGTGTAGCATAAAACAGTACATAGGTGATGCATAATGAATCAAGTTTTGTATAGTGTAGCATAAAACAGTACCAGGTTGGATGGAAGCTTCTGGAGGAACTTGACTAACGTCTTTTGTTTCTCCCAGTGAAAGATACGATAATAGAATTTTGAGTGCACATTTATTGTAGTGTACATTTTATTTTATTGAGTTGTTATGTCTGTTCTGTGGAATGGATGTCAGGTGTATATTTGAAAGTAGTGTGACCAAGTTCATGTTATAATGAATTTGGGAATACCGAATCAAGGGCACAGGAATGGGACTGAACTGGTGAATAAATTTTTCTGGAATGAATTTTAATTGTATAGAAAAGTACAGAAGTAGAGTGGCAGATGAACATTGTTATTTTTTGCTTGTCCCAATGACCTTGCCTACCCTGAAATAAACTTATGTGATACGCAATGCTCCCAGCGATATCATCAGGCTTTTTGCCATGGTTGTTGTTATATTTGCCTTGTATATCTTTAGATAACCCTTCAGTAGCTTTTGCAGAATTTTGTAGATGCTGACCGTGTTCACTGGTGTTGGTGTGCAAAGCTGTAAGTGCCTTATAACAGGCAGAAACTACTCTGATATGGCCTTAAGTGACTAAGATTTTGTGCAAAAAAGGAGTTTTCTTGAAATGGTGCAATTTCTTGCAGGTTTAATCAGTCCATATTTCTGAATTTGTGGACATTTGTTAATTAATGGAAATGTATAGTTTGTTGATGTTGAGATTCTGTGATATTAAATTCCGTAATAATGTCGTTGATACCATATTCCAGAATAATCTTGTAATGGTGAATTTCATGCATGCAAGAGGTGGGGTCCTGTTTCATTGGTGGATAATCTCATCTTCTTTAGAATGTCACTAATTGTGTACCTGCTCCTCCTCTGTGCACCAAAGTTTGTTGTATTAACAATAATATGCTGATTTTCACTCAAGTCAGGGGATGCCATTACTGATACAGATTCTTTAACTGGCTGCCTGAAAGTGCAAAAACTGATGCTGCAAACACTCATTGGAACTTCGTCACACTGTAAGCAACAGATTGTAAACAGCTGCTAGCATAACATCACTCATGTCTATGTACACAATTGGATGCCAACCTTTTTGCATTCTTCTGTACAAAGTCCCCCTTTTATGTTTTGCACCCTTTTTTATGTCATGTTGTGGTACATTCTTATCATACTGCATTAATACCTGAAAAGTTTTTTCTTTGATATACTTAATGCTCATCTTCAACTCATTTTTCACTGAAGGGTGACTTCCCCTTTATGCCCTTCCCTCCCAGTTGGATGCATATTTAATGAGATTTTGCAAATGATTTAGTTTCTGAAGTAGCTGATGGTGGTTATAAGCAAGGTAGAAGTGATGTTGAAGTGTTCATATTTGCACTGTGCATCATTAACATATAAATATTTTATTGTCCAACTTATGCACAATTAAAAACACTTAGATACAATTAAAATTATAAATTTTAAATATTTTATAATTTTAATTGTATCTAAGTGTTTTTAATTGTGCATAATTTGGACAATAAAATATTTATTTGAAGTGTTAGTGTTGTTTGCTTAGATGACAGTCTTCCCAGTTGGGTTTATGACAGGAATTAGTTCTGGTGATTGTTGAAATAGGTTTTCAGCTAGTCTGGAACTACACAGCACACCATTGCTGTACAGCTTCCTGTTTCCAGTCATTCTGATATAGATGAGGTGAAACAACCAGATGATATGGGAAATTTTTTTTTATTCAGAATATATGTGAATTGCATAATGAAATGGCATAATATCAAGATACACAATCAGTGAGAAAATTACAAAGATTTGAACTGTATGCATGACTTCATTTAGTGAAACTGAAGACATTTATTGGTGTGTGACAGATCAAATCATTACCAAAAGACATGTTTGCCACAGGTGTTCCTGGAAGAAATACTATTATGTGATTATGAGGGATGGATTTACAGTTCCTGATTCATGTAATGCAAAAAGAGTGGTCTCATGGCTCCAGTTCCAGAACTTTTTGATCATTTTACCTAAAACTGCAAAGCTTTATACAGTACTGGATGTTCAGTCATTGCTGAAGTGTTGATAAACTTTCATGACTGTTTCATATAAAAATGTTTAAGCAAACTGAGCATAAATATTGTATGCCTAACACATTCAGCTCTTGGCAGTGCTGACACGCTGTAAATATAATGCACTGTGGTGCTTAGTGCCATTATCACATGGTGATGACCCTTGCTGGGGAGTGCAACGTGAAAAGGAACGAGGAAACCATCTGAAAGAAAAGACAAAATATGTTATATATTCGGTTTGTATGAAACAAATTGTGTAGTTTGTACCAGATAAAAGTGAATGTCACAATTAAGAATTAAAGGGTAAGTTTTGTTATCTTGTCTTATAGTTGAGAAAAGAAAAGCACTTGACTGTGTGCCCAATTGTCATGTGCAAATCATTGCAGAAGCATTTCCACATTCTTCATTTTATTTGTGACAGGATGCTATGTCTGGCTGTTTAATTTACATTTTATAAATGAATTTTCCATATTGATTCCTTTCTTAACATTAGGAATGTGTCATCAATTTTGTACAGTGACTCCATCTTTAACTAGTGTTCTTCCTCTTTGGTGGAATTTGTGACGAAGATTCTCTTCATTCATATTTTTGTAGACTTAATGCTCAGATTGTTGTCATGTGACGTGACAAGTCTTTCCTGATGTGTTTGGCTAGTGTGACACAATAGTAGAAAGCTTCTGGAGTCAGAATGTTACTTGTCTGGTTTAGTTGTAAGTCAACCATGTTGAAAACATGGTCAGCCACAAGGTGGGAAATATCAACCAAGTGTTGCTGATATTTTTGGATCACTGGCAAGGAGATGCATTAATAAGACATACACATTGCAGGCATTTTTCTTGTACCCTTAGGTCCTGTCTGGAAGGCTATTTTTATTGTTTCTGAAAGTCATTAAGAATATGCACAACAACCAAACCTACTCAGCCTCTGCTTTGGGCCAAAGAGTAAAAGAACTGGATGAACTCTCTGAATGTATGATACAAACAATAAATCCATATTTTCTTTGACATTCTGAGGACCATGCATTGTGATATATTCACATAATAGAAGCCCAACAAGATGCACTGTTTCTCAACTTTATTTTGATATACAACTCTACATGTTTTGGACAGACTTACTGTCCACCATCAGGATTCTTGAATACAGTATACAAGACTTACTGTCCACCATCAGGAGTCTTAATACTGTATTCAAGACTTACTGTCTGCCATCAGGAGTCTTAATACTGTATGCAAGACTCCTGATGATGGACAGTAAGTCTGTCTGAAATATTTTGAGTTGTATATCAAAATAAAGTTGAGAAATCATGTGTCTTGTTGGCTTTTATTATATGCATCCAAATTTTTCTTGCATAAAAGTTTTCCAAAGTGGTTGATTTTGGTAAAGTGCCCTCCCCTTGTCTCACTACCACATTTGCTGTAACTTGTATAATATACCCACTTCTGGGTTAGCAGCTGTTCTTTGACTACACAGACCCTGAAATATGGAGCAGCGGGTTTTGGCAAAACAGTTCTGTGTATCAGTTGACACTGTGTCATGTCACACAAGAACTGAATGTTAATTAGCACTTGTGAGAACCTCAGATCTTCCAATAATAACCTTGTATCAACAGAAAGAATGAACATTCAAGGTAACATCTTACTCTCATGGTTTATTCTTTCTGTTGAAGTGTAAGGTACATGGTTTGAAATGAACCAGTTTAAGGTTGCTAACCTTGTACATTACTGTTAATACAAGTGACTCAAATATTTCATGTTTGGCCTGTTCTTTTTTGTAGTGGACATGTTTATGGGGTGGCATTATTTGACATTGTATAGTAGGCACTAGGAAGCTGAGGGTGTTTGAGAACATGGTGTTGACGAAAATATTTGGACCTAGGAGGGACGAGGTAACGGGGGAATGAAGGAGACTGCATAACGAGGAGCTAATGATCTGTACTCACCCAATATTGAGCGGGTGATAAAATCGAGAAGAATGGGATGGGCTAGGCATGTGGCATGTATGGGTGAGGATAGGAGGGTGTATAGGGTCTTGGTGGGGAAACCGGAGGGAAAGAGACCACTGGGGAGACCTAGGCGTAGATGGGTGGATAATATTAGGATGGATCTCCAGGAGGTGGTATGTAGGTATATGGACTGGATTGGGCTGGCCCAGGATAGGGACAGGTGGCGGACGCTTGTGAGTGCAGTAATGAACCTTCAGGTTCCGTGAAATGCGGGGAATTTCTTGACTAGCTGCAAACCAGTTAGCTTCTCAAGAAGGACTCTGCACCTTGGAGTAAGTAAGTAGGACCTTTCTTGCTTGGATAATAGCCTATCCTATTTCACTACATAATTGCCATTTTTACAGTGGCATGGAAGTTTATGTGTCTCTCAAGGGGAAAATGATGAGAGGATTTAAAAGCAGTATCAGCAGAGCATTAAATGCCAAAGCACTGATCACTAAAACACATTTGTAAATCTATAGAAAGAGTGGTATAGCCTCTGCATATGGAATTTACACTAATAATTACACATACACCGACCAGGGTGTGTTTCATTTTCCTTCGTACTTTTATTTTGTAGGCTTTTCCAGCAAACAACACTGCTTTGTTCTATAGCTTATACTGCTTTTCAGTGCTACTAAAAGTAGGAATTCACTGACAGGTAATACACCCAAAGGTTTCCCTCAGGTGTTGTCTTGTTCTTCAGATAGTGCCATGAAGCCATTGGTGACTGACAATGGCCTTGGGTCATTTCTCTTCAAATTGTGGATGGACGTTATAGTAGACAAGACCGAGGGACAAACAGGTGTTCAACTTGTGACTGCAACGTTCATGGTCAGTGCTAGAAGTCTGAAGCATTTACTGTAATGCATTGGTGCATAAAGGATACTGTCTGGATCTAGAAACGATGTTCAACATACCATAATATTAGAGACATAAAGTTCCTGAGTGTGTACCTGCCAGCCTTCCAGTGTAACTCCTAATACCATGAACACATCCAGCAAATTGGTGCCCAATCTGGCGAGACTTAATATGAACAAATGAAAGACAAAAGAAATTAATAACACCTAGTCCCATGTTTCATAAATACATTCTTTCCCATAGATAATTTGTGTCAGAAAGGTATGTGCATGTTTTTTAAATAAGTTCATCTTGTGTCACATGCGGTACAACTTGAGGTCTTCATTCTTCTGTGATGTGCAGCATTGCCTGGTGGTTTCTTGCATTTCAGGACAAGGTATCAGTCCCATATTGACCCTTGAACATGGAGTTGTCCCAGAACATAAGTAAGAAACTATAAATCAATGTCATGCAACATCCCAGAGGAGTGAACACCTCACCTGCACTGTGGCAGCACCCTGAAACATTACAATCTATTTTTCTTCAGACAGCAACATGTTTGATCTTCAAATGGTCATCATCAGGCATGTGTATTAAGTTGCACTGATTTAAAATCTGAAACTAAAATGAGTATACTTTAAAAAATAAGATTACGACTAAATATGTAAAATGTATGTTGGGATAGAAACAGGGTTTTCAGTTCTATACTATTACATGAACTAAAAATGGATATTTCTCACCAAGTAATCATAAAACTATTATGTGTATTATTTGATGTTTGTGTGATCATTTGACATGCAAGTATATTGTACACTGTTGGTATATAGTTACTGTTATTAATATATTTATTAATATTACATACTGTTTCATCTTCACCCATATTTGCCTGTGCAAGTTGTATGTAATTCTCATTACAATAAAAATACAGGTATTTTATTTTTTATTTTATAATACAGGGGAAGTCCTTTACAATAGCGTGGACAAATACTCATTTTAGCAATATTTGTATTAGTCAGTATAAATATCACATCCTGCATCAACAAGTTTTCTGCTTGATCGAGACTGAAAAACTTTTGCAAAAATTTTACAACCTCGACATAATCTTGACCCCTTTCATCCCAGATTTACAGCACGTCCACAGCAATGGAAATAAAAGTGCTGCTGAAGGTGCATGAGTATGCTTGCCAGTGCGATGTAAAAAGGTAAACGTAATCTTGTCCGTATCCGCGCCCTAACGGCGTATAGCTCCACTACTCTTAACTTCAGGATTAAACGGAGGTCAATGATAATGCCGCGTCTGCTTTACGCCAGGTGCAGGAACCCGGGTAGCCATTGAATAAAAGGCTTGGTTGACTGTAGCACCGGTCTAGACAGTGCGGAAAAGTAAATCTTGCCCTGCTGGGAATCGAAACGTGGTGTTCAATGACTGCGGTGCGACATGCGCAGCTATGGCATTCATCACGGTTGCCATAATCATAAGGTTCGTCATCCCCGTTGTGTTTATAATTAAGTTAGATTGGGGTGTATGCACTAGTCTAACACAACTATATGATGGTAGAGATATGTATAGAATTTATTACATAAAGAACAACTACAGGTTTCGGCTCTTTATATTGGCCATTATCAGGTTGAGAAATGAAAAAACTTAGTAAGCAGCTATACTCGTGTTATGTGGGTTGTGTACAGAGGGGTGGTAAGAGGTGAAGTGGGTGCGAGATCTCGCATGTGTATATAGGATGGGTGGTGTGGGTACATGGATTCTGCTATTATATGCTATTCTAAGTTAATATAGTGGATCTACAGTATCATCTTACGTTTGTAGAGAATTATATATACATGTACATGCGTGATCTCGCACCCACTTCACCTCTTACCTCCCCGCTGTACACAACCAACATAACTCGAGTATCGCTGTTTACGTTTTTTCATTTCTCAAGCTGATGATGGCCAATGTAAGGGGCCGAAACATGTAGTTGTTCCGTATGTAGTAAATTCTATACATATCTCTACCATCATATAGTTGTGTTAGACTAGTACATAAACCCCAATCTAACGGTTGCCATATAGTCTACTCTCTATTGCAGTTGCGAAAGACTGTTCAATTGAAGCATTCGAAACTTCCAACATTTTACTATATGAAATAAACTGCACCAAATAAATCAGCTTTACGACGTCGTGTAAATGCATACGGTACGGTATTAATCTTTCTGACTTGCACGAATAATTTATCTGCGAAGTTTCAGACGCAGCTTGGACATGTTTTGTTTCGTTGGTATCTGTGCCGTGATTGTTACGTTCCGATGATCTGTGGTAGCGGTTTTACGGGATTGTTTGTGTGTGAGTGGTCTTGCGATTTTGAATTTTTGTTAACTGTTAATGGTAGAGGTATGCCGATCATGTACGGAAAAAAAAAAGAATAATTGTAATATATTTCGTTTGTGCGTGTGCGTATAGTTCGTGTGTGAAAATTGTTTTTTGCACTTTGATTTGTGGTAAGTTATTAATTCCACGTTGTGTTATTTCTGCACTGAAACTTTGGATAAAGGCTGTGGATTTCTGGCTTAGAATTTTTAAGGTTATGAGACTTCTGCCTTAAAGTAACAAGTTCTGTTGTGTAGAAGATCATATTTCTTTGGTGAATTCCAAGTGATGGGGGGGGGGTTGAATTAATTATTATATAAGGTCAGTGGTTATAAAATTAATTAGGAACACTGCAGTGAGAAAAGAAGAAAGTATTTGACAGTGATAAACTGATTCAGTACATTACTTTATGCATAACCATAAACTTCTAGTATTTACTCAGTTGCCTGAAATGTTTGTACATTATTTTATGTCATGCATTATATAACCAAATTTAAAGTGTGCCAAGAATGATTTTATCAAATGCACACAAATATTTATTAACTGTTATCAGAGACCCAACATATTTTGATTCTGACCATGAATCATCATCAAGAATGCTGGATGCTGTATACATTTGGTTTTTCAAACTCCTTCAGGAGGTACATACACATTAAGTAACATTATGAACATGAAATTGCTTAATAGTATATCTATTATAGGCATCCCTCTATAATGTGGTAACAGTCTAACAATATCTGACATTTTTATAGAATTGTAACAACATTAGTTAAAAATATGATAAAAATTGGTGATTTGCAGTCTTCTTAGTTGGTATTTGTTGATGGTCTTTAGTTTGATGTTAGATGTGGCCTAACATATGACCTGAAGTAGTGGTGGCTGGTTCCACATATTAAGGAAATTGTTGCATGTCTCATGGACTATGTTTGTATAGTTAGGTGTCAGTTGTCATATCATGTGATGGAGTTGTAATTTCCATAAAATTGTTTGCATATTATCTTGTTGTTGGTGTTAAGTTGCGGTTCCTGATCTGGATCACCCATCACTAATTTACGTTAACATTAGTATGTACTACAAGAAGTCATATGCAATTCACATCTAAATGAAGACCATCAAAGAGGTAAAAATCAGTGAAGACCACAAATCAAGAAATCGTTGTAATTCTTTCAATAGTTTTGTATGTATTGAGGTTGTTAACATATTTGTAGAAAGGCATGCCTATATTAGACAACTTACTTATTTCACGCACCCATTCAGACCGGCCCTGAGGCCCACCCAGCCTCCTACACAGTGGGTTCTGGGCCATTCCCGGGGGTAAAGCAGCCAGGGTGTGGCATTGACCACCTACCCCCATCTAGCACCAAGGTGAAAGAAAGAGTAGAGCTATATTGCTACTCCCCCTCTGGGCCTTCGTGGCCTGTTTTAGAGAGACCTTTACCTATATTAACTTATTTCATGTTGATACCATGTTAATGCATATGTAACTGATTCTTAATGAATTTCAGACTAGCAGAAGATAATCTAAGATCAGTGTCGAAACTTATTCAGACTTTGATAAAAGTTACAAGATATGTGTGTGTGTGTGTTGTAGATGGTGATAAAGTAATTCGTTATATGATTCTGAGGTACCGGGTAAAATTAATACAGTTCAAACTGAAGTATGATAAAATGAACACAGTTAAAATTGAAATTTGGACTTATCTTAACTGGTTGAATGCCAAGGGTCCACAAATCCCTGTTGCCAAATCACCTAAGCAACTAAGTTTTACATGGTAGAGCCTAATATTTGTGGGTCCTCAGTATGCAGGTTGCATGGTGTCACCCTCCTGATGCCTATAATTTTGAGATGGCTCCTAGACCTTCCAAAAATTTATGGACTCCTGCTACATAATCCACATTTCTAGCACTTCTAGCAATTTAATTCAAAAAATTTTTAGAAGACTGCAGTCTTCATCACTAAGGCCATCACTTAATATCTGTACCCCTCCCCGGACCACCAGCCATCTCCTCTCAGATGTCTGTAGTAAATTTTTGTGGTGATGTAGATGCAGATCAGTTACAGTATCTTGTACAAGTTTAAAAAAAAGAGAGCGAGAGAGAGTCGCAAAGTACGTAACAGGCAAGGGATTTTTATTGCGATAGGATGACATGTTACTGGGTAAAGGGATTGTATTTTGAAGGAACATGGTGTGTTTACCTGCAAGGGTGTAGAGGACCAAGAAAAATTCTTCTGAGGAGTAACTGAAGAATCAAAAAACCAACTAGATGCCACTTGATATTTTGTTGTACTTCTTATAGGCTCAACATGTTTCAAGCATCACTATGCTCATCATCAGGTGCTCACGACTATGATGTTGTTTACCACATTGGTTGTGTCGTTCTTGGTTTGCTGTCTGTTGGAGGTGAGGTGCAGTTAGGCTGGAGTAGTGTCCAGGTTGCAGGCTCAAGGACAACTCTGTGCTTGAGCCTGCAACCCGGACACTACTCCAGCTTAACCACATCTAACCTCCAACCTACAGCAAACCAAGAACGACATGACCAATGTAGTAATCAACATCATAGTCGCGAGCTCCTGATGATGGGTATAGTAATGCTTGAAACATGTTGAGCGTATAAGAAGTACAATAAAATATCAAGTGGCATCTAGTTGGTTTTTTGATTCTTCAGTTATTACAATGATGCACGGTCCAATAAACATCAGATTCTTCTGCAGAACTAATTACCAGAGATGCAGCATCACATCCACAAATAATGCAATCTTCAACCACACCACCATTAAAACTGAAAGACTTGCGTACCTGACAGGTGTTGTTTAAGCTCTTCATTGTATTCAGATACTTTATTTCATTGCAGTAACTACTATGATGAAAATATTTGAAGAAAAAAAATTGTATTGGGTTTTTATACCAAAAATTATGGAGTATTGGCTCCATCTGCCCCCAAAAGTATTATGTGGGATTCAGCACTTTAGGATCAGTTTGTCACAGTAGTATGTTTTTGTGCTTCAGAACATGATCTTGTTACCAACAGAACTTCCTCACTTACAAGCTAAATCTGCCTGACAGTTTTCAACATTTCAGACTCCCTTGACATTTTGTACTGAACCCCCCCCCCTTTCTGACACACACACACAAAGTTTTTGTATTAATTGGAACTTTTGGGTGGTAACCACTGCTGTAAAGTAGCTGTATTTGTCCTTTTTCAGATGAATCATGATACAAATAAAACTCTAGCTGATGCCGGTTCTGCTGAGACAACACTTGAAGGAACAGGTCATGTTATGTTAGAATTATCAGAAGTACAACCAGGTGCCGATGACACTTGCAGCTCTGCAGCATCTGATAAGAATATAGCATTACACAATAAAGATACAGTTGAGCCTATGGACATTGTTGGTGTTGCTGACTTAGGAAGCAATCATTCCACTGGAAGTGATTCATTGCTGGACGCAAGTAATGTGAGAAGTGAAAGTTCATGTGATGCTGTAATTACTGAAAGCTTAAGCAGTCAGTGTGATGAAATTGAGGGTATGGAAGAAGAAACATGTGGAACCACAGACAAATCTCACAGTAATGTTAAGAGAGTGGTAAATGATGGGAATGTGATCTCAGAAAAAGTTGAAAGCAAGGAATATGAACAATGCAGTGTTAAGGAGAAGGAGGAAGAGGAAGTGTGTGAGGAGCAAAATAAGGAGGTAGAAGTAGGTAACAAGGGAAAAAAAGACATTGAAGAAATCAAAGACAAACAGAAAAATAAAATTGACAATGTTACTGACAACGAAGCAAAGGAAATTTGCAATGAAGAGAAGGAAACAGAAATATTGAACCAGGAAAAGAAGATAAATGTAAATGGTAACGAACCAGAAGCTAAAAGTGAAGGTAATGGTAAACATGGATTAGCTGCTGAAGTGCTGGACAGTAAAGATAAAGGGACTACAGGAAAAGAATATGAAGGGGAGTCAAGACTGAGTATGGAAAAAGAGTTGCACTCAAGGGCAGTAAGTGAGGAGTGTGAAGCAGATGTTGATGATCCTGATCCCTACCCAGAACATATAAATTTTGTGGATGTCAATGCACCCACCTGTTATTCTCCTATGGTTATTGATGATGATGACGATGATGATGTAGTGATGATAGAAAGAAGGAAAGGAACTAGTCACTATAGAAAACCTGGCGATAAACAAAAACATGCAACAGGTAATTATAATCGTGACAGCAGCCCAGAGGTTGTGGTGCAAGGGGAATTGTGCAGGAGACGTCAGGAGATTGTGATTGACCTAGATGCTGACGATCATGATGATGATGAAATTGAGCTTGAAACCATAAAGAAAAAGAAGCAGAAGAAGAGACCGGGTACACAAAAGGGTGTATATTGTTGTAATGTAGAATGTTCCAGTCTTGGGCATGACTTGAGAATTGCACCTGTGTTCGTTTTGACACACTATGGACGGAAATACAAGAAAGGGAAAGCAGAGAAAGTTTGTGGAGCATGCTTTGAGGCAGCAATGCAGCATCAAGAGGTAGGTACCTGTTTAGAGCAGCTTATTTAAACCACTAGGTTTGATGAGGCTTGTTCAGGAAGGAATTCTATGACCAAATGTGGCAGAGGGAACATTTGTGTATTTGAAGGTTTGAGTCTTCTGGAATTTTACTTTGTGTTGACTGTTAACTAGATACATATGTATTTTCATTGTTACACCGTGCATGTTGTCGAGTTAATTATTACACCAACCACTGCAAATATACAAAATTTATAAAATTTACACATTAAAACATTAAAAATGCTCCGACATGTTTCGGTCCTAAGACCATCCTCAGGGAGCTATATCTTCCTTGCTAAAGTCACACTAGAAACAGTCACATATTAATTTCGTTGTACCAGTTGGGTATTGTGGCAGCATGCCATGTTGTGTAATGTTATGTTGTGAAGAGTGCCCTGCAGGGCATTACACAACATGGCATGCTGCCACAATACCCAACTGGTACAACGAAATTAATATGTGACTGTTTCTAGTGTGACTTTAGCAAGGAAGATATAGCTCCCTGAGGATGATCTTAGGACCGAAACATGTCGAGCATTTTTAATGTTTTAATGTGTAAATTGTATAAATTTTGTATATGTGCAGTGGTTGGTGTAATAATTGAGTAGGTACATATGCTTTGAAGGAGCATAATGCCAAAATTTTTAGGGTCAATCAGTACAAGAAGACTACTTGTTGGACTGCGTGACCCCACTGATGACGGCACCATGGTCCTCCAGAATGTTGGTATTTACCAGTTGACATGGCATGACATCCCAGAGGGCTTGTAACTTCAGTGATAGTTTGAGAACCTGGTATCTTGCAGTTTTATGTTTCAATCAGTGGCACAGCAATACAAAATATATTATTTTCTATGGTTTCTGCTTTATATTTTGGGTCACTTTTTTAACCTGCTTGTCATCTTTTGTACAGATATTTTGATGAGATGTGATCTGATATCTATTGTGTATGCAAGTCCATGTAACTGGCTGTAAGGATTATCTTCTGTGATAACTTTTGAACCAATGGTGGCACTTACATGGAAGTTAGCATGACAATTTTGTTGTTGCAAATAATCCCATCTTTATAATTTTTAATTTTTTGTATCAAATAATATGAACATGATATCCACACAAACATATGAGATGGAGGCTTCGCTATTACTGTTTAAAATAATATTTTGAGAATGGTTATTTATCATGGTACAGTATATGAAAGATGTCCTGTATGTAGCAAGATTATGCCATTGTTTCATGGAAATACTGCATTATTTAAAACCAACCAGCAACAGAAAGTGACAGTGAGGAACCATAGAAATTATTCAAATCATTTTCCACCATGTCTGCTGCACTTTCCACATCTCATAAGCACTGATTTCCAAATCTCTGTACAAAATTATGTACTTCCCACAGTAAAGCCAGTTTTAGGACAAATTTTTAGGCTTCTGAAGCAATGTATTTGGGATCTTTGTTCTGGAGTATTGTTGTCTGTCACTTGGTGTGTCAAACATATTGAGATATGCATGCAGGCTTGAAACATTTGACAACAGACATCTAGTGACAGAGTGCAATATCCCAGAAGAATGAAGATTTTGACTGTTAGGACACTTGCTGTGTTTGTGTATGTTTATCATCTGTTATACTTCATGTATTTTCATATGAGTTGGTAGGTTGCTGACAGTTGGGAAACCAAGCACAGATTCCATATAACTGCTATGTTCTTCCATCATGTTGTATTCAATAATTACTTTGCAAAGGTTTAAACTGATTGGAAAATATGCAAGTGTGTTTTCTTGTATCGAAATTGGCTGCTCTTGAACTGTTTTGTGTTTGATTGAGATAAAATATTTGTTTTTGTTTGCAGCACTTGTCTTATCTTCTGTCAGAACACGTACCATTAATGACGGCCAGGTTCCACCCTCGGTATGATACAGTCGTACTTACAGACTCTGAAGAAGGTTCTGGAGGAGGTATGATTATGTGTGTGTGTGTGTGTGGGAGACGTTGCAAGTGCCCTTAGTTTAAAAAATGTGAGATTACACTAATATATGTATGCAAAGTACTTATGAAAATTTCCAATTAACTGAAAAAAAAATTCCAAGCTTATTTGTAAACAAAATGATCAACAAAGTATTAGTAAACGCCTCTTTTAGTATGGATTCCCCATCCACTCGTACCCTCTCTATTCTGGTTTTGTGTTTGGATAGCTGTTCCAAGATTTACACAAATCCCCCTATCATACCAGATTTTTAACATGCCATATTAATATTACATTCCGGTAAAATTGATACATTGGTTGATTAAGCATCATGTTATGAAAAGAGGTATGGGGGGGTGGAGGTATGGCTGCGTATATTCTGAAACATGGCACGATATGAAGGTGAGTGGTTAGCTTCACACCCAAACTATCTTATCCCCATGGATTTAGCCTTCAATGCTGAATGGATAGGAGGCTCAGTAGGCCTCATGATCTTTGCAGAAAAAAATAAGTATCTGCTTCTTGGGGAAGCTAACATTGATTCCTTGGTCATCCAGTCTGTATCCCACTCACTATAGCGACTGAGATATTAAAGTAATGCACATTTATAAAGAGGGACTGTGGTAGCACAGTGGTTAAGGCACGCTACTACAAATCGGAAGGTCGCTGGTTCAATTCCAGATGGTGTCATTGGAATTTTTTATTAACATAATCCTTCTGATCGCACTATGGCCCTGGGGTCGACTCAGCCTCTAACAGAAATGAGTACCAGGAGTATTGCCTGGGGGTAAAAAGCGGCCAGTGCGTAAGGCTGACAACCTTACCACCATCCTGGCCCGTTGTCATGTAATCTGAGAACTTTAACTTCCTGAAACCCTCTGGGCACTTCGGGCCTATAATGGGGCTGATGTTTTTTTCCTTTCTTTTTTCCCCCTTTTATAAAGAAGATTTGTGTAACTTTGCCATGAATAAAATTGTAGTTGCATTTCATACAGCTCTTAATGTACCATGTAACCTCTGTCCATTGTTTCTGCAGGGACTGTAGAAAAAAAAGGGAGAAATATGTGTAATAGATGGTTGCAGACGGTTTTAAAGGTGTCAGATTTATAAGTGAATGATACTTGTGGTAGAACAATGCAGTGGGGAGCAATAGATAGCATTTCACAGTACATCATTTTCGGAGTGTTGGCACAGAGCAGCTTCAAAATGTTTCTGGAATTACTTTATTTCTGAGAAATAGAAAACAGAACAATCATTTAAGCTACATTTTCTTCAAAATAGTCCCTTTGTGCAACTGTGCACTTCTACCAGCAACTGTAATGGTGTTGGAAACATTCCTGAAAGCCATTTTATGAAAGCCTTTTCAGCTCTTACATCACATTCTTAATGGTGTTTGTCGCATCACAAAAGCGTCATCCTTTCAATGCTGATTTCAGCAGAGGGATCAGGTAAAAATCAGCTGGAAGCAGATGAGGAGAATGTGGGAGTTGCTGTAGTGTTGTCACATTGTTTTGCCAAGAAATCCTTTACCAAAACTGACCAGTGTGCTGGAGCAATTTTGTGAAGGAGAAACCAAATGTTGGTTCTCCATTTTTCAGGACTTTTCTTCTGACCACATCCCTAAGGTGGCAAAGGATGTCTTTGTACATTTCTTTATTCACAGCAGCAAGTCCTTTAAATTATACCAGTGAATTCTGGGAATTTTTTGAAGCTGCCATGAGTTTTAAATTGACATTTCAAAGTACGGCTGTTGGCTGTGAGTTTAAATGCTGACGCTGAAGGGACTGAATGAAAATATTATGTGCCTCTATCCCAGGGGTACAGACATTTTCCAAAAATCTAGGAGCCACCTCAAAATTCTGTGTGCCAAAAGGGTGACATGAAGCAAGTTTCGTATGATCCAGAAATGTTAGATGTCACTGTAAACTATATTAACCCTTAGCCTGCTAATGTGGAGAATATGGTGAATTCCTAATAATGCCAACAGATGGCAGATGGGATTTAATTCGGCGTTTAAAGGGTTAATATCATCAGCACTGGTAGTTGTTCATTTGCATGGTGTGATCTGTTTACAGCTCTTATAATAGTGTGTTATTCTCTTTAATAATTTACAGATTATCATGGATGAATGCAGTAGTACAAAGTATATGTTTGAAAAGTTTTCATGTATCTTTTCTGCACTTTTGTTGTCTCAAAATATGGATTTTAAATTTGTGCATACCAGGGGGTTGATGGTCATGTTTTGATTCTGGGGTAGTGGCTAATGATCTGGAAACAGGGGATATAAATAGTGGCAGTAATGGTGGGAGAGTTCGGTGGGTGTAGTGTTCTGTTGCAGTAGTGTGTTTTCTCCTGTCTTGTCTGTCTCCTGTGAACTTCTGCGGCATAGATCTGAAGCTATGGCAAACCTTAATAAAAATAATTGATTTTCATTTGGTTTGAACATTTCTTCTTCCCTGTTTATATTGCAGAGGAACCTCTGCCAGATGACGTGCTGTCAGATCTACAGGAGAATCTGCAGGAAGTGCTGGAGTCAACCATGAAGAAGTATGACCTCAATTACCAGGTAGAAGAGTCGAAGAAAATCCTTACCGAGAAACTAGATGAACTGAGTTGTAAGTCTGAATTGTTAAATGGCACTGTTTGTAAGCCCGTGATGTCAGTAAGTGTATACTGTTTGGTGTACTTGTGTAGCGTGATACACCGTGACAAAGAATGAATACAGATGCTAAGCTCAGAACCATATTCTGACCACAAGTATATAGGATAAGAAATGTGATCAAAGAGTTTCACGACAGCTTATCCCAATTTAAATTTCAAAAAAGTCTCTTCTGTGTTACAGCGGCTTTTGAAGAAACAGATGCACTTCTGATTCAACTACAGAAAAAAATGGATTGTTTGCAAAGTGATCTCTACAAAGATTATCAACCAGAAATACGGGTTAGTACTCTGGCTTCCTCAGTTAATGTTGTATGTTTTAGTTGAAGAATAAGAGACCAACTTGATGTCACTAGTTGTTATGTTTTATTTCACTTCTTCTATGCTCAGCGTGTTTCGGTCTTTAATACATCCATCATCAGGAGCCTGCGACTTTTCTATTGA
>Ga0123352_10004317_pt1 | contig 20908 bp, 20 predicted proteins | sample TergutLab28metaG_FD_89700 | JGI IMG/M metagenome (GOLD analysis project Ga0123352, IMG submission 89700) | Labiotermes labralis P1 segment gut microbial communities from Petit-Saut dam, French Guiana - Lab288 P1 | ecosystem: Host-associated > Arthropoda: Insects > Digestive system > Gut ...
AACATAACATCAAAGTGCATTCATGCAACCATTGTTGCTGTGGAACTGCAGTAAGTACTATACATCCTGAGTGTGTGCTTGTAACCTTAGGTACTTAGCATGCAATGCGTATGTGCCATATTGTCGGATAAGGCCTGCATGCCTTTACAACATTTTTCCACATTATCTCATAAAGAGCATGATTTTCAAAAAAAGTTATTTAACATAAAATGTGTTTTGATTTTCCCTATAGCTTTTGCCTGAAACATTTTTCATTCTACAAAAACTGAGCGAGATATGATCAAAAATGTACGTTGGTCTTAATGTAAAGTACCCATTATTCTTGTCTGATTTTAATGAAACTTGACTTTTCTCCACAGATTAAAAAAAAAACTCATATGTCAAATTGCACGAAAATCTGTCCAGTGGGACCCGAGTTGTTCCGTGTGGGAGGGCAGATGGATGGACAGACAAGACACAACAAAGTTCATATTCGCTTTTCGTAATTTTGTTAATGCCCCTAAAAAGACCATGGGAACATTCCAACATTTATATCAGTTCCCAGAACTTAAATTATTCATCTTATCAGAAGGTTAACACTTAGTCTCTGGACTCTGATCTGATAAGCAGAATGTACTGCGCTGAGACTACACTTAATGAATAACATTATGGCCACTCCACACAAAATCTGACAATGACTGATTCCCAGTTTTCATTTGTTGAAGGCATCTCCCCAAAGCTCAAATATTCTCTTGTGTGATCTGATTTCAAATGCTTTCAAGTTGTTTTGCTCACAATAACAGAACACGCACAAACATATAACACAAAAGGGAAAGTAATTGTTTTGTATATTTTAATATCTACCAAATGTACAATACATTTTATAATCTCTGTCACTGAGGTAATGGTTTCCAATACTTCTGCTGTTAATGTATGCAGCAACTGCTTATCAACAGAATCATATAGGGTTAAGAATGTCACCCCAAAAAAAGGGGGGGGGGCATGAATTACATTTGTAAACTCAGATTATTTGGATTCCAACAGCTCTCTCTCAACCAGACTTTGATGTTGACACAATAACAAGAATACTGGCAGTAAGTGAATACTACTACTGTCAGGTAGACAAGCAAGCCTTACTGCTATAGATAAACCAGGAAGAATTCTGTGGTACAGACACCCTTACATTACTTAAAAGTGGGATATCATTTTTTACCATTATATTCACCAACAACCTTCACATACATGCACACATGTAGACAATCTGTGATTTGTAAAGTGGGTGAGCCTCAAAGCATCTTTTTAACACAACTCTGTCCAGCAAAATTTTACAAAGACTACCAATTGTGACATTGTAGTACTGAATGTCCGCTCTGAGGATAACAGACTGAGTGTTTCTATGTCTTACAGACAGATAACTTTGGAGACTCACAATGGGAACAGACCCATCATCATTCACATGCCACAAATCCATTTCATCAGTTGCTTAAACCTTTTCATTACTGTCTGCCTCCAATGTAAGTAGACTAATAGCAACCTGAGGCTGCTTACACAATGACCTTCTGTAGCAAGAACCAAAAGCCTAGACAATGCAACTGGATCACAGGTCACAGTTCCACCTGTAGCAAGCATGCATACATACAGTAAAACTGCCAAACACCTGGACTGAATGACAACAAATGAACGTTTTCAAGAGAATTACGGAGTGAACTCCTATTTAAAATTCCTCAATTGCACATTCTGCTCATTTAATTTAAAATTTTAGTGACCCCAAGTCAATAATCTCAACATTAAAATACTTCCATACAAAATTTTCCTCAGTCCAATGTTCAAATCCACTGCTCCCACCTTAAATGGAAGTTAAAATTAAATCAGTAAACAAAATTTTACAGACTGACTGTCAGCACCATCAAGGTGGTGCTGACACACAGCTGCCAACAAACTCCATCCAACAACAATGGTAGGATGGACAAATGGCAGCTAAGATTCTGGTCTGTTAGAAGAATGGATTGTGTGTGACAACTGACTGTGACTGCCCACTGTATTCACATGGTTCTTGCTAGGACAAGGACACCACTATGAGAGCATACTAAGTGTAAAAAATATAATGGATAGTCACATCAATGATGAAGTCTCTAAAACAATGAATACTAACTTCATTTCACATGATTGATCACCCAAGAAAATTTCACTGTGGTGTTATGGCTATAAAGTAGGCTACAAACTGCAATGGTCCACACCCTGAGGTTTCCATTCTTCTGGGACATGATTCTGTGTCAGTTGGTAAATGGATTCCAACACTGTGAGGCAACACAGTGTGCTCATACATAAATGCTGAATAACAAAGAATTCTTCTTGGATGTTTTGACCCTTGAAGATGAGGACACTGTGCTGCCTTGAAACACTGGGATGTGACTGCCCACTGATGCAGTGTCATGTCCCAGAAGAACAGAATCCTCAGTAACATTGCTGCGAATGACCAAAACAAATATGGCTGAACTTTGTTGCATGAAAATAGGCCACTATGTCCACATTCTAGATGGTTTCAATCAAAGCCTAGCATATGAGGTGAGAGAGACAAATGTTTACCAAATTTCAATGAAAGATTAACAAGTCTAAAATACATGAACCAATAAAATTCTCTCTACCTATCAGACACATCAGTTATATGAAAGGCAAACAGTTTATTTTATTTACCTTTCAACCACCTGATTTGGCTGGTAGCCTGAGAGCTGTATTGCATGAAGTCACTGTGAAAGCTTCAAATTAAAATCCACGATCATGGTAACATTCTACCAAGGTCACGATTAGTTGAAAAGCACCGAACAGCATGGCACTGGTCCCCATTTGGACTGCAAATGACTGTCTCTCCCTCTTTCAGTACTTCCACACTGAACTCCTTGCCTCCATGTGTTCCACTGCTGGCCCCACACATGTCCTAAAATACAGTAATAACATGCTGGTAAAAGATCGACTCAATGCTTTGCCACACCCAACACAACAGAATACAGAAAACTGTTCCCTCTGCTTCACTTAATGCATCAAAACATTGCCAGATGTCATTTAAATAACCTTTTCTGATGTCAGGACACTAACTCCATGAAAGAGCCACAAAAAATTAATCTGTCAGTAGCAGTGAATATTACACTGATGTCTAATGGGACTTGATGTCATTTGATGTCATGTATTTTTATGGACAGGTAGAAACATTTTAGAGAAACTGTTCCCATCCATCCTGAAGGTCGACACTATATGTTACCTCATAACACTGGTATCTCTCTATCAAATTACATGGTGGCAGACACCACAAGACTGTAATCTTAAAAGATATAGCCATTCACATTATTTGGCAGTTCTGGGATGTCTTGAAAAGCTATGACTACACACTCATACTTTACTTGCATCTGTAATGATTTTCCATACCACTCTCAGTTAATTTTCTTCATTAGCACTCACCTCATCACTATCCTCTTGCAAAATAGTAAATCCACTAGCCCTAAACTTCAGGTGACAAGAAACAGCATGCAGATGCTTCTCTACACGACCATCATCCAAGAAATTTGGATCTACATTCAAGACTTGCTGCAGGTGGTGTAATGCTCCAGAATGATTACCCTTTCCCTCCAATATAGATGCCAACAGGAAATGTGTTGCTGGCTGTCAACAGTTCACAAGACCAGGGAATTACAACAAAATAAACATACAGACTAGACTTTTGTATTTGCTGTACATTAATTCCTTAAGTCATGAAAAGACGATGTTCCCTCCAAGTTGTATTGTTCAGTGGAATTAGTTTAAAGAGGAAGTGATATGAAATACCATACACAATAATAAATAAAAATACATTTATGGTTTTTATGGCAGTGTATTACAATGTCCTGTAGTCTTGTACTGGTAGATAGTAGGTGTTTTCAGAGGAACCTACTCCCTCCAGCTTCCAGGTAGAAGGCTGTGATAAAGAAAAACAAAATCTAAATTCACAGCAGGCATATACTGCACTGCTGGAAATTATATAAATAAACAATACCAATTATAATACAGAGCATGTAGGAGTAAAGGAACCAAAAATCAACAAGTAATTCATTGTGATCCTTTGTGACTGAAGATAAGATGGGTAATATGCATTTGGTGTATGTTGTTATGGCAGTTCAGACATTTGTTTATTACTCATATATGGAAAGTGTTAACTGTAGACTTATTCATCAGTAGTTCACACAATTTCAGGCATGATGTGTTTGCTATGTAAAAAGTGATAAGACACATTTAAAAATTCACACCCGTGTTTGGCTTAAGATAATCAGTTCTACACTATTTACAGCAAAGGTATTAAGGTAACTGCAGTGTCCATGTCACAACTGGTATATTTTGCATCATTTTCAAACCTGTTGTCCACATTAGATTCCAGACCCATTTTAAGGTGTACTTTATTATGCTGCCTCCTCACCTCCACAGAATTTTTATTCAATGCATCTGACGCGGCTTTAAGTGCTTCATCCAAATATCCAAGTGTATGTAGCAACGAGCCCAAGGACACCAGCACCACATCACAAAACTCTTCAGGAACTGAAGTGAGCGCCATGCGGAGACAATCCATTGCATTATGGGTATTTCCACGTACACGCCAGTATAAAGAAGCAAGGGTTTGCAAGAGCCAGCTTGGACCAACTCCCTGTAACAAGGCCATGCATGGGTATGGTTGTCCATCAACAATTATATGGAAGCAGTCACAATGGCTACTAACATAAAATTACCTTGTTAATGGCAGTGAGAATTCGTTGCCCAATCTCTGCTTCTGCCATATTATGTCCATCAATAACATACTTAGTGAGATGAGATTTGAGGCTGGTCTCCCTGCCAGGAACATCTAAGAAGCTATCTCTTGTTAGAGACAAGGGGAAGTAAGTGTCCAGCTGAGGGTCAGTTGCAGTGTTGGCAACATTGCACAGAGGAGGGTACCATGGCAGAGTATGTTCTGTGCCAGGAGCAAGGTCTATCAGATGTCCCAAATATAAGTGCACTCTACAAAAGAAATGAATCATGACACTGTTATTCAGCTATTACCAACAATGAAAAATTACATCACAAAACCCTGACTGTTTCTCATGCACCTAATATACATGAAAGTTCACTTCAATGTAACCAAGAATACAACATACAACAGTCTTGGTATGTGACATCTTCTAATTAATGCAAGTAGAGATGAACACAACATTTATGAATACATGAAATAAGTTCCAAAAAATAATGGAAAGTGACAATAATTAACCGCTCCCATCTCAGTGCAAAACTTTTAATGCCACTTAATTTTCTAAATGGTTAACATTTTGGAGGAGCCTGCTGCCTCCATCTTCACTTCTGTCATGAGGATGGAAGCCGTACATCCCCTTGAAATGTTGGTAACCACCTACCAGGTTACACATTGCCGAAATGCAGACGCCCATAATCACAGTGACTTACATTCCATCAAAACTTCATCTAGAATGTACACAAACATCTAACAATACATCTACGCTGCTATTTATCAACACAGAAAGACACTCACAAGAAAAGAAAAGAAAAAAAAAGTTAATAATCCTGTTGATGAAACCTAAAAATTTCTCTTCATCTAAGTGACTGGCAGACTGCACTGTGAGGGAGAAATTACACTCACTCAAAACCCTTATTCTCTGGAGGCAGGAACACAGGGGGGAAGTATTCTGGTGAAGTAAATGCGGTGCAATCCTCCTGGTGGGGCCACTCTTCTGAGGTAGTAACTTCTGTCTTCAGAAGAGTCTCTGCAGGGTACACAGGTGCAACTGTGGGTCTGTGGTACTTGACACTGCTACTAGAGACCACTTCCTCACCTTCAACTTGATGCAAGTGCAATCCACCCTTGTCTGGCGGAATCCACTCAGGAGACAAGAAACGTCGTCGTGACATCTGTTCACTAATTATTTTTGCCTGTAATCACAAAAGATGCACATTAATATAAAGATATGCATGCAGTGTAACTGTCAATAATGCAGCTAAGTTTTCACCCACCACAATTACTGTTGATAGCAAAAATGAATGAAATATACCACGTACAACATTTAAAATTCAAAATATTTCATGACACACACTCTGAATGCAAACATACTAACTACAAGATAACAGTTTTTTGGGATGTGATACAGTTTAATTTGGTAGCAAGGGAATATTGTTTTTGAAGAACTTACTCTCTCCATTAGGGCAGAAGCCAGCCAAGTAAATTGCCAACTTTAAAAATGGAGGCAGTGGCTACTACAAACAATGGTACCAATCTACTGAAGTACATGGCATCACATACCAGAAGCCTGTAGTTCCTCCAAAACAATGGTACCTATTTACTGAAGTAGCAGTACACAGCAGAAGCATGTGGTCCAAAACAATGGTACCAATCCACAGACGTATGTGACATCACACAACAGAAGCCTGTGGTTCCTCCAAACACTGGTACCTACATACTGAAGTACATGGTAATCACATACCAGTAGACTGAAACTTCATACTCACTATTGTGAAAAACCCAACAATCTCATAGATTTTTCCCAATTCATGAAGGCACTAATGCTTATATATAAGTTAGATGACTTTTTTATAGTCAAATCTCTGCTGCAAAAAAAAATCAAGGAAATGAGAGGAAAAAAATACATTTTAACCAGATACTACTTGTAAAATATATTACCTTAAAAATGGAAGAGTTCTTACAGGCTGTGATGATCAGGGAACCAAAAAGGGTTACTGGTCAATTATTGAACTACCTCATACCCCATTCTAACTCAAGAGTTATGACATGTGACCAGTTTCAGCATACACTGAGATTTCTTCACTTATGAAGCAAAGAAAAACACAGCAGAGAGAATGAGCCCACATTATGAAATACAGACGTTCAGAACGGTCTCAATTACGAGGTCCGACAGTAAAGTAATGAGACTAATTTTTTTCTTGCTGTACTGGCAACACTGCAGCCTGCCAACATAGGCAGCCGTTTACCTTGATCCTTCCTCTATCCCGACTTGCAGTGGCATGCCTTTGCAGTGACTCATTGTGGAGTAGGTGCCTGATGTGTCAAGACGTGTTTGCGAACCTTGTCACAAAAATGGAAACACGGAATATCGCTCTGCGGTATGCCATCTATTTTTGTGTTAAACTCGGTGACAGTGCCACCACAACACACGGAAAACTTCAGCAGGCCTTTGGAGATGATGCAATGTCAAGCGCACAAGCCTTTCGCTAGCACAAAATGTTTTCTGAAGGCAGAACCATCGTTGAAGATGAGCAGCACAGCGGACGACTGTAAACAACATGGACAAGTGACAACACAGCACGAGTACGAGAACTTGTTCGATCCAATCGAAGATTGACAGTCAAAATGATTGCTGATGAAGTGAACATGAAACGAGAAGCTGTTCGTTGGATACTAACTGAAGAATTGGGGATGAGAAAAATTTGTGCCAAGATGGTGCCCAGAAATGTGACAGAGCAAGAGCAGGTTGCACGGGTGAGCATTTGTGCTGAACTGCTGGAACAAGTGGAAGCTGACTCAGAGTTATTGGAGCAAGTTATTACTGGTGATGAGAGATGGTTTTTCCAATATGATCTAGAGACCAAACGCCAAAGTTTGGAATGGTGTTTGAAGGGATCACCAAGGCCAAAGAAAGCACACATGTCCAAGTCAAAAGTGAAATGCATGCATGTATGCTTCTTTGATTCCACGGGTATTGTTCACAAAGAGTGGGTTCCCGCTGGACAGACAGTCAATCAATATTACTACAAAGACATTCTTGAAAGACTCAGAAAGAGAGTCATACAGGTTCGTCGAAACATTGCCACAAACTGGATCCTTCACCATGACAATGCGCCAGCCCATGCAGCGTCTCTGTAGCACAGTTTTGACATCCAAAGGCATTACAGTGATGCTGCAGCCTCCTTACTCACCTGATCTCATGCCCTGCGACTTCTTCTTATTTCAAAAAGCAAAATCGGCAATGAAAGGACAACATTTGGAATCAAAAGAAGACATCCAGAGTTCTGTTACACAGACCTTAAACGACATTCCTCAAGCTGCGTTCCAGGAATGCTACAAACAGAGGCAGCACCGCTGGAAAATGTGTGTGCAGGCACAAGGGATGTACTTTGAAGGTGACCGTATTTTAGTTGATGAATAAATAAAATAAAACTCTTTTTTGGAACCAGTCTCATTACTTTACTGTCAGACCTCGTAAACATATACATTTATTCTGCACTACTACTCGCCATCTCTGGGCCTAGCCAGAGGCTGAGAACAGCCTCACATATAGGACCAAACCGGGTTGGGTTTATCTGCATCTGTAGCCTGAGGATAGGATACAATTATGTCTGCAAAATCTAAGTGTGTTATTGATTTATTATTATATTTTAATACAAGAAAATGGACAAAACCAATAAGTAAATAATGGCAAATGTAACATAATTATGCCATTATTACAATCTTACGGCATTGCTGAATTGCTTGGTTATTGATTTAATTTCTCTCAATATGAGAGCACTGGCCCGCTAAACAAAGAATTCATACCAGCTGACCTGTGATTCTACATTCTTGAGCAGCAACTGGAAACTAAGTGCAATGTCAATCTGTAGACTGTGAGCCAGTAGCTGACTCTTGCTGTTCACATCACAACTCAGCACTAGGCGCCCATCCTGGATCCCATGCATACAGCTCTGACCTATAATACAAGATGCCAAATGCCTGCCACTGACAAATAGTTTGTTTACATTTAGACTCTGGGACAGTGCATTCTCCAATGGTAGTTCAATTGCTGTCTTCCTCATCACGTGCATTCAGTCTTAGTTTAATACATGCTGCAGGATTTGAGTATTTACCCACGCAGGATTTGAGTATTTACCCACAGTTTCCAACTGCACAAGCAACAATTTAACTGATAATCATGATTTGGCAGTTTGGTGATACAACATTTTGTGGATGCAATCTTCAATGCATTAAATGAAACAAGTAACACATTCAGGAATTTATTCTCCTTCATTATGTAATAAAGAAGGCATGATTTACAAGATGGTGTGAATTTAGTGAGCAAGGACAGCATGCTGTACACTGTTTGCTACTGGGCCCTACACAAGTAATTAGTCCTTTATTTACCTCTATTAGCCAGTAACGAAGTATGATCTTCTCCAATCAGACGAACATCTAAGGGTGCCTGCTCCCAAATCAGTTTCTCCTGGTACTTCAACCACTCCTTTTGTTTGCTGTGGTATTCATGAAGTTCAGATAAGCTGTATTGCAGGGACCTGAAATGTACAGACATATGAAATAAACCTGAAACATGTTGCAGAATTTGTAAGATACAATAGTTACAGCATCTCTATAGTACCAGCAGAAATATCTGGATCCGTGAACTTCACTAAATGACAACAGTACTGATGCCATATTACTGGCAGCTGATCTGTAACTGAAATTAACAGTGACAAGATAAAAGCTAAAAATGGTATAATTCAAACACTTCATACATAAGCAGATGTAATTCTTCACACTGCTATTGTTGAAACATCACTGTGGCGCAGTTGGTTCAGGCACTGCGCTACAAGCTGGAAGGCTGTAGGTTTGATGCTTCATGGGGCCATTGAAACTTTTCATTGACTTAATCCTTCTGGCCGCACTGTGGCCCCAGAGTCAACACAGCCTCTAACACAAATGGGTAACAGGAATATCTCCTGGGGGTGAAAATCACACGTTTTGCCTGTGGCTGCAAGGCTTGTGCTCAAGGACCTACCTGGCATGCTTAGGTTTTGTTCTTTTTCTTTGTGCTGCGTTGCATATCAAACACCTAATTATCTGAATAAACAAATAAAGTAAAGTTCACCCTAGAACAGGCCATGAAGGTCCTGAGGGGCAGTAGAGCCATAGCTAGTTCTACTCTTTCTTTCACCTCAGTCTAAAGAGGGGTAGATGGTCAACACCACAACCCAGCTGCGTCACCATCAGGAATGAGACCCAATACCTATTATACAGGAGGGTGGGTGGGCACCAGGGCAGGTCTGAATGGGTATGGAAAATCTCTCCCCCACCACAATTCAATTCCTGGTCTGTCCAGCCCATAGCAAATCACTATACTGACTATACTATCCCAGCCTATGAATAAAAAAATAAATATATATAATCTAACCATCTGCTCCATAGCTCTATTTAATTTTGTAAACAAACTGTTGTACTAATATTGGTAAAATGGAAATTTAGTAAAATTTGTATATGCATTACTAGATCTGTGTTTATGTATGCACAGTTTATTGCCTTCATACATACTTCCACAGTTTCTGTTATTGATATCTAAAGGCATCAGGTTGATAGTGTATATTACAAAAACCCAAATACCCGAGTAGTGAGGGTACAATGATAATACTTACTCATAGAGATCATAAAGCCCTTTTTCCAACTTCCTATGGCACAGTACAGAGTGTTTAGTTCGGGTCACTTGCTCCATGCTGGGCTGCAACTTCAATGCATTGTCGTAACATGCCACTGACCTAAACAATTCATTTCAAATACAGTGAATGGTCAGAACTTCATTTACATGTACAGAATGTGATTCATCTAATTGCTGTATAATGAACTACATTTCTACAATCTTGTCTTTCTGTTTGATAGGCATCACTCTTCATCCAAGTGCCAATTTTGGTCCACAGAAACCAGTCTGAGAGGCCCAAAGAAATAAAGATCATGGGGTACATCTTTCAACTATCTCTTCCACTTGTGAAAAGTGTAATACATTTCAGTTTGAAAAGCCCTGCTATAACTGCTGGTCTGGTATAATATTAACCCTTTAAATGGCGAGTTAAATCCCATCTGTAAGTCACAGCTTGGTGAATTATTCCGCTGGGTATTTAAATTTTGCGCATGATATTCAAAAAACCTGAATATTTTGAGAACTAAGCAGCATAAATTTGTCAAACAAAAAGCATTTTATGGGGAAGGAAACAGACGTTGCTCAGTGTGCCTTCAAATGCTGTAATATCCTTATAGGGTAATGGAGAAGAACTGTTTCTGAAAAAAACTTGTAAATATCCATGTTCTTTTACTGACATTGTGGTCAAGGCTTCAATTGTTTGTAAGGAGGAAGGATGAATAAATGTCTTATAAGATGGTCTTTGTGTGATGATCCTGAAAACAGTTTCGGTCAACACAAAGCACCATGTCACGCTTCACACACCTGTATATCACTGTTCGGTTCACGCCCCCCCGCCCAACACATGTGACATCGGCATTTCGTATGACTGCAGCCATGCCAGTGCTTCTTGTGACTTGTGTCCAGTCTTCAGATGTTAGTAGAAGCTTGGGCTGGTCTCCCTACAGGCATGGATGGTTGTGGCTCATGCCCAGGACGTGCCAGCATCTCTCTGATAAGGGGGCCCCAATAAAGGCGTGCACTACATGCCTTTGGGGTTTAGAGGCAGTGAATCTGGACTTGGAGGCTGTGAAATGGAAGACCATTGTGAAGGTGGGCATGGCTCCTCTTTGTCCTCTGACTCATGTGATGCGTTATATTTATCCTCGTCGCATCCAAACCCATTATGATTTCTTGTATTTCATTTCCAGACAGCACACGAGCCCGTTTCACACAGGAAACATTGCAACATTCCATTTTCAACAAAACTTATGCACAGCTAATGCATCAAACAGCAAAATCTCTGCTGAAAAAAGTTGAACTTCTGCAAACTGCTTGGTGGTATAATGCACAGATCAGGTATAATGTTCCTTTTCCCCACCTGAGAACTGTTACTGAGCTGCCTGTTAGTAATACCCAAAAGTTTTATTACCAAAACATTCCAGTCCATTTACTAAATGCAAGATATAACTAATACATTTTCAAGACTTATGACACGCATTCATGGATAATTAGGGTCTCTTTGGTAGCTAAGTGTTTACACAAAAATATGACACAGGACTGCTTTCGTGATTCATTCAGTGTTGAGATATTGTGCAGTCACACAGAAAGAGAGGGCTGTGAGTGTTGCCGAACGAAGGTCACAGAAAAGTAGACGTTAGCGTTTCTGGATTACTAGGAGATGTCACTATAGTGGATGTTAGCAGGTTAAGGGTTAAAGTCCTATTAAAAAACTGAGTTACCTGACCACAATAAGAGATACTGTATTTTATGATCTGAAGGCACAGCATCTTATTATTGGTACTGGAAACAGATTGACATACTTCACATGGATTCAGGAACTCTGAAATTTCAGGTGTGTATCCAAAAGCAACATAAATATCTACTATCTGACTAATTTCCATGACAGAAAGAAGTAAAGAAAAATAATGCTTCAATGAAGATATACTTCCAGAGAGGACTCCATTCTTCTGGATGACAATGCCATGTCACTGGAAGACTGGTTCCTGATGTTTCAAAGTCACCATGGTTTCTTGAAATATCAAGTCACTGATTAGCCAGTGATACAGCTGTACATCCACAGGAGCAGAACCCTCAACAACACTGCAGTGAAAACCTGAAAATTTGTAGGTAACAGCAGCAGCAGCAGCAGCAAGCAACAACTATCAACTATTACTACTACCACTACCACCACCATCACCACCACTACTACTATATTCTGAGAACACATTTTCAAATAACAGTTCCCAAATATTCATTTTCTTACCTGTTACAGTCTCCAAGAATTGCGTACACATTACCCAGCAAAAAGTGGCTCTGGGCAATTAGGGGAGCATGATCCACTGCTGCATGTAGAATGATGGCTGCTTCAGCAGGGTAATGAGCCTGGTGGAAAATGGCACCAAGATTGAATAGGGCCAGATCCCTGTAATGTCTGTAAACAAAATGGCACCAAGAATCAGTACAGCCAGGTCCCTGTAGTGTGTGTGTGTGTGTGTGTGTGTGAGAATATATATATATATACACACACACAATGGCACCAGGACTGTACAGATGACTCCCTTTAATATCCACAAAGAATACAGCACCATGATTCAGTACAGCTAGATTCCTGTGCACTTCTGGAAAACGGCACTTTCAGGCATGATTTATCCATGTCACATTATAAAATTATAAAATTTCTGAAATGCAGGAAATTCTTTTCTATAAGAGATGCAGTTTCTATTATTAGCTGTCAGTAAGGCAAATACCACCAGTTATGCATATGGACACATACGTTACGAATTATACATTTTAAATTACTTATCAAGCAATGAAAATCTTTGAGTAAATGTAAGGCACTGAACTTTAAAAGTTCCTTCAAGAATCCTGTGTTTCAGTCTTCAACAGAAAAAGAAACACTGTGCTATGAGTTAAAAAATGGAATTAAAAACAAGAGATTTGAATGAATAATAAATTTGTTAGCATGCAAGTTTATTAGGGCAATAAAAATATTTTAAAATGTATAAAGGAAAGAATCACACACCAATTTCACTTAGAGAAGCATGGCCCTCATCAAATCAGTTAAAAATATTATTCATATACATTTACCTTGGTGCGAAGTGTACAGCCTTGCGTGCACATTCCACAGCATTGGGAGCATCACCTCTGATACGCCAATATATGGAAGCCAAATTGTGATGCAGCCATGATGTAGAGTTTTTCTCAAGCCCCGCAGCTATGTGGTGACCAAAAAGAGCCATATCTTTGTGCCCCAGCATGGATGATGCTAGATTCAGTTCAGGTGCAGTTGACAGGTTTGCTCTTGACATCATTGCCTGAATACAGATACAAGGTGCCAATATCAATCAGCTTTCTGGCCAATTCCTGCACGCCCTCATAAGTTTTGACACTCATTTATTTTAAAAATGAAAGACTTTTTACGTAATACAAATTAGCATGTAGCTGCCAACAACACAAGTGTTGTGACATCGGCAATTACACGGTAAATTTTAATACTATAAGAAAACAACAGGATGTCTAAGATTAACAAATACATATTGATTTCTTTCTTAGTTTGATAAATCTAGAATAATTACACCTAGTCATAAGCGGGTCCAAAATACCTCTTTTATAACTTAATTTTTACATCGATCTCACTTGCAAAACTGAATGCTGTTATATACTGAATACCAAAAACCTGCAATATCTAGTTAACAGCCACTATTGTAACTGTAACGCAATAAAGTAATACCCATCCACTTACATGGAGGTGTTCAAATGTATGCATACTAAAATCCAAGGAAAAGGTACGCGTGCAGAACGGCAACAAAGGGCTATCCGCAGGTAAATCTACAGGAAGATAGTGATCCAACCTAAAACAACATAAAAAGTGCTGTTCTGAGGAACTCCTCTGTACTAGGTGCACAATATGGTGAATTTTCATTCTTTACATGACTGCAGCATAAGGTTTCTGGTATCTTTAACCCTCGGCTTGTTCTATCCAAAAAACTGCAGCCCACATCTTTCTGGGGGCTAAAATTTTAAACTTTTTGGCACCAGAATTAAATGCCCAGTGTAGTGTGTAACAGACAAAAATTTAAATGGGGGCTGTATAATAAAGGTGATGATAGGCCATAGGCTGTAAATGTCGTTTGGTGTTCTGTCATCATTACTGCATGATGGGTATACCTACATCAAGCACTAAGGAATTAAAAAACAAGATTTATCTACATTTTACTCTATTAAATGGCAAAGGGCCTATTTAATTACATTATCTGGAAGGGCAAACCTTTCATTAATAAACACCCTTACAACAGCAGAGAAGACAGAAATGCAACAGGCTTCCTCTCTGGGAGGAAGAGGAGTATAAAGAGAAGGAGAGAATTTGGAAACACTATTGATGGCTTCAGTTTCTTGGGATCATCACCAATAGTATCACTTGTAAACCATCAAGCACAACAGTGTTGTGTTTGTGTACAAGTACTATTTGTTAATGCAGATAATACAACAGGATGCCTAACACTAAATTTATCAGGTTCTGTTTGAGAAAGAGAAAAAAGTCCAAATTTTTCACATATCTCTGAAAAGTCACAATGTACAACGATTATTAAAAAGGTAAACTTTGTTGCAATAGCACTTCATGAGAGAAAATGGCTCCTAATATATGTCTGCATTCTTCACGATGCACCCAAGCATGTGCTTCTACTGTTAAACATACTTCTTATAGGTCTACTGCTTTAAAACTTGCCCAAAATATTTAAAATGGCACACTTTAATCCCACCTAATGCGATCCTGAATATCACCAGCGAGGCTGGGATATAAGTCTGTGTCAGTCAAAGGACGCCCAGCCTGCAGACAATCAGGATCATGTGCATACAAGTGTGCTTCTAGGTCGGTTGCACTCTCTGGATTTGATAACTGTTTGTCTATAGCAGCTTTGCGTGACACCAGTTCCTTGTAGAGTGTGTCTATGTTTCTGACACGCCATTCCTGTTCCAGCAGTGCCATGAGATCATATGGGCGGCGAAGGTGGAAAGCAGAGTCCAACTGTAATAAAAAAATAATCGGATAGCATGTCCATAAAAATTAAGGTTAAGAACAACAGATCTTACTTGAAAGATTCTTTTGAAACAAGAACAGTTACAATACCCACATACTCTTTAGAATATGGTGCACAATTTAAACCAATTTAAACAAAGGGCCACATTCGTTATTGCAGGCTGGTTTGCAGGCCTCACATAGACAAATAACAATAAGTTGTGTACCTAACTGCACCAATTATTGTTTAACTATTATAGAACATACATAAAAAAAAAGCCGGTGGGCCATAGGTTGAGAACCCATGATTTAAATACAGATGTCAGAGTGAGTTTAAATGATATACATTTACTCCATTGCATGGCAGATTAATGGCGCAGGCTGCAAACAATGGAATCTCCAAGACTGTTATAATCATAATATTAGATGACAAAGCAATAACACTGAAGAACCCTTAATTTCTATATATGAATCAAACCTCATTAACAGACACCATACTCTCCTTCCTGATTTTAACACCACAGGAAATGACTGCATTTCGCATACCTATGTACTAAGAATTATAATCTGTGGTCTAACTGCTGTAGACAGAACAACATGATGGCAGGTGAAAGTATTTCTACCATTAGTAACTTAAAAACACAACACTGTGGACCTCATGCTGCATTACAGGGAATTATATTATGAATGCTATGGTGACCAAGTAATAACACATATCTCAAGGAGCATGATATTATCACTATATTAACCAAATTCAATTCCGTGAATGTCTCAATGACATTAAAAACAAACTTGATAAAATACAAATAATTATGATGGATCAACTGGATGATGCTGATCTCTATGCCCGACTAACAATGTTATTCTAGTCAGGGTATATAAAGCTTCAGACTAACCTTAAATTAAATGTGCTTCTAAATCACCTTTAGAATGTAGAAACTGAATTCATAATTTGTAGAGACTGCAGTGTTGATCAGCTATCAGGAGCTCCCACAAGCTTTGACAAAATCCTCTATATTTTGACTGGTAGGTCATTAACCTTCCCTCTAATTGAGATGATCTCTGTTTCATTCACCCCATTGCAAAGAACACGGAAATCAAGTATGAGGGTACTGCTTCAGTCAACATAACCAGTCAAACTGTATAGGCTACATGTTTTAACTCTTGCCTAAATCTATCAACATGCGAAATATAAAGTAAATGCCAAGGATGTTCAATTACAGCAATGTTTTGTGTGTTTGAGAGTATGACACCTGTACCATTCTTACATAGTATGCATCCATATATATATATATATATAAAGGCATACACCAGATCTCAAAACTGCTATGTGAGAATGTTATAGGAGACAAGGCCATTACATTCCATGGTTAAACACATTCCTGATCTGTGAACTAATTAAGTATGGTTTTAAAGGAAGGTGGACACATAACCGCTTGGTTTGATGAGATAAAATTTATGCTCCGTAGTATCACGAAGTGATGTAATTGCACATACTTGTCTTGTGAAGATCCTAACATTCATGTGAAGAGGGTAGTAAATTTACCAAGATCTGCAGTCTCAAGAGATGTGTCGTCCAGAGGTATGGCAGAACTGTACTTCTTTGATGGGATAATTATTGGTACAGAATAATGCCATCATATTTGAGGTACAGTGCACCTGCCATTCATGAACTGTATGTAGATGAAGTTTACTATCAACATGACACAGGACTCCTACATTTCCAAATGACAATTTCCCAAAGCAGTGGATAGGATGAATAGGAAGTACTGAATACTTGTGACATTTGCCTAACTTAATTCCATCTGACTTCTAGTGGTGGTGGTAGTAGTAGTAGTAGTAGTCCTTTGAGTCTGCTGTGACTCCTGGTGATCCTGCAGAGGATTTTCTAGGCAGAGATTACTGTTCAGGAGTGGTTTGCCATTGCCTTCTCCTGAGATCATTTCACATTTCTGCATTCCCTATTCCGAGTCTTTTCTTCCATTTTTTCCTATCCTGTACTGTTTCTTCTAAAACTTCCAATCACAGTCCGGTAAGTTCCTTGATACTGTCCAGCCAGTGCATCCGTGGTTTTCCTTGCCTCCTGACCCTTTTGCTCTCATGACATGGCCAAAATAACGTAGCCTCAGTCGGAGGATTGTTGCTTCTAGTGATCTTTTGGGTTTCACTTTCTCCAGTACTGAAAGGTTTGTATTCCTCTCTGTCCAAGGAACTCGTAAAATTCTTCTCCATGTCTATAGCGCAAAGACATCAATTTTTTTCCTTTACTTTTTTCTCACTGTCCAGCTCTCACTTCTGTATGTCAATGTTGGGAATATTATGGTTTCTGCTATTTTAATTTTGGTAGCTTTCTTAACATCCTGATCCTTCATAATTTTTTCCAGTTTTGTCAACTGCCATTCTTCCAACTGAGAGTCTTCTATTGATTTCTTTGTAGCCATAGCCATCACTGGTGATTATAAAGCCTAAAAAAAGTGTAGCAGTTTATTATCTCCATTTCTGTTCTGTCTAATATGAATTCATTTAGAATTCCTGTTGTTATTATCTTGGTCTTCTTTAGGTTCAGCATCATTCTGGCTTTCTCACACTCTTCCTTTAGCTTTCCTAGTAGTTTTCTCATGTCTTCTTTATCTTCAGCAAATACTGTAGTGTCATCCGCATACCGTAAATTGTTTATGGATCTCCCTCTCACTTTTATTCCTATGTTGTCTTCAAATCCTACCCTTCTCAACATACATTCACTGTACAGGTTCAATAAATAAGGGGACAGGATGTACCCTTATCTAACACCTTTTCTCACTTCAAACCACTCTGTGTTACCATATTCCATCCATACTGTGGCTTCTTGTTTTGTGTACAGGCCCTTTATGAGGACTATAAGGTATTCGGGCACTCCCATGCTTCTTAATGTGTTCCAAAGTCGACTATGATCTACACAGTCGAAAGCTTTGCTGTAGTCTATGAAGCACATACATATTGTTTTGCCATATTCCATTTCTCTTTCCAGGATCCATCTTATATTTGCAATCTGGTCTCTTGTACCTGTGACTTTTCTAAACCCAGCTTGTTATTCTGATATTTCCCTTTCAATGTATGTTGCTAGGCTGCCTTGAATTATTCTCAGTAGTATTTTGTTTGCATGAGAGATCAATGCAATGGTTCTGTAATTGGAACACAGTCTCAGGTCTCCTATTTTTGGTAGAGGTAAAAACAGAGATCTTCTCCACTCTTGGGGCCACAAATCGCTTTTCCAAATATGTTGACATAGTGTTGTTGGAGCTGTTATCATGCTTCACCTGCTGCTTTTATTAGTTCTATTGGCAGTTCATTTATACCAGTTGTTTTATTTCCAGTTATTTCTCGCAGAGCTTTCCTCACTTCGCTTTTCATCACTAATGGTTCCTATGTATATGTTTTTTCATGGAAATGAACAGAGGTGTTTGGGTTCTTTTTGTAGAGATCTTCTGTGTATTCCTTCCATCTTCTAATTATTTTGTCCTTTTCTATGTAGTCTATCCCTGCTCTACTTTTTAGTGAGCCTGTATTTATTTTTGGTTTTCCAGGTATTTATCTTACCTGTTGATGTAATTCTCTCATTCTTCCTTTTTTATTGTGCTCTTCCAGTACCCTGCATTCTTACCTTACTTAGTTTTTCTTGTCTCTCCTGATTCTATTTTGTATCTGACTTCTACTCATAGGGTTACCTGAAGGATTCAGTGTATTGTACAAAACCAACAACCCAAGAACTAACACACTCCAACAGATAGCTTGGTGAGCACATGTCACACAATTCTTCCCCACTGTCAACAATGCCTGGACCTTAACAGTGGGCACTTTAAACATCTGCGGTTGTTCACCATGTTCCACAAACTCCTGCTCCTACACATACCAAATACACACCTCCTTATAATTGCATAAAGTGTTTACAGTTTTGTGAAACATACACAGTTCTGTACTTGCTTACACTATGGCAGTAATCAAACATTTGATTGAAAATGTAGTATGCATGTGTATATGTGGCCTCAAAATTAATGTGAAAATGTATATAAGGAATACATACGAGCCGTTGCATACTGGAGTGTTTCTTGGGCAATGCTTTGTAACTGCACTGCATTAATATATTTTTTGAAAAGCGATGTGACCTGTCCTACACCCCACTCTATACGATCTATCGACCTACTACTGTTTCCGTCACTGCAAAATTCAGACTTGCAGAAACACAATGTGAACCTTCATACCTGTGATTGTACAAGCCCATTCTCTGTTACTGCCCAATGTGTTGACGCCGATATTTCTAAGAATATCTCAAACAGCAGAAGAAGAATATTCCACTTCGTATTCATTATTTTGCTCTACTGTTCACTAATACTGATCTTCATATTTACAACAGCAGGAAAGAATGTCAGACGGGAACATCATACCAGTAAAACAGACCAAAATATACCAACGAGTATTAAATAACATTGCCTATCTTGAATTTTCTAAAATACATCTTCGTTAAGTAATATGTTTAACACATAAAGCATATAGTTTAAATATTTATCCTACAACTGTCCCAATAACGTTCCTCACATAAACAATAACACGAACTAGTTCACTTAAACCCCGTTGTCTGTGACGTGTAAAGCGCACGGTTAGTACCAACAATCGCTGCGCACCACTGCTCTTACATTCTGCGCCACGGATTATCATTGTGCCTAATTCTGTGGTCACTCGGTTCGCATTTGACATATGATACCGCGCCTTTGCAACTTTAAAGGGAACGAATGAAACATGCACCAGCGACATCTCACAGCAGAGAACACCGAACTAATAGCTCGTACTTCCATAGTCAAACCAACAGGTGTCAGTAAGTGCGGTAGTCACACGCATAGATCCCGTGCGCTGAGCGGCCATATTTCCTCGCCGGCTTGTTCGAGATAGATAGCAAGAGTAGGTAGTTACAATTTCATTTTTGGACCTTCTGAAATTTATTGCGAACGTTAAATTTATTACTGAAGTGTTGAGCGTAACCGAAATCATGTTACGTTTATAAATAAATAAATATATATATGTGTGAACGTTGCGTTCTTCTAGATTTTACCTGGCTAGTCCACGTGGAGTCCATTTTGTGCTTTTCTGAGACGTTGAGATTAGTTCTGTTGTGGAATTTGGGGTTGTATTGTGAACGGTAAGTTTGTTACGTATGTCTTCACAGTAACCAAAATAATGTTATATATGTAATGATACGAGTGTTGCGTTCCTTTCGGGGTATAACCCGTCTATGCCACGTGCTGTGTGTGAGGATAAGAAGAGTTCATTGTGGAGTTTTGATTTTTATTATGAATGTTATGTTTGCAGTGCATCTGTTGAACGTAACCTAAACCATTTTATTGTGTGTTTAATTACTTATGCAAATTTGTGTTGTGTTTTCAGTGCACGATGGTGAAGTGTTATGCCTCCGGGTGCACGATCTCCAACAGAGACAGAGCAGGGGTTCTTTTCAGGTTTCCCAAGGATGCAGGGCGGTATGTTCGTTATTTTATGTAACACAATT
>Ga0123352_10004319_pt1 | contig 20905 bp, 6 predicted proteins | sample TergutLab28metaG_FD_89700 | JGI IMG/M metagenome (GOLD analysis project Ga0123352, IMG submission 89700) | Labiotermes labralis P1 segment gut microbial communities from Petit-Saut dam, French Guiana - Lab288 P1 | ecosystem: Host-associated > Arthropoda: Insects > Digestive system > Gut ...
AACAAAACATGAAATTGGTTACTACTAGATTTAAGTCTGGAGGGCTACATGAGAAGCATGTAGTGGCAACTTGGAATCTTGGGAACCGTCTCAGCATTTGCTTATAGACACAGGGAAACCAAGGAAAACCTGTGTCGAGATGGCCGGTCGCAGAACCTTCCGAGTACTGACTTCTGTATGTATGTATTATGTATTTGTGTATTTATTTATCTATGTATGTATGTATGTGTGTGTATGTATGTATATATATTTATATATATATAAATTTTCTTGGGGGTTCCGCAAATATATTTTGAAGTTTTCAATGTTCAAATTAATGTGGGGAAAAATACTGCATGCCTTTTAAATATATATTTGACTGTATAAGTTTTTCAAGAAACCCAAAGTATTGTATTTGCATATTATTCTTACACACAACGCGATATACACTTCTTATATTAGTTTTCTTTTCCATACCTCCTAACCTATTACAGAAACATGAATTAGCCCTATTCCGGGCTTAACAGTTTACAGTGCGGAATATTTCAACCCATTCACTTTCGTAGACTCATGAAAGTTGAAAATTATAAAATGTGATAAAACAAAACCGAGTCCATGGGAAGTTAAAACGTTTGATGTGCATTGCGTTAATAAAAATGGTGTCCTTACTTCCTCATAGATCGTAATTTGTGAATGGTGTAAAGGAGGCGAACAAAGCATTCCTAGACCTGTTAATTGTGTACTGTTCTGTTTCGAATGAAATCATATCTAGAACACGTAATTATGCAGGCGTGTGATACATTGCGACGGAAATACGGATTTAGCATTCAGCTATGTTCGTTGTTATTTCATCGGCTGGTGGAGAATGCATATTTGTATTAGGAAATATATTTTCCATAACTTTATTCAATACTGAAGGAGCATACAGTTTCGAATTCATCTCTGGTTGTCGTCAGTGTTAAAGGACAGTAGCCATACTGATATCAGATTCATATGTTTGAACTCTGTGAATTTCCCGCAAAATCTTCAAAAGAGTAGTTGATGATGACAAACTTGACACAACGCATTTGTCACTCATACTGACACTCGCCACATATCCTATGAGAGTGAAGATTGTTGAAGTATCGCGCTATGCTCTAAGCGGTTTCCAACACTGTGGGCTGGTGAAGAAATGTAGTCAGGAGTTTAAGGATCTAACGTGTCCGTTATTCCTGGCGAGGCTTCGGAAAGCTTAAATGTACTTCGGTTTATGAAGAGGTGAAAATAATGGAAATAAAGTGTGATACTAAAGAGGAAAAGAATTGCTGCTGATCTTAAAAATGAGTTCTACGTTCTTCTGGGACTGCCGACGCGTCACTGAGTCAAAGGTGACCGATGATTCGAGACAACATAGTGATGTAACCTTCAAGGGTGGAAAGCCCTGGAAGAATGGAAGAACATATGAGACCATTGCGTTGTCTAGAAGCGTCGGGCACCATTTACCCATTGACGAGGTGCCTAACCGAGACGCACAAAGACGTAGACAACACTGTCATCTTGAAATATGTTTTTAAAATGTGAAGCCAGCTGAAAGCATTGGAAATATTCGCACTAAATTTGGACTTGGCAGCATTATGTATGTTTCGTTTGGATTCTGCCAGGAAATTGCTAGGTTAAGCCAATCAAAGTTCGCATTTTTGTTTCAGGAGACTTGGAGGTTCATCCAGTATAATAAAAAGTCTTAGTAGTCCTGTTGGTGCACTGGTCATAATTTGGATACTTGAAATTCGATATTGTCAATGATGTTACTGAATCTTTATTCTTCACTTCCTTACATGCAACTGTTTTAGAGTCTCACTATCTCTGCCGTGTGCTTTACCTGGGAGAAACTGGCGGATGGTGTTAATCTAATTTAGTAGCCTCAGAGTGTGGTTTCTTTCTGTATACCCTCGAAATACCTAAGTGCAGACAGACGCGAAAACCCTTACACAGTCGAGAAATAAATAGTACGCCTAGGTTTTAGGTCAGGGAGTCAAATGGGCGGTACAATGTTCACAGTTGACCTGCACTTTATATTTCACGAAATACGTTACCAATGGCCGAGATCTTCATAGGATCGGAGAACTTAGAAAGCAGTTTGAGTTGCCTGAAATATACGTATGTACTTAAAAATGTTTCAGCACTTTTTTGTCTGTAGGGTATTAGTAAGTGTTAGACTGCTGAGAGTTGGCAGCATTGTAAACCATATCCTGATTGTCTGACCTTGACTATGGCTGGTCCCCATCCTCAGTGTGAGTAGCTATTGAGCGGTAAACATGTCAGCGCATCATTCAGTTTGCACCAAAGAAGAGCTGATAAGTGTCATAAGATTTCTGTGGGCAGAAGGCGTTAAAGGTTTCGAAATTAACGCAAGTTTATGCACTCAGTATGGGGACAACGCATTGCCACGACGGAGCGTATACGAGTGGATATAAATGTTTAAAAATGGTCGGACAAGTGTAATGGATGCCGAACGCTCGGGACGGCCATCAACATCTACAACTGATGAGAAGCTGGAAGAAGCCAGGGCCATTATTCTTACTGACAGAAGAGTGACAGTAGAAGAAATCGCGTTACAACTGGGCATCAGTCAAAGTAGGGCCTATTCTTTAGTGCATGACATTCTTGGGTTCCACAAATTTGCTGCAAGTTGGGTGCCCTGACATTTGACAGAAGAACATAAGCGCTACCGTCAGCACATCTGCTCCAGTCTTTTGGAGCGGTACAATCGTGAAGGCGATAACTTCTTGAATCGCATCATCACTGGGGATGAAACCTGGGTTCATCATTATGAACCAGAAACCATACGGCAGAGCATGCAATGGAAGCACATGTCATTTCCTTCTTCCAAAAAATCCAAGTCTCGGCCCTCTGCTGGAAAGCTTTTGTTGACGGTGTTCTGGGACTCCCAAGGGCCTATCCTTGAACATTGTATGGGGAAAGGTATCACAGTAACAAGTGTCAACTACTGCAACATGTTAAGAAATGTACTGAGGCCGGCTATCCGCTCAAAACGGAGAAGAAGTTTGACGCAGGGTATTCTGCTGTTACACGACAATGCATGCCCTCATACGGCACACATCACCATCAACACCATTCGGCAACTGAATTGGGAAGTTCTCGAGCACCCTGCCTTCAGCCCAGACCTGGCCCCTTCAGATTTCCATCTGTTTGGACCCCTCAAGAACGCTCTAAGGGGTGTCGATTTGCAGCTGACGATGAGGTGAAAGAGGCGGTGCATGACTGGCTTCGCAGTCAACCACAAAATTTCTTTTCCAACGGCATTAAGAAGCTTACAGATAGCTAGGCTAAATGTATCGAGAAGAAGGGAGATTATATTGAAAAGTAACGTTGTTCTCATGTCTGTAACATAAATAAAGATTTTTAAAAAAAATAAAGTGCGGAAACTTTTTGAAGTACCCTCGTAATTCCGAAAGGCTCTTGATTGTGTGCTATACTGTTCGAAACCCTTCTGAGTAGGCTAACCAGCCTAATAGTTTTCGTAGTTTTCTCAGTCCCTTCCGTGAAATATGGGAATGTTTTCTTTAACTTGGCATGGAAGAATAGCTAATCTGTCTATACACCGAGACTCATTTTACAAATTTGCACGTTATGTTGAAATTGTATCTACATCAACTCCATTCTGTGTGGACTTTATTGATATGTGTCATGTGAATGGTATTAATATATGCTGTCATGATTCCTGTCACTGTCATGAAAGGCGTAACGAATGGTATTGACAGTATCGCGTTTATTCAGATCTTATTAGGATAGGCCGGCATAAAAATATAATAACACTTTTTATGGGAATGAATGCCAGTACTGTACCAGCAAATAGTTCGTCAGAAACAGTTAAAGAGTTCTTGATCGATGACAGTTACAAAACTCACAGCGCCCTGGCCTTAAGAGCAAACGTCGACAGACCACTCCCCTTCTGATCAGACTTGAACAGTCCCATTCTCCTCTGTTCTGCTCTGTTCACTGCCCGTGCCAGCACATGGCCTGAGTTTCTAGTGTTTAGTTCATAGTGCCGTCTGTCATGACCACTTAATACATCCCTTCAAATATGATCTTCTGTAAGAAACTTTTATTACTGTCGTGTTTCAAATTTACATATTACTCAATTCTGTACTAACTTTGGTTACTATATATCGGGGTGCTGATAAGTCCTTAGGCCGACCAGGAAGGAAACAAGCTCGGCAGCATGTCAGGTACACCCGCGGTTTCAACAAAATTTAGACGCGAGCTGTCGTCAATTTTTTTTTGTGCAAGGCAAGGCGCCGAAGGAAATTCACATCATTCTGACAGAAACATTAGCGTTTTTCCTTCCTGGTCGGGCTAAGGACTTATCAGCACCCCTGTATACCCCCTTGATTAACGTCAACTACTTCTTTATTCTTTATTGTGAATTTCACACTATTATCATAATAAAGAGCGATTTTTTCCCCTATACAGAATTAAGCAGCGGATCTTTGTAAAGGAGGGAGTTTGTGTTTGCTGTAAGGTAGAACTGAATTTTTATATATTATATTATTTAGAAAAAATAATTGATACAAAGGGTTAAAAGCTAGAACGTGTTTTATGGTGTCATAACCTCATGTAGTGGAGTATCGCCTGTAGGCTCCTTCACAGAAATAAGGAGAATTACCGATCGCTTTTCTTTCTAAGTTGTATGTTTGAACCTTTCACACTTCTTAATGGGAATAACAGCAAGGTGCAGGCAATGTGTTTGGAAGAATGTGTTTTAATTGTGTGTACTGTACTTTTTAGACATCTTACTGCCAGAATTAGGCACATCATTTGAATCATGATACAATCAGCTTTCTATATCGTTTTCCTGTTTCTCGCGTCATGCATACATTTTATACAGTATCTGTACGTGTATTCGCAATGAGACAGAAATAAAAGTTACTGTAAACTTATTCCGCGGTAGGAGGGATAAACTGCGTCGCAAAAATGTAATACTCTATTCTCCAAATATGGGGTCATTTTTTCTCATCTGACTGCAATACTGTTTGGTTATCATAGCCAGATCAGCCGACCACCGACACGCGCAACGGGATAAACGCAGGAAGTGGGGGAGCGGTATTTGTCGGATAAAATACAAAACTCGCTCTCGTGTGGTAATTTAATGTATTCTGATAATTATTCACTGCGTATGTTGAAACGTGTGTAGACGTCACATGCTGTACAACTGAAATCCTGGTTAGTCTGTTCTTTCCATTTCATAATGGTTTTCCATAAAAAAGTAACGGAAAAGTTTTGCACTTTTAAACGGAAATGGTATTTTATTGCAGTATTTACTCCGAAGGTCTGGCCTTCAGATAGATGTATGTCCTTGCTCCTTTCTTAACCCCAGAATAGTTTAAAGAATGACACTTTCTTCAAGTTGTAAATGAATTTTGATTCCAAATTGGTGTTATACCAATTAAAGTTGAAATCTTATGTTTGCCTTAAGCCGTTTATCATCACATGTACCTTTATATTTCTTGTATAATGTTATGTATGTATGCACGTATATATATATATATATATATATGTATATAAAGATTTCAGCTTTTTATAGGCTACGAAGGCCCTTAGGGTGAGTAGAGGTATAACTCTACCCTTTCTAGGACCTCTGCACTAGATGGGGTGGAGAGGTCAGCTCCACGCTCCGGAATCCTCTACCCCCGGAAAAGAAACGGTACCCATTGTACAGGAGGCCGGGTGGGCCCCAGGGCCGGTCTTGAAGGACGGAAAATCTCGTCCCCACCGTTATTCGATCCCGGACCGTCCAGCCCGTAATCAGTCGCTATACCGACTGAGCTACCCGGCCCACTATATATGTATGTTCATTTATGTATGTATGTATGCATGTATGTGTGTGTACAACGTCATGACTTCTTTTAGATCTCAGATTTGTGGCTGAATATTGAAAAGTTTCGAAATTATAAATTCTGTACGCCATATTTAGAGCCGATAGTGTCAGGAGTTGGAGGTTCCAGTATCGCCCAAAACTGACACATGTGTTTGTTAAAATAGTAGGTGAGAAACAGTACATCGTTAAACTTAAACCGTAGCGCCAGGTTATATTCTTTTCCTTAAGGGATTATTATATGACTTGTATTTTATTCTCTGTCCTTTCTTCTCCCTGCTTTAACGGGGTTTTCAAGGACACTTAACAGGAAGGGATTATAGAAAGAAAGAATGAAAGAAAGAAAGAGGCCTATGGAATCCGTGCGTAGAGCTTCCTTTCTGAACTGGAAAATTACTGAAGGTTTATTTTACTTTGAATATCTCTGTATTGAATAAATGTGATACTGTAGAGCGTGCATGTAGCTGGGAAAAATGTATTCATGGACACAGCCTTCTGTGTGGTCGGCTTAAATAACGTGACGAGAATGCAGATAAAGGTTATGAACAGATTCTGTTATTGATTTGGTAACGACCACTTAATTAGGCAGTAAAGTACTTTAAGAGATAAAAATGATCAAAATGTAACGGACGCGATTAATCCATTGTAACGGAAGTCATTACCACTCTTATCCACGTCTCTTGGACGGTGAAGGTGCACAAAGTTTCTGCACTATAATTAGGGACAGCTTAATTTTAGGTGGTAGGCTGACCACGTAGGTATTGAGAAGAATGAGATGGGCTGGGCATGTGGCGCGTATGGGTGAGGAGAGGGGGTTGTATAGGGTCTTGCTGGGAAAACCGGAGGGAAGGAGACCACTGGGGAGACCTAGGCGTAGATGGGTGGATAATATTAGGATGGATCTCCAGGAGGTGGGGTGTGGATATATGGACTGGATTGGGCTGACCCAGGATAGAGACAGGTGGCGGACGCTTGTGAGTGCGGTAATGAACTTTCGGGTTCCGTGAAATGCGGGGAATTTCTCGACTAGCTTCAAACCATTTAGCTTCTCAAGAAGGAGTCTACACCATGGAGTAAATAAGTAAGTAGGCTGACCACGTTTATTGCATTTTATGTACATTGCGACAGATCCCTTGCGTATTTTCAAGCTACTTGAAAATTTCAATTGTGGACGCATTTTGCCTAAGGTTAGTGTTTTGGTGACATAATTGATGAAACACATACCGTTGTATTATGAAGTCAATATAGGAAGGAGAAAATAATCAGTCAAAACAGCTGGTTTTGACTGACGAGTTATCCCTTTCCTTCCTTTAGTAAAATATTTCACAAGTCAGTCCTTTCCGACCAAACGATTAATAATGTATGCGCAAAATTAATTCTCGTATCCCGCAAAACCAGAAGAACGGTTATTGACTTAAGACACTACTGGGAGTACATCAGACAGTGGAACCGGAACACAATGGACCATAATGGACAACGGCAAGGTACATGCTGTCAGTTTTATTGCCGCACATATGGTTAAACTGCGTCATCTGATTACATCCTCATGATCCGTTCACGCAGAGGATTTTCGCATGTTGTGTAACAACCGTGATTCATAAATACAAGCGTAGTGGGACGCAGAGTTTTTTTTGTTATGATTCAAGCTGTTTTTATCTGAATATTCAATACAGTGTAATACAGAGGGGTCGTATTTTGGCAACCAATACAAAAATAAATCACGTAATTTTGCCACTTTGTGCTCTCGACATAGTAAGTTCAGAAAGGTAAACTGGACAAATTTTCTCATCTTATTTTGAACATTTCAGTTGCAAGACCGGTGCAACTATCTATAAGGTCGAGAATTCAGTGTCCATCCTACGTAACATTTTCTAGGGGTCCCAAAAGTTCGTTACATTTTGTGTCCCACTCCTTCAGCTGATATGACGCAATGTAACTGTATGCTGTGAACTGGTCTGATTGACAACAAAGTATGAACATTCCTCACATACAACGCGAAATTAAAGGAATTGTTGGGCTCGAAATACTAGCACGTTGTAGACAAGACTTTCATTCAGTTTTCATTTTTTTTTCGCCATTTGCCAAGCATATCTGAGCTTTGAAGGAGATCATTTCTAACACCTGCTCTAACATGCAATTAGTTGTATTATGCAATATCTAATGTTAATGTAAACCATATGGGCGTGTTCCACTTTCATTTGTGCCCCATAATGTTGTAAGATGTCTGCACAGATATACATTTTTCAGTATAATAACGGGAGAAATAAATATTTACAGAATGCTTAACAAACGTATATTTTTAGGTCTTGAAAATTGTCACATATTACTGAGAGCTATAATTAATGCACAAGTTGTAGTACCTGTTTATATCCGTCATCCTATTTCTTCACACCCGGTGGCACATATCGTTTACCCCCTTGCAATTTGACTCTGCAATTTTTTAAAATAGCAGATAATATTTGGTGCGACAAGGAAGTATATGTTTGTCATTCGTAATTCATTGCCTCGTGGGAGTGACTTACCGGTCTATCATAAATTTTGTGTAACAAATTAACCTATTAAAATAATTTTCTAAGAAACTTGAACGACATATATAGAAATCTTCTACATACGAGGCCCAAAGTAGTTGCTGCTGTCACAAGACGATTTTTAAGTTTCCTGAATATAAATCATCAGGCCCTTTGTGTTTTCTTGATTCCGATTCAGAACACAGACTTACTTGTTCTACAAATATGATTTTCATCCGCACTTCTTATTACAGTACCTCTAGGTTTATTATGTATACACACGTATGTGTCTAACGTACATGACATTTCGAACCTCCCTTCTTATGCAGTCAAAACCGCCTCATTACTCTTGTTTAGCATGTCATACTTTATTATCGTTCTGGGCCATTTAGCCTAAAATTTATTTCTTGTACTATATTTCATTAACACGCGCGATTCTGATTGGTATATTTAAAGGACGAAAAGACTCATAGATACAAGCCACTTGAATATGTAGCTAGTGATGTATGAAGTACAAGAAAAGGTAATATAATTTCAGCAATGACAAATAAGCGTGTTCAATATATCCATGCTTGATTTAAGGCAGTCTGATTTCCATTCATGTTATAATGGGAATATAGGAAATGTCATGTGATGTTCATCCTGATAACAGGGAACATTACTGCACAGTCTGTGAAATATGTATATACACTATACTGGCTTACGTCGATTTAAAAGTATAAACTATAAAGAAAAATAGTTACATTCATTAATTTGAGTGTGGCTGGACAAGCAAGATATTGTAATGTAAAATGTTTGTGAAATATTATCGGTTTTAGGTAAAAATCGTGATTGAATTGCAATACTGGATTGTACATAATCCACTGTATTAGGTGGGATTGTTCTGACTGTTCTGACATGGTGTAGTACTTCGTCTTTAAGTTGTTAGGCCTTAACGAAGTTATGGCAAATTAAAGTTGACATAACTTCCCATATTTTACTACTTCGCCCTTTGTCAGCTTTAATACATACTGGCGAAATGTTCTAAAACCTACCCTTTTTTATGTACCTTCTACCTACCCCGATCCTATCTAGTCTCTAACGAATTTAACCTTTTTCCTCATTCCTCCACGGAATTAACTGATTTTGTACACAAATGTTCAACAGCCTGGCATATATATTAATCACAATTATAATATTTTATATTTTATTAAAAATTAAATTTGAGCGAGCTTTTAACAGATTATGGATTGTTTTTGTACACGGAGTTCTTTTTTTTTTGTATTACTAATGCAATTTTAACACTCATAAATGGTAACTTTCCTCCTTTCAACAGGGCTTTTAGTACTTTAAATCCGCCTTAAGAAAGACGGCGTTAAAACCCATTATTATCGTGACTAGTTTTTTTTTATCTTTTTTTTAATCCATTACACAGAATTGCAAAATAAATTGTTTTGATCGTGGTACTCCATTTAGTACTTTATTGTACGTATTTCCTGGAAGTTGGTTCTTATTTTGTCTTTATTTTGGAAGCTATTTAGTCTAGAAGCCACTGTAAAAATGTATTGCCACATGAAGAGGCATATTGTAGGTTATGTACAACAGTTACAAGTTGTCTTACACATTTTTCAGATCTAATTATTAAATCTTTAAAATGAAAATTATAACCATAAATAATACATCCCTTCTAGTCTTCTTTAAATTTCACAACAAAATATGCGTTTCGCTGCATCTTCTTGGCCATGAACTTTCATCATGCCAGAATATTTCAAGCGGATAATGAACATATATTCCTAAAATTCCTCAAGTCCTGGTACTCTTTGTAACATTCAATGTCTTCTGATTTTTCATGCCTCGATATTGATTTATTTCTTGCTTCAATAGTCTTATTTTAAGATGGTAACTTTTCACTTGACTAGTACTGTAATTCCATTATATTTTCTACATTCTGAAAGTTAACACTGAACACACGTAACATACAAACGTTGCCGAGGTCGGTCCTGATTTACATAGTCGACGAACTTGGAGTGATGGATGGAAACTTGTGGTCTTGCAGCTATCTTGCAATATGTGAGCCCAGTATCAGCAGCAGGAGATGTAGAGACGAAACTGACCGCGATGATGCATTCTGTGACGTAACTGAAACACAGGAAATTTTAAATTAATATTAATGTATATGAGGGTAAACAGAATTTATGGGTATCGTTACGGATCGTGAAGTCATTCAGTCCGTAATATGACAGAGTGAGAGATGACTATTAATATAATTACATTAATATAATTGTGGTGTGAAATTTAATTAGCTACGATTTCGGTAAATCAGGACTTCTTGGGTGTTATTCTTTGTGTACTAGTAAATATAATCTGGCGTTTCGAAACAAAGTAATACGTTCGCCTTTAACATCAATCATCTTGGGCTTTTTGAAATGCTTGAGCCTGAAAGTGTCAGAGGGTACAGCGCGGAATGACTGGGGGATAGTGGATGATGAATTGTGAAGGACGGCAACAGAAGCAGTCGTGGCCTAAGTTCATAAAAAGGAACAAACATGAACTACTGTAATAAGGAAAACTCTGTTGGAGTACCGTTAGATTATGAAGGTAAGTAAATCATTAATTAATATTAACAAGTTATTGAATTGTTAATTAACAAGTTATTGAATTGTTACACAAAAATAACGACATTCTTAAAAACACTAATTAGTAATAACTTATTTCATTTTATGGGGGTTACATTCAGGAAAAGTTAAAAGCAATTAAGTTCCAGTTTAGGATTTATGCATTTCAATTCCTATCTCAGACACGGAAGTTAAATTATAGCTGTGTTTTTATGGGCGTAGAACTTCAGCTCTTACTCCCACGGAAAACCACAGATCAAGGGTGTTTGAAATAAAGTGCTGAGGGGAAAAATCGTGTATGTGGAAGGGGAGAAAGGACAGTGAAATGCATATTGTGATATGAAAATTCGCAATTTGTATTTATTTCCTATGGTATATTTAACGACGTCATCAGTAGATTACATTACATTGCAAGGAACTCTAGGAATGTTAATGAAAACCGAATTGGAAATTAAGTGAAAGAAAATCTAATTTTAAGTACTACATAATTTATGTGGAAGAACTTGGGCAAAACACCTAAACCCCGGAGAGTACGTCGATGTACCGGGATTGTAAAAAGGTAAATCAGTCCCATTACAAGCCCGAAGTGCCCAGAGGGTTCCAGGAAGTTAAGGTTCCCAGATTACGTGACAGTGGTCTAGGATGGTTGTAAGGTTGTCAGCCTTACGCACCGGTCGCTTTTTACCCCCAGGAAATACTCCTGGTACTCATTTCTGTTAGAGGCTAAGTCGACCCCAGGGTCATAGTGCGATCGGAAGGATTATGTCAATGAAAAATTCCATTGACATCATCTGGAATCGAACCAGAGACATTCCGATTTGTAGCACAAAAACTTAACCACTGTGCGACCGCAGTACCCACCGGGATTGTAATCGGTCATATTCCCAAGCAAAACCGAACTGATAATTATTTGATGGCATCTTTTGGTTTTGATATTTGATTATTTTCGACGTAAACTTTCATTGTAATGTTTGTGTGAGCTGATTTCAAATGTGACGTAGTTGCAGATAACATAAAACATTTGGATCATGCTGCAACGTAACATATATCTGGAGGCATTGCAAGTAATAATATCCGACGTGGTGTGCGTGGTTAATTAGTGATATACCTAGTCTTCTGATTTTTTTTTTCTGTGGCGCTGCGGCCCAACAAGGACCATTCTTGAGGTTTCTAGATCACACACAACGACGCATTACAGTCGGTAGGACTCCTTTGGACGAGTGATCAGCTCGTCGCAGAGACCTCTACCTGACAACACACAACACTCACAACAGACAAACATCCATGCCCCCGGTGGGATTCGAACGCACGATCTCAGCAGGCGAGCGGCCGCAGACCTACGCCTTAGACCGCGCGGCCACTGGGACCGGCTAGTCTTCGGATTATGGAAATATATTGATAAAATTAGATGTGTCATAGGAGAAGTTTGTTCTTACGACCTGGTATACTGCTTGGGTGTTATCTTTTGTCTTTGCTAGTAAGACACGTGGAAAATCAAGGTAATATTTCATTGAACTGCTGTTCTCTATTTACCGTAAGCCGGAAATTCAGACAATTTTCTCTTAATAAATGTCCTTACCCAGTGATTGATTATCCTGAATTCTGACTTAAAGCTTCTAAATAGCCCGTTACGGTTTGTAAGAGCAGACATCATTGTTTTCATTCTTAAGAATGATGTTTGTAGTATTGCATTCGCATTCTGAACATCACGAATGGAAGAGAATATTACAGTATTAAGTATCAGCGTGAATATTCAATGGTTGGAATTTTTTAGATCAGACTATAAACTTCTTCTTCTTCGGAATAGAGCTGTGACGTAAAGAAGGTATACGAAAATTTTGTTTTTATGAAGATCGATCAAAATTTATATTAGTGAGTAGCAACAGCAGCAGCAGCTGTAATAGTCGTGGTATATCCTTACGTTCCTTTAGGAATATAGGGAATGTTAGTGTATGGCAATGTAATAATGCAAGATTCACAATAATATGAATTTCTGGACAGTGGAATGAGAGAAATAATGGACGTGTAGATGTTCGGTTCCTTTTAATCAGGCAGAAATTCCACTGAGCAGCGAGCAGTACACAGCAGCGCTGGCAGTAATGAGACTGCAATAGCACCAACTGCACCAGTCGTTGGAAATGACAACAATTAAGAACGAACACAAGTTAAAACCATCAGATGAACCTGGCGTGTGCACTGGTAGCCATCCGTTCACTAACTAATGTGCCTGTTTGGCTGTAAGCGTTAAAGAACTTTCGTTAGGTATCGGGACTTCAGTGTTTGAGGCTTCATACCTGTATTGAGGCACTTAAATTTAAAATAAAAAACAGTTTTTATTTTTAGGCGTTTCGCTAAATTGTGAAAAGCAACTATTAGCTTAGTCATATATGTCTGTCCGCATGGAACAACTCGGCTCCAGAGAGAGGGACTTTCATAAAATTTGATATTTTGGGATTTATCGAAAATCTGTCGGAGAGATTCAGGTTTGGTTAAAATCTGACAAGAAAAAGAGTCACTTTACACGCAGACATTGACAGTGGTATATCAGTTCTTCCTAGAATGAGAAATGTTCCAGACAAAATGTGTAGAGAAAATCAAAACACACAATTTGTATTCAGTATATATTGTTTTCCGAAAATTGTGCCTTTTGTGAGATAATGTGAAAAATAATAAAGGGTCAGACAGGCCACAGATCACAACATAATACGGCGCATGCGCTTGGCATGCTGGATAACTGAGGCAAGAATACAGACACATAACATTTAACAATTACTTCTTTTCCAAGAAAATATAACACAGAAAACTTTAATTAACGAGGACGCTGTTCAACGTCATTAATGATTAATATCATGTATACTAGAGTTGATCTGTCTTTCTTAACTGCCCTTGTTAAATACAGCGTAGAATAAGAAAATGAAAGCGAAATACGAATTGAAAGGATATGAAATGTAGAACACATGGCCTATTTTGAAAATACTCTACATTTACATGAGGTGTCAAGGAGGCTGTGTTGCATGTTTTAAGATACTACCCTCGTTTAAGTTGTGAAGTACTGAGGAAAGTCGAGAAAAATAGCAGAATTCGGGCCGGGGATTGAACTGGGCCTTCCAAAATAAGAGGCAGGATTGCTGACGGCTCTGCCTTTCCATAACTCTTTTCCCCATGTCCGTATTGCCCTTGCTCGTAGTTGAGTGATTTTCGCAATGCATACCTGCTCGTCGGAATACTTTCTCAACTCGCCAAGAAGCCGTCTCGTTTTATGGACCTCAAGGGTTTACTACCGTGTTCAGAGTAGCCCACCACTGAGTCCCATCCTGCGTCATATCGAACCAATCCATATCTCGTTCTTATCCCTTGAATATTTATATTAATATCTACATACCATCTGTGCTCATTTCACTGAAATATTATTTTTCCGCCTTTTTCGGATAAAATATTGCCTGCATTAATTATCCCATACATATTAATCATTTTTATTTTTAACATTTTAATAACATTTGCAGATGAGTACATATTTTGCAGTTCTTCCTCATGGTATTTGCTTCAGCATTTCTGACTTCCCTCTGTCAGTTTCAAATGTCCTCCTCAAAACATCCAAAGAACTCTGCCTTCGTCCAGAACAAGGCAGTATGTCTAGTGTGGTTTATTTAAATTATGTTTCCGAACCCCAATTTAGGAAGTAATGAAAAGTTGACACTACTTGATATTCAGTTTAGAGCAAGCTCATTAATTCTGAACCTGAGTGGCTTGCATTAAACAGACTAATAGAGTTTTGGACAAACTTCAGTTGTGCCCTAATAGTGATGTTAATGTGACGAGACTAAGGAAAACAATGTAAGTTCTCCTCACTCCCTGTTCGTGTCGCCACAGAAAGTAAATCTGATACTAATGAATTTGAGTCCAGCCTCTTATTCTAATCCTAACTACGTGGGATCTCATAAGTGGATATTTTCAAGACAGATCTCTTTCTCCTTGTCATTTCGGAACGGCGAACGTCAAAAGAATTCCAGAAAAATAATTAAAGTACCGTGTAATGTTTTAATGAATGTCAGCCTTTTGTGTTGTAACTAGCACAATAATTAAATCTATGTGTGTCCAAACACAGCTAAATTCTGTTTATTATATAGAACTACATGTTTCGAACTATCCCAGGCGGTCCTCTGACTCACCATTATTCTTAAAAACATTGTGAGGAAGCATTATACTTTATATAAGTGCATAAAATACAATTGAAATTGTTAAAATTATTAAAAATTGTTAAGGTCTTAAACAGGAACAGAATGTGTGGTTAGACGTTTTAACACAATTGTTACAAATGTTGTTAACAGATTTTACTTCTAATGTTTATTGGACCGTGCATCATTGTGATAGTTGAAGAATGAAAGACCAACTTGATGTCACTTGCTTCAGCCTGCAACACTGATACCACTCCAACCCAACCACACTGAAACTCCAACACACATCGAGCCAATAACAATACGACCAATGTGGTAATTCAACAGAATAATCGCCAGCTCCTGATGACGGCTATATTAATGTCCGAAACATGTTGAGCACATAAGAAGTGAAATAAAATATCAAGTAACATCAAGTTGGTCTTTCAGTCTTCAAGAATTTACTTCCTTTGTTATTCCAAGCTGCGATAACATCATCTACAGTCCGAGTATGTCGATGTGGATTCATTCCAGATTTCGTTGTGTAAGTCCAAATTTTTTGATCCACGCTTTCAAAAGGAAATTAGCGTATAAGTAGATAACAGGTGGGTACATTTATGTAGAGTGCTTGGAATTGCATTTTTCTCAGATAATGCACCTGTATGTTGTGTAGGCTGGCTTGGCCTCTATTTTGTATAATAAATAGAATTTAGCAGTATTTTTACAGATATTATTGTAATTTTTTAATGTATAAGAACTTGTGTTTTATATTTGTGCCGCTGTAGAACAGTTGCGATTACCCATTTAAACTCTTTCAATGAGGAATTTAATGTAAGACGTATTTAAAAACTGGACTTCGCACTTCGCAGTAAATCTTAATATATATTACAGGGTTCAAGTGATTAATGTTGTTTGGAGAAATATACACTTGTGATGATTACACAAAAGCACAAAAATGGAGAAATATTTTAATGCTAAATCAAGTGGTATATATAGTTACAATTACGTTTTTGACTAATAAATATCAGGGTTCTTGATAAACAGGTACGATTTATTGCAGTTGTTGTGTTAATAAGATAAGTACTCATGAAAAATTTATGTATTAATTTATATAAGTGCTAACAGTAAAAACTGTAATCAAAATGTGAATACAAGGAAGCTCAACGTATTTCGCAAGAGAGGCCTCTGTGCTCTACAAGTTTTATATAAATGGTATAATAATACGAGGAAGGAATAAATTTTAATTGATTTTTGGTATTTTCGTAGCAGTGCCTGTGAATGTTACTGTCTTCGTTGATATGAAGTCGGTACATTTGTACTAAACTATACGACGTTACGTCACAGAAAACAGATGTCTTCAAATTTTAATCCTTCCGCAACAAACTTTCGTGGAGATTACATGAAATTGTAACAGTGGTAATTGGTAAATAAGTTTAGACCTGTATCAAATTAGGGTAGCCCTAATCAAAAGTTTTCAGACCTATTGACAGCTAAACTAGGTCTATTCCAAACTAGGTTATATTAGCCTTTCCATGTTTATGTTCTCTTCTCTGCTGACACGTCTGCAAATCCAAAATTCTCATATAAGTGTTCTAATGTACGTAATCTGACAAGAAGTGAGTTTCTACAGTTATTCACACAATTCTTGTGTTGCGTATATTTACGTAGCTGTTATAAACAAGCCATATGACAGTGCTAAAAACATAATTTATTGCGCGTGTTAATTGGCACTTTTCAGCTGCACGTGGCCAATCGTGCCTTCAGCAGCACGCGTCCGTGAAGTTAATTTCTGTCCTCAGCTGGAGTCTGTATTGAGATTCCCAGACTCTGGCCGTCGGCGGTTAGTAATAATTCCAAGATATTGCGAAGGTTAATTGTGACCAGGAAGTTTATGGACCTGCTGGCGAAATTAAAGCGCCCCGAACCAGATATATTTCCTGTCGTCCTACCCTTCTCCAGCCCCTGGTAGCATCATATCGCGTTACTAATCGGGACTCCAGCTTCTGCTCAGACTGGAATTTAAATTTATGCGCCAACGTATTGAAACTGAGAGAGCGACGGGAATAATTGAAAATATTACTCTTTTACGTAAATTAAAAAAGTTTTTGATCCACAAAATGCATAATTGGCGTCGGAAATCCCTCCACTCCTATCCTTTTCCCGTCCTCTTCCCGCGTTTGCTGTCTCACTACTTTGGCTGGCGCCTATCCGCTGTGTAGGAGAACTTAGGGGAAACGGAAGTTCCTGAGAGGCAATATTTTTAGTGTTAAAAGTGAGGTCGAGTCCGTCTACCCACTCCACTGGCCACTGCTGTCTACTTTAAGGCTGCAGAATACCATTTGAAAGAGAATTCCGTTTCAAGAAAAAGTAAAAAAGAAACGTGCACTTAAGATCTCCGAAAAGGCCCTAATCCTTTAAAAAGATTGCGTTTTGCGAAGAATATGCACAAGGATATATTGGAATATATAACATCACTTACTAAATTACGTACTTCTAGGTTTAGGTAGCAAATTGATTCAGGGTGGCTGAATTTATCGTTAAGTCTATCATGGAGCGTACAGCTTCATCACTCTATAACCTATGGATGGGAATGCATCGCCCATTCGCCTAAGATATGAATGTTACGGGAAAGTAGCAGAAGTAACAAAATTTGCTATAAACAGTGGTTATAAAAATAGATTTTGTATTCTGTACCATTAATTTTGTGGGCCGGGTAGCTTAGTCGGTATAGCGACTGACTACGGGCTGGACGGTCCGGGATCGAATCCCGGTGGGGACGAAATTTTCCGCTCCTTCAGACCGCCCCTGAGGCTCACCCAGCCTCCTGTAAAATGAGTATCGGGTCTTTCCCGGGGGTAAAGTGCGGCCGGGGCGTGCTGCTGACCACTCACCCCCTTCTAGTGCCGCGGTCATTGAAGAGTAGAGCTATAACTCTACCCACACTCTGGGCCACACCGGACCTGTAAAGGGATCACTTTACCTTTTTTTATCATTAGTTTTAGGTAGGATGTATTAAGAGTTTGACCATAAGGTATTTCCTGGTTAAGCAGTGTATACATTTTAAATTTAGATATTTCAGTATATGATGACAGGAACCGTAGTCATTTTATTCTGACAGCACTTTATAATATATTGCATCCTGTTATGATGGGTCGGTTGATACTGGGACTTTTTACAACGTATAGGCCATTATTAAATAGCGGACCGAGTGTAAACTGGAGAGACTGTAGAACGAAGTGTTCGAGGCCTGTTTTATGGCTCCATCTAGGCATGTGCCTAAGCAAAATTTCCCATTTGATGTTTCGCGAAACAACCGGGGTGCCGCAAGTTAAAGTAAGGGTTCAGCAGTAAAGATTCATTAAAAAATAAAAAAAATTTAGGTAGCTTTTACCTATTTGACAATGATTCATTCGTAACAGTTCTTATGAATTGTTGCGTTACTGTAGTAAATACTGTTGTAGTATTTTAAAAATGAATTCTTCTTTGTTATGGAATTACATAGTAGTTCTGTGGGTTGATTTTTATGCGCCTCCGTAAAATTGCTAAAAGCGAGTTTTAGCTTCACGTCTGTCCGTCCGTCCGCATGGTACAACTCTGCTCCCAGTAAAGGGATTTTCATATAATTAGATATTTGATATTTTTCGAAAATGTATGGAATAATTTCGAGGTTCATTAAAATGTGACAATAATTAAGGGTACATTACATGAAGACCAATACAAATTTATGATTATATCTCCCTAATTTCTTCTTAGACTAAGAAATGTTTCGGGCAAATTTGGAGAGAACATCAAAACACACATTTTGTGTTCATTAACTTTTTTTTCGACAATCTTGCCGTTTATTTGACAATGTAAAGGAATATTGTACAGCCGGACAGACCACAAATGACAATGGGACACAGGCGCATTACATGCTGGATAACTAAGGCTAAACACCCTTGGAATATGTAATAATTATAAATTTTCCACTGAAACGGTGGTTACACACGAACAAGGCTCAATTTTCACGTTATATAATCTTACATTGCCCTTCTTTATCGTAAATGTCTACATGCAATGTGACTTTTGTCTCTAAATTGGCTTCATTTGATATGTATAACTCATGGCCATGTTTAATATTTATTTGTCATCCGTACTTCACTGCCGTCTTGTTTGTTATTTAAACACATCGCAAGTGCTTTTTAGAAGTTCCGCAAAATGTTTCGCTGTGAAAATATTTATTGTCAAATTAAATTGGAAAATGTGGTGTAGAGGAACAGACTGTAACACGGAAAGGTCAGTGAAGATAGCGGTCACCTGATGGACATCAGGACCTGAGCTTTCGAATATTAAAGCGTTAAAGTGTTACACTCCCTAGACAGTGTAGCGTACTGCTCTACTCCCTAGAAAGTATAGCCTACTGTTCTACTCCCTAGAGAATATAGCCTATTGTTCTACTCCCCAGACATTATAGCCTACTGTTCTGCTCACTAGGCAATATAGCCTACTATTCTACTCCCTAGAGAGTACAGCCTAATCTTCTACTCCCTAGGCAGCATAGCCTACTATTCTACTCCCTAAACAGTAAAACCTACTGTTCTACTCCGTATAAAGTATAGAGAGTTTAGCGCACTGCTCTGCTCCCTAGACAATATAGCCTAATGTTCTACTCCCTAGAGAGCATAGCCTATTTTTTTACTCCCCAGACAGTATAGCCTACTGTTCTGCTCGCTAGGCAATATAGCCTACTGTTCTACTCCCTAGAGAGTACAGCCTAATCATCTACTCCCTACACAGCATAGCCTACTATTCTACTCCCTAAACATTAAAGCCTACTGTTCTACTCCGTATAGAGTATAGTCTACTGTACTACTCCCTAGACAGTCTAGCCTGTTGTTCTACTCCCTAGACAGTATAGCCTACTGTTCTACTACCTAGAAAGTTTAGCCTTCTGTTCCCTTATTGAATGCAGGACTTACTGTTTACTTTTTTAAGGTTCGTTCTTTGCCCATACGGCATTTCGACACACATTTTCAATAGTGTCTTTATTGTGTCATTGACGTACTGCTCTTTAGACGTATTAATTGAAAACGTTAGGTTTTCTGCTGTTGTGTCTCGTGTAGATGCCGTCATGGCACATTACAGGCAGCAGTGAATAACAATGGGATAGGACTGGTGGCTGTTCAATCAAGACAGCTGTTGTGGTTTAAAAAACGATGTTCATTTAAAAAATGAACAGCAGGCAATAGTGTTGTATTGTCAGGTACATAAGCTGGACGGATAATGCAGGAAGAAAGCACAGCTTCCATATTGGCACCACACTCAGGAACTTTTGTTTTCCTTAAAGCTAATCCTAAATCCATTGTGCTCCGCCACTACACAACCGCTAACCATGTTGCTTGGAGGTAGTTTTATGTAGTGTTCTGCGAGTGCAGATAACTGTAAATCGTGGATTTATAGCATAAGGAAGTAATCTGGAGACAGTCCAGGACAGAGCCCACGTTATTGTTTCTCCTGACGTTCTTGGTCACTACATTCTTGCTTTTAACCTCTTCACTTCTCCTTCTCGCGGTTATTCTCTAACCGACTAAATGGCGTCGGAAAATGTTTTGTCTTTAACCTTTTGACGCCTAATGTCAACTACAGTGATCGAACCGCACCGCTAACCTCTAAAGTTGCATTTTATAAATTTAATCAACAAATATAGGTACTGAATATTTTAAACATGTTATATACTCTCCGTTTTTTTCTCTTCAAAATGCAGTTTGTTTCATAATTCTAACATATTTGGTTCCTGTATTATTCACATTTTATATA
>Ga0123352_10004321_pt1 | contig 20903 bp, 9 predicted proteins | sample TergutLab28metaG_FD_89700 | JGI IMG/M metagenome (GOLD analysis project Ga0123352, IMG submission 89700) | Labiotermes labralis P1 segment gut microbial communities from Petit-Saut dam, French Guiana - Lab288 P1 | ecosystem: Host-associated > Arthropoda: Insects > Digestive system > Gut ...
CCTCTAAAGTTGCATTTTATATATTTATTCAACAAATATAGGTACTGAATATTTTAAACATGGTATATACTCTCCGTTTTTTTCCTCTTCAAAATGCAGTTTGTTTCATAATTCTAACGTATTCGATTCCTGTATTATTCACATTTTATATACAGGGTGTGCTAAAATTAGAAAAATAATTCCGGCCCCAAAAGGTTAAGAAAGGGCCATGCAATAATACAGTAATTTTTTTAATTCTATGGCTTCCTATTTTGTTCTTCCAAACAAAATAACTTAGTTTCTTTATTTTCACAATATTCGAAACGCCTTTAACGGTCTACTTTGTGTGCATATAAACTACCCAGACATTATTTTTACAGGCAGCTTGCGCGAGCCGCAACGGTCACGTGAGCGAACCACTTTTTTACACCCCTGGTATATAATTTGACTTAACGAGATCGTTCTTAAGGAAACCACAAAATTTAAAATGTATTCCAAGCTACGGGGGTACGCGGTGGCGAAGTTGATTGAGGAACTGCGCTACAAATCGGAAGGTCGTGGATTCGATTCCCTATGATATCATTTGAATTTTTTATTGACATATCCTTCCGGCCGCACTAGGGCCTTGTGGTCGACTCAGCCTGGAACAGATATAAGTACCAGGAATATTTCGTGAGGGGGGGGGGGAGGAGGCCACCTTCATGTGCCGATTGACGTGAAATCTGGGAGCCTCAACCTCCTGGAACCCTCAGGGCCTGTCCAGGGATTGCTTTATCTTTTTACTTCTTTTCCCAAGTTACTAATGCACAGGAAATTTGTTGGCAAATTTAAGAGTAGGAACACATGAAGGTAAATCTCCACGTGTTCCAAATCGCAGGAGTATGAAGTGACTGGGGTTCAAATGAATGGGGTAGGCCGATAACAAAAATAAAATACGAAAACAGGGTTGTCCAAGAGGGTATGCGAAGTGAGCGACTGGTCTTCACGTGTCTTACATGTGTGCCGAACACGTAGCAGAAAATGAATTGTAACGGGTGTAATTTCTAGACATTCCGAAGTTTTTTTTTCAGTTTTGTGTCCTTGCGTATTCATTTTGGATTTTGTGCTTCTCAATTTATGTAAACATGTGCCCTCCACTCGCCGACATAAGTCTACCAGGCATCAGCCGCACGTTTGCCTGTCACAACAAGTCCAGACATGTTTGTGCATTGCGGACGGCCTATTCATTAGCTCAGTGGCTAAACTTTTACATTCTTAATCTGCAGTATGCAAAGTGTCCTACTCGGCCTGCATATCATTGATGTTTTCCAGATGACGGGGTTGCTTCTTCGTACATTTTTCTTCAACGAACAAGAGACGAACCACGTCTCCATCTACCTGAATGAGGACCTCAAACCACAGGTGAAGATTGGAACTTCTTCAGGCCATGTGGTGTTGAATGACATACATTAGTTCATTCTGGTGACATTCAAGAGTAATATACCGAAAAATGTAGTACATGAACATGGTGATCCGCGTCATACCTTGTCAATGTACTGTGGACGGTTTATACGCATCACGAGTGAGAACACTCAAGTGTATCTAAGCAAAAAAGATTGGTCACAACTGATGGGTTTAGCGAGTGCTTGCATAGAGAGACAAATGATCAAGTTTTGTGGACTCCAGGATGAACTGGTGGAGTGGCGAAATGAGTGTTTTCAATCAAAGTGTTTTTGTACACCTCCAAACACAAATGCCTTCGATTTCGATATATTGTGGGATGAACTAACATATAAAAACCAGTCTTGTACTAAATAAATGTTTATAAGTGTGGATAATTTGATTTGTACGCCTATTTAAAAAAATGTATTTTTTCTTTTAATAACCTATATTGTATGTTTCTTGCTATAATTGTATTTATACACCTAACAATGAAATTGTATTTTTAATTGTATTAATAAATTGTATATATTTGTAAATAGAAAAAATGTGTATTTATTTATTACCCAAATCCTATTTCCTTTGAAAAAAAGAGACGTTTCAAAAGGTAGGGTTCGAACCTACAATCTTTAAATTATGAGTCTGGAATTCTACCGCTCAACCACCTTTTTTCAAGAATAACAACATCGTAAACAAGTAATACAAATTTTAAAGTAGCGCTTTATCCGCCATATTGTAAAATGTTAGGTTGTAATTTAAAAATAGTGACTTTAAAGTTAGGTTATAATTTAAAAATAGCGCTCTAGTCGCCATATTGTAAAATGGAGAATTTCAAAAATTTAAAAATTTAAAGATATTAAAAAATTGCGCGTCCGCCATTCTGGAAAATGGCGGCCATTCAATATGGCAGACAAATAGGTGCCAGGCAGTCTTCCAGCCAAAACAAAAGGGTTAAAGCGACAAACCATCTGGGACAAAAATAATTTGCGTAATTATTAGATCAATTACATACCAATCAAGGCCGCCTGAATATTAATTAGGTAATATGCATATCAAACAAGGTCGTCTTGTATCAATTAGATTATTTTCATATCAATTAAGGGCTTATGAATATCGATTAGATAATTTGCATATTAATTAGGTCATTTGCATATTAATTAAGGGGGGAGGTTATTGACCTACTTCCTGGCATCAAAGGGTTGTGACGTCATTTCCGGCTGCGTGTACTGTACTTATAGTGTACAATTTTTGTGGCAACGCCATCTCTCACGGACATTCTAACAAACCACACCTAACATTTTAAAGGGTATGTTTCAAGCATTTTTCATATGAGCTGCTAAACATTGCAAGCCAGAAGAAATCCTGACGCTTCTGAAGTCACATTTGAGGCCATTTTGTGAGGTTCATTGGCTTACAGCTTAAGCGTTTCGACTCTCAGTGTAACCTATTTAGGTACAGATTGTCTTCACAATAAAATTTGTTTTTTTGCTGGGCATATAAAAAGAGTCGTAATTTTCGAAAAAAAAAATACAGAAACAATTAACACTTAAGCAGTAAAAACTGGAGGGTTTTCACTATCTAAAATGATTGCAAAAAATTATATTACATTTGTAAATATTCCTAGAACTCTATTTTTGAGGTGTGCCACCCTGTTGTGTGTCATAACTATTAGGTGGAGTAACTACAGTCAATAACACAACAATGTATGTGTAATGAATGATGTTTTATTATAGATAAAATCTACATGTTTCAGCCAACAATGGCCATCATCAGAATTTATCCGAAATTATATGCTATAAAAAGAGAATGTTTAAACTATGTGCACCACCACGTATTGATGTTGAGATCTCATCATCTACGTGTTGCGCAATGTTTTATTCCTTACGGCCTAGGTGTGAACTCTGTTTAGTCGCTGGAGTGGTTCTGTGGACTGAGTGATATAACCTGGTAAGGGTGGTATCCCTGTTGGCTCCTGAGTTGGGGGTCTCTGTGAGCTGATTATCCCACAGGGACCCCACCTCAGGAGCCAAGTTTACTACTTTACTGTTCATGACAAAGCCTGTAACTCGACAGGATTTTCCAAGTGTTTGGTATTCACATGAACGTTACAGGGTCTTCAGCATTTGTATTTAATTAAAACGCTGGCTGTGAATAGTTGGTCCACATATGTTCCATGGGTCCTACAAAAAAAATGTGGTGGGTCTTCTTCACCTACAGGAGGAAGTGACGAATTGAATATAATGTTGCAAGTATCAGGCTGGTTGTGATAATGATTTAACATTGAAATTATATCATTTGAAGGCAGTAAACAAACAATTCTTCAGAAAAGACTTTTAGCCAGGAGTAGTTTTGATGGTCTGTGGGGAACTTAAGCTGGTTTCACTGCAATGGTTCAGTGTATGTCTGTCAGTAGAGTGTACTATTAAAGGCACAAGTGTGTTTGCAAGTAGAAAAGAAAGGTATTGTTTATTTTAAACAGTGATTCATACATGTCTGAAATACAAAACTCAAAGAGAGGCTCATATTGAACAAGCGTTTATATTTACATTTTGTATCATCTTTCTAGATTTTAACAATAAAAGTGAAATAACAATCATGATATTGCCTGCATAATCTGCAGGAAAAGTGTCTGTACTGGCTTTAAATATTAAAATATCTTTACATGTTTTTCAGAGATGTTTCTGGTCTAGTCTGAACACTCTGTGGCCTATATAACACATAAACTTGTGTTCCCGCACATTCAGTACTTTATCCAGTGATGCATTTTCCATGATTAACTAGAATTGTATCGGAATCTGTAAATTAGGGTCAGTCAGAAGAGTACGGAGTTGGCTACCCCTGTTACTAGTTGTACATGATTTTGGTCAGTGGTGGCATTTTCTTTTTTGTTTGATGTCATGTACATCAAAACATTCAGTACAAATTAAAATAATTTAGTCTTGCGTATGGTACATGTAATTATAGAAAACATTTGGAAATATATAAAAATGCTACAATCTCCATTGAAAGACAGATTTGATTAAAGTTCATTAATTTACACTATAATCTTATATCCAATATCCAAGCATTCAGATTATTAAAAAAAATCACTGTGGTGTAAATGATTAAGCTTCTGTATCAGTACAACCAAAGCATTAATTATGTGAAACTTCAGTGAAATTATAGCATATCTGCCTGTTTTTCTGTTATTAATCCTAAGCTCATAATACTTTCCTTACAACAACTTTACAGTACTGTGATCATATACATAAGCCTCCTTGGAATGCACCCACATGATATAATCAGCAACCACTTTTCTCACAAAACATGAGTTTTGACTGTGTTTGTAGACCCAACACAAACCTCATAACACTAAAAATGAAATTAAACAATATTTAATTTGTCTAGAATTGAATTCAGTTATTAAAGGTGTACCTGACACTGAATTCGAAATTGTTGAAGAAATATAAAAATATATTAACATATGACAGAATGTATTTGTTTGAATTTTGCATTACAATTAAAAACACTTGTGAGCAATTATTAAAGCTACATCAAAATACATGCCAGCAAGAGAGACTTATGTACCTGTTCATACACAGTCTGGAACCAAATATTTGACTCTTCTCTGAAAATGCTTATTTAAACTGGAAATCTTCTGATGTCTTATACTATGTTACTTGTTGAGGAATCGAGTATTGACCTTATTCTATAGGTTTATATTTAATACATAATGGAGAAAGACATTGTCAGCTGAACACATAACAAAGCATTTTGATGTTATTTATAAAATGCTTTAGACAGAACATACACATGGATTGAAAATGTTAATTTTTATGACACCAATTGTAAAATATCCACATTAATTTAATGACACAATATAATACTTTGTTCACTTTTTTCCTTCTGTGTTACTGTGTAAATGAATACATGTCTGAATATTCATATTAGAAGTTAAATACATGGTGGTTTTATTAACAAAAGCCTTGTGGCCAGAGCTTTTGGTGCATTCACAATGAAAATTTGAAAAAATAAGTTTATTTCCTTCATGATAGCTGTCTACCCATCTGTCTACATTTAGTCTAATAACTGAAAAATCTCTGATGAGATTTTTACAACATTTGAGCTTTGGAAATTCACTAAGTTTTGTTGATATATTAATTATTAGGGTGCAAAATATGTTGAATAAGAGTGGTGAAGCTATATCAAATACACATATCCATTATACTCTTTCTGTAATTGTATGCTTTTTAGGGTAATTAAACAAATGTGTTCTTGTTCTTTGTAATTCACAGCTTGACAAGAGTTTCTCTTTGTAATTGTAATTGTAATTTTATTTAACGTTCTATAAATCCACAATGAAAACAATAATTATGATATAGAACATGTCAGAAATAATACATTTGCCACACCTCATCCATTGTGCTTGTTTTACTCTACTTGAAAAAATTATCATTAATCAGCATTCACCACCTGAAACTGCAGAGGCATACAGTAATTAATGAGCAAATGCACCACAATGTTGCACTGTGCTTACATTCTCTTTCTTTTGTTTTTCCATATCATTTTTAAAATTATGTTAGGGCTACATAAGTTGGTAAACTGATTTCCATTATATAAAAAAGTTGACACTTATATCATCTTTTATGTACAATACTCTGATTTTAATAAAAATTCTTGCCTCTGTTATTCACGTGATAGGAAAGGACACATATTTGAGAAGATATGAGATGTCAGCACAACTAATGAACTAAACTTGACTGATAGAAAAAGTGTGAACAAGGTATTCATATAGCATCATTGACAGCTGCCAAACAGAACAGTACATGTTGCGGTTGCAGGTGGCTGAAGTATGGCTGAAGTTCACGTAAAGTTGTCTGCTACTAGTAACTTTGAAGTTATGTATCAGTAAAATGTAAGGTCTAAATACATATATATAACTCCATTTGTACACACATGTGAGCAGCAAATTTAGTATCAAGAAGTTACCAAATGGGTGCAGCAACTAAAACTATTCACACACTTTAAATTCTACACAAATTTGTAAATGTTTAATATGTTACATTTATTAAGTATGTAATGAAATCACAAGACTGATAATCCCTGACCATATTAAGTTCATTTTTCCTGAAGGACATAGTTTTTCCTTTGCACTCAAAGATGGAAAAAAAAAAGCAGCAAATATTTCCTGTAAATATGTCCATAATGAGGGCATATCTCATTTCCATAATGAGTTAAAGTTACAATTACAAAACATAGGATGAGAGAAGTTGATATTCAAAAGCAATATCTCCTGGGATGTGATGCCACGTAGTCTGGTGAAATACACTGAACTCTCCAAGGATCAAATTTTTACCTCTTCCTATCCTGACAATCGAGACAACACCTTTACCAGAAACATCAGTAAATTCCTACCAGAATAATTGTGCTACATCCCAAAGATGGTATTCTTCATTTTGACTAATGTGATAGCCTTAAATCTTACCTTGTTGGCCTTGAATTTACAGTACTCATTCTTATTCATTTTATCAAAATGACGGTTATTTTTCAAGGAGCTGGAACAGATGTATACAGAGACATCCATACACCAGGTTAAGATAAATTTTTAAATTTTCAGATTACAATGTGATGTGTAAATTCTGAGAACTAACTCAGTGCCATTGCTCGATAAATTACTAAAAATGAAATGCTTAAATTCTAAGATATTTCAGAGTTCCTATTGTATTTGTGTGGGTTTCCTCTAGTCTCTACAGAACAAGCAATTAGATTTTGTTTTTAAGGACCTTGTAGGTAGTTTGAAGCCTTCACTGTTCAAGAATGTTTCGCAGCAAATGTTGGTTGTTGTTTTCTGTCATCTCAGGCCAGCCTATCAGTCACATCCACAAAAGCCAAACAGTTCAAGAAGACTGCTTGTACTGCTTGAATGTTCTGAAATGTTGGTAAACAACTATAAACATATGCTGCTTAACTTTGCAGATGATCAGAATTAAACTACACTGTCGTGTAGGCCTAAAACCACTTCTAGATAGCTTCTGAATGTTGTGGTCCAGTAATTCTAATTCAGCACATAAAGAAAGCATGATAAATGAGGTTCTACACTCTGTTTCATTAAAGAAACATTTTACACATTTGTGTTACTCTCAGTTTTAAATGCATCTATATGTCAGCCTCAGCATTAAAAACATTCCTCTGTAAACATCCCTGTCCAACATGGTTCAAAAATGAGTAGCCATTAAATATGCCATGAAAATTTTCCACTGTAATTTCCTTTCTGTACTAGGATTTCATCACATATTTATCCCAGAAAATGCTAATGAAAAGTTTTGATATTTGTCCCTCTTTAAGTATGAATTACTCAGACATCTTTAAAAATTACAAGTTTACATTGTGGACCGTTAAAATAACAGTGACAGCTGCTCTAAATGTTTATGAATAATTATAATTGTACTGTGTGGCTCTGTAAATGAACAGTTCAATCACCCTTTACTACAAATGCTAGTCTTCATATTTCTTTCTGTTCAGTTGGTTCTGTTTTCATGTTTCTCTTAGTTTCATTCTCAAACTTTTTGTTATATTATGCATCACATCAGTTAGCTCAATCTGATAATACTGTAAAAAATAGGAAAGCAGCATCAATAACTTTTCAAGATACCATGTGAGTGATGTTGCTTTTTAATGTGCACAGTTTGATACAAAAGCAGGATAAAAATTCACGCAAATACTGGGGTACAGAAGAGCAGAACTAATTCATGTGAGAGGATATAAAAGTGCATGATTGTAGAAAATGTTTGTACTGCCTCTGGGACCATTTTTATAACTTAATCTGCTGGTCAAAGGAAAATATACTGGAGGTCAGCCATGCAAAAGAATAGTTGAATATGTCACTAGTAACGAACTGATATCCGTATGTTTTGTTGACTTGATAATGCACATTCAGTTATTGAAGCTAAGTTGAGAGCATAATAATGAAATATACGACGAGCACAAATAATATCTGGAAAGGTAAGGTTGTAAATTGCAAACCAGCCTCGATATTATAAAAATAACTTTATCATTATTTGGTGTTTATGAATTCACTCTAATGCAACATTTTCAGATCTTTTTATCACAGCCATAAGTTACAATGAATTTAGTCTAATAACTTGCATTGATCCCATAAATTTTCAGTAAGGCAGGTGCAAATTACTGAAAAATATATTTGGAGAAATGTGTGTGTGTGTGTGTGTGTGTGTGTGGTTGTTTGTGGTTGTGTGTGGGTGTGTTTGTGTGTGTGTTTTGTGGTGTGTGTGTGTTCGTGCATGTGTGTGTGTGTGTGTGTGTGTGTGTGTGCATATGTATGTGTGTGTGCAGGATGCACTTCATTAAACAGGAAATGAAATCCAACCCCACATGTTCGTTATCCTATCAAGCAGTGCACTGTGATCTGCTATGATTGTAGAGTGTCAGATGAGCAATGAAAAGACAGTTAATGGATAGTTAATTAGTAAATATGTGGTAAGAATCTGTCATGAAGTGTAATAAGTTTCTTTACTAAAGTCTTCTTTAAGTTAACAAAAAACCCACATCAAAAAAGTTGGTCAACTGAGATTCAAACCAGTCCCCACTACAAAATAAGCAAAAATGATGACATTTACACTGACATTTCATATGGTGTATATTAGCTGCAATCCTTCTGTTACATACCCAATAATTTTACAGGTACTTTCAAACCAAAATAACTGCATTGGTGATGTCTTGCATTTTAACTCATTTTAACTTCATTCACATTCATTTCATAATTTGTTTCCTTATGATGTCTCATGTCAATTTAAGTGAACAGTACTCTGTCACTCTTCTTCACAAAAGATTGCTACCTTTTCAGACGTGACCCCCTGCAGTCTACTTGTTCAGTACCAGTGTTTTTGAAGAAACTGCTGCCTCCATCTTCAGGGTATAAAATATAACCTAATTGAAGGTGAATGAATGGTTTTTGAAGATTTGTAATTCTTCCTAGTGTGTTTATAGTAATCAGAATATGTGATGTGACAATATCTTTTACCCTTTAAGACAGAAGTAGCAGGTTCTTCCAAGACATTGATAACAATTTATCAGGCTACATGGCATCACATCCCAGAAGACACTACCCTTCACAGCCACTACGCTAATATCAGTTTCTTTAAAGAGGCACACAGAATCTTTCCAAATCTCTTTCACCATTATTTCTGTATAAGAGACTGAGAGCATCTACAATGCAACAGGTTTGTCTGGGATGTGACCTACATTGCTGGGTGAGCGGTGCCTCCACAAAGGGTAGCCTATGTGGGAGAGGTGTCCTGAAATATCTGTGTAATGTGTAAAGTGGTTATAGTATCAGTACCTGGATAGCCAAACAGGGGAGGAGTCTGAGGGTTATGGGTTTGCTGGTTTGGTCCTGCAATGAGGCAAATTTAGATGCAGTATTTAAGGAGCCCCTCTGGTGCCTTCCCTGACTGACTGGCCTCCCCCTCTACCAATAAAATTGCCACTACAACCCTGTTGTGTCTCACCTCCCCTGCACTGGTTATTCTGCTTGGATTGTGTACCCATGAATTTGAAGGCACTATGACCTTTCAAATTTCATATTATAGACATCAGACAAAATTAAATATTTTACACTAACTTCTACATAAGACAGCAGTAGATGTTTCTGTTTGAATTAGTGTTTTGAAGTAGATTAATGCAAATGTGAAATAACTGTATATCGGTGGAAAGTATTTAGACAAAAGGCAAATTTCTTTTAGATAACACAGAATTTTGTTATTAATATTGTTGAAAATTTCCAAAATTGAAATTAAAAATTACAGTCGTGGTTTAAGTGGATGTGCTTTGGTAATTATGCAACTTCCCATTCTTCAAATGCACATAAATTATTCACATCAGGTTTGGTTATTAAGTTAGTTGTCTAGTAAGGTGTTCTTACAAACACAGATTTTGTTAAAAAAAAAATAATTTATTTATATATATATATATATATATATATATATATATATATATATATATACAGAGCTCTGCATCCTGCAGTATCAATCCTACATTCAAACTAATAACAGGTCCTAAAAAGGGATAAATATGCATTTTCACTCAGCAAGTTCTTTTATTTCCTCTGAAAGGCCCAAAAAAAAAGTGCCTGAGATGCCCGAATATGTTGGTAATTCCATAAAGTCATGGGGATGAATATTGGCTCGCTCTTGACTTTGACACCAGGTGCTGGTGAGTCATGAGCTCAGGCTGAAATCTACAAGAATATTTCAGGTATCAACAGCCAGTCATTATATTTTGTTAAGCGAAGACTTTGCATTCCATATGCTATAAATGGAATTTCATTCAGCCAATTAATAGCCACTCTATAAGCTACTTTGACTGCTTGAAGTTCACAGCATGAAGAATAGCTGTAGTATTGATCACTGTATAACAGAATGAGAGTAACATTGTTGTGGGCTGCTATATATTAGAAATTTTAGTATAAATCTTTTAACTTCCAATCTTCAGTACTGTTCTGTTTGGCCTATTTCATGAAATACATGCAACTGTTAAGCGTAGTACATTCATGTGTACAAACACACGCAGCTCAGATACATCATTATAGGTAAAAAAGTACAGTGTTGTATATACAACGCTCAGTATTTACAAATGGCATGAAATAATCATGGATAACATTTATTGTGAGAAAAATATAGCCTACATATTTGCCGTTGTTTTGCTAAATTTCTAAATCAATACTGTAATACTACATAAATATTCATTATTTTCTTTTGACTGATGCATCAAATATGAATTTGTCATATCACTGAAACCTCTTTCCAAATCATGATAATATCCAAATCACTCAGAAGTACAAGATCTTACAAATACTTCCTGAAATGTACCTGCCATTGCTTTAAAAAAAAAGAGAGACATGTTTAATGGCATTGCAGGCACAGGGTCCCATTGCTTAATGTTTGCGTATTACAATACATGTGACTGCTCTACACAGTACCCTATAATTCTGTTATTATGTATGTTTCGCAGACTTTAAATTTATACTGATTCAAAATGATGGATTCAATTTAACAGCAAACGGCGCCTCAACACACGCCAGACAGTTGGTTGCGGTATTCCAAGTTCTCTGCTCGCTCTACCGGTTGACTTGCATGGGCTACTCTCAAAACTCTCTTGAATTCGTCTCACGTTCTCCTCTGATACACGTGGTCGGCCGGAGCTTTTGCCTTTACACAGACAGCCTATTTGCTCAAATTGGTGATTCCAGCAACAAATGCTCTTCCTTGTTGGAGGTTGACTGTTGAAACGAAGACGAAACGCACGGTGCACAGCAGTCGCCGGCTCAGTTCTAATGAATTCACGAACGCAAAAAATCTTGTGCTGCGTAGTAGCCATTTTGCTCTCAACTGACGGTGCTGCACGGCTGTGCGCTAGTCGAGCGCGCTAGCACTCTAGTGACGGTATTTGAAAATTTAGGACCTCCTCATTGAAATTTCATGTAGATGATTCATATATCATGTATAGTTCAGGAAATATAGGCATACAAAATTGAATCCATCTGTTTGAATCACACTGTATTATCATTAGATAAAAGTAAACCTTAAATAACAAAAATATTACACAAATATGCAATTTTCATTCTATATGTATCATGTTACCAGCACATCTGCAATACAGTAGAGTACAGTTTCTGATAAAATCCGCATTGGAAATTTAAATAAGAAAATACTGTATGCTTACAGTATGTATTTAAGTATAGTTAAGGTAATATGTACTAATTATAAAATCTCTTTCTTAATAATTTTGTGCACACACAGTGTTAAAGTCTTATATCATTGTTCATTAATTAATAGTTTGAACTGGTTAGGCAAGCCATGTCTTACATTACTGTAGACAACAATAGAACAGAGGTACAACTAGAATATAGTGACATTACTTAGTGCATGAAGCCTCCCCAAAACTCTGAACTTCCTTATTAATTTAATTTACTTGTTGGTATGCAAGATTTATGGTTCTCATGGTGGTAAACGTGACTGACTCCTGAAACGTGATGCAGAAATTTGCCAGGGTTTTGGAGGAAATTTCTGTTTCCTTCAACAAAGTAGAAGAAGAGAGAGATTCCAGTTTCCTCCAAAACACTGATAAATTCAGACCTTGTTATGCCACATCAGATTATAGATGATAGGTGTTTCTGTTTATTAGTACATTTGTGTTGTAGTGATTTGGTGCCACTAAGAATGTGAAAATCAGGTCCAAGTATGTGGAAAAATTCAAGAGGCATGTATATTGACTGTATCAGGTCATAGATTAAATTTTTTACCGTTGAATTATGCTTGACATAAAAGTATTTCACTTTCTGTAGTGGTTACATACATACACAAATAACCCATGTCACTGCACATGCAGCGTACTCCCAAAAATATGTTGTTAACAACATCCTTACAAAACATTGTTATAAAATACTCTAAAGCACTTTTCAAATGTAGTATGTATATATATGATTTGCATTCTTTTGGCCATACACCTCTCAATGGCTAACCCTTCAAGCAACTGTACTGCCTGCTATTGCATTTTATCCAAAGAGTATTTCCATGTGATCTGCAGGCTTCTCAGCATAAAGTACAACGTATTCACTGCACAGCAATTGCCAACAGGCATTTGCAACAGAGATGCATTAATATAGTATATTAATGTACTCATCAGTGTGTGAGAGGTTACAAAAAATTTTGAGAATCATGATTTGAATGTAAAAAAGGAAACAGAAAATTATGAATAATGGAAAACTTTTTGCAATAAGGAAAATATTTTATTTATTATGGTTTATTTACACACATGGTCAGCAGTGGAGCTATATAACACTGAGTGACCAGATCTTGAGTAAACAGTTAATTGGAAAGTGTGTGAAAATAAATAACTGTTGCCTAATTATGAGGTAATGTCCCAGAATTTTTGTAGATGGACTAAATAAAACAACAAATATCAGAGAATATATCTGGGCTCCAGGCTGAGATTTGAACTTAAAACCTCATAAATATGAAAGAAAATTGCCACATACTTGAACGTGATATCCTGTAATATAATAAGGCATAGAGGAAACTCACTTTTATTCATGATACAGAAGTAGCTTGAAAAAGCATTTATTTCTTATCCTACATGTAAACTGTTCATATCTCTGAAATGTTATGTTCATGTTTCTATTTCTTGATGTGTGGAAGGGCATGAAATAATCTAAAATGCCACAAGGACTAATTATGCCTCTGTTTATGAGTTACAAATATATTAAAAATGGTTAATGACAAGTTGTTTTGGACATTTATATAAACAACAAGATCAACATCTCTACAACAAATTGGCTCTGATACAAATACTTAGATTTATAACAGCACTGAGTAATACCTGTGTCAGAGCCTAAGCATTAGTATAAAGTGTAGCAATTGTAAGTTCATGCTATCGATCTTCATATGTTTATCACATGAATGCATTGAACAGAATGTCTTCACTTAACATGACGTGACAATATCAAGTAACAGTAAAGTCTGCAAGTTTTCACATCATTTCAAATCTAAAGAAAAATGAAATGACGTTAAGGTACAATATATGTGTTATATATAATGTTTCATTTAACAATTACCAATATTTTCACACTGTATTTGCACTCTTGGACAACCATACAATGCTTAAGGGGGGAAAAATCAGCATTATATGGAAATTCAACAACAGATTCCACCATAAACAACTGGAATACAATGCTTTACCCGTCTCATTCAATAAAAATTGACTATTTTGTGCATCATTTGGTTTCTGTTTGAAGATGTGTTAACAAAACATGAATGTGCTGTCAAGTGGCGCAAGTGTTACCTGTGGTGGTGCGTGTTCATTTAAAAAAAAAAAATATTTTGTGTAGTTATTCCAACAGCAACCTCCTGTCAGCATGTGCCAAAACTTCCCCCCCAAACCTAAAGTAATATGGCAACACTCCATCACTCTGATTCGTGAAACTTCACACATCATGCTGACCAAACTTAATGACTTTGAATACAAATATGAAATGAATTTATATTTACATATGATTTGTAAATAGAGATTAGAATTTGTCACAGTCAAAATAGCAAGAGCCAGTGACGAGAAACAACATTTTTGGCTTTGTGAATCTAATCCATCTACATTTGATAATTGTAAACCACACTAAGGGAACTTACAAACAGCATCAAACTACTGAAGACACATTGGAATGTGCGGATATGAAGTGAATGCTGTGTGAGAAGCTTGTGCTTAATGACAGAGTGAGAACTGACCTAGGATTTGTGATTGTGAATAAAATTGGAGTAAATGTGATAACCTCTGAATGGCAATAATAATATGAAAGTTAAACAGTGAGTGTATGTACAAAAGAGGAAGTCCCTCTGTGCTGTGCTCACTGTACAAAGTGCTAATTGCAACAACAGTCTTAAAAGTGCAAAATTCATTGACAAATATTGAGACTAGTTTGGCTGTATGAAAAGGCATGAGATAAAGTGTCCACTGTTTGATATGCCTGTATGATGTCCATCCACTGAGTGAAGAAAACAAAGCAACAGTTTCCACGTTGAGACACTGCAAGCCATGTACGACAAAGCAACACCTCCTTCAAAAACATACCTCTTAGGAACTTTCAAATACTTTGTGTACAATCTGGAACATTTGATTTAGCTCCAGGCAGTTTATCTTAATTCCACAAAACCAGTAAACAGAATTTCCTTACAAACTTTTTCCACCACATTTTTAAACCTACAAACTTCAAAGAATTCTCACTTACTAAAATCCCATTTCTCTAGGTAAAAAACCACATCAAGGCTTGTTGGTAAAGGTGGGAAAAGTCATTTCCTTGCCTCAGTAATACAAAGTCCAGCTCCCTTTTTTGAAGGAGACCTGATGTGACCCGATAAGTTGAAACCTGAAAATTCTGAGAAAGAGAGAACCCAACAAGTGTGTTTATCTCTATGACTCTACCAGAACATGCCATCTGCAGATCTGCTCTCCTCGCACATCACGCATGTCATTCCAGTGTGCAAGTTCTTCCTCCCCTGAACTGTTCAGTCCCAAGGAGAACCAACCAATCATCTCCTTACGCTTTATGCTACGCTTGTTATACACAGACACCATTAGACTTACATCAGGAAGCTGAAACAGTGCCACCTGAAACAACCAGTACTGAATTACTACATAACTACTTGGGATACTTTATATTCTCTTTTTCAGATTAAGTCTATATTACAGCCACTATTAAAGAATCTATTCCAATTTGTGACTTTTCCTGTACTCATATGTCCAACACACGATTTCCTTGAATATCAATAAAATATGAATAAAACCTGTAAATAATCAAGCCAGTAATATGTTACAAAACTGTAAACTGGGCCCTAACACAAATGATGACACATATGCTACACATATTTCGAAATAAAATATTCAGAAGAATCCATGATTCAATGTAAGAGGAGGGACACTGGGGCCCTAAATGGAAAGGCAAAATTCATAGTCTTTATAAGGATCTAAATATCATTGATGATATTGAAATTAGAAGACTGGGATGGGCGGGTCACATAATAAAAATGGAAGAAGAAAGGATTCCAAAAAAAGATTCTTGGTGGGAAATTCTGTAACACAAGATTAGTAACAAAGCCAAAAACAAGACAGGAGGATGTTGTCCAGAGGGATGCAGTACAGATCTTAGGAATACGAGCTTGGAGGAAATGAACTGGGAAGAGATAAAAATGGACAGCCCTTTTGAGGGTGGCTAGGGCCCACAATGGGCTGTAGCGCCATACATAGATGGATGGGTGGATAGATAGATAATTCTATAAAATCTTCTCAGCAGTGCTTATTAATCTTCATAAGTGTACATAATTCAGTCGATTAATTTTGTGTGCAGACAGTTCTGAGAGATATGTAAGGCAGGTACTGCAAAGAGACCAGTAACTTTCCCTCTCTGATATAGTACCTGCCTCATACGCATGTATGTTCCTTTTTTCTTTATCTACTAATGTGTGTCTTAGATCTCTTTGTGTACGTAACACAAGTACTCGAATTTACCAATTTTTGTCTGTTATGCAGTGATGTGGTAAATTATTTTCTCATCCAGTAAGTACTGTATCTTTTAAATTAGTACTCTAATGTTATTACATTTTATATTAAAATAATTAATGTTGTGTTAAAACCTCAAATATTGTACTAGACCCAGTAACGAAAATTATTGTACACTTATATATTGACTTCATTTCCAGGCTTCTTAAGAAAATCACATTTTCTTAAGACGTCTAGAAGTGAAGTGAATGTATAAGGGTACAAAGAAGTCCATATGGATTCTGTAATTCTGTACGCATCCACAGAATTAAAATAAATGTTATCATATCATATCATACCATGCCATACTGCCACAAGTGGCTAAGCAGACAAAGCAGAAAACCACAGTGTGTGTTGACATGGTGGAAATGTCTTGCCCTGTACACTTGTCACAGATCCTCTCTGTACAACTGGAAAAGACTTTATGTTCTTTGGTGAACTAACAGTTGGATAACATGATCTATTATTTAAGCTTTAATGAACATGTTTACCTGGAACATAAATGTTTCCTTGAAGAGGGGGTTCGGCTGCCCACGTCGGATAGACGTCTTGCTGCGTGACATCTCCTGGCCACTGCTGCTGACCAGACATAACTTGACATATGTGTCAGGTGGCCGTGTCATGGCCAGATTCCTGTAAATTGTGTTTACATGTTTTAGATGACTGGACGAGTCTCAAAGTGAGACCATTGATGGAGTTGAAATTCATATCGTAACTGGTTATTTATGATGGATATCAATGTACGTTTTGGTTACTGAATTACCCAACAACATGTTATCCCTTTGTGCCATAAATATTACTTTAAAGTAATTACTTTGTGTCGAAAAGTATACATACGCATTTATGTGAAAAGATTTTGTTTACTACTTTAAACTGGAAATTTTTTGGTCCTTGCACATTTTAATTGAAGGTTGATTCAGCACAAATTATGATAACATGGTGACTGTTTTGTGTAGGCGGTGTATTTAGTTGCATATATCCCATTCTTTTATAATTCTTACCGCAAATCACCAATATCCTTTTATACAGATAAAATATAAGTAATTCATAGTATGGTAATACTGTGTTTTGCCATAAAATGGATGAGGTGGTTTTCATATATGCAGAAAATCAGCAAATTTGTTGATGGAGCCGTCCAAGACTGTTAAGAATCGAACTCCACCTTGGGGGGGCTGCACATATGTCTAAAATACTTTTCATAAAAGAAATAAACTTTTTTTCTGATCTCAGATAAATGGACAGATTTTCTTGCTTACCACATACAAATCTGTAAGAATGTGAGGAATTTATTTTAATATGAGGACTTCCTGCAATGTAGATACTGTGCAAATAGGGGCTGTAGAAATTCACTGAGACTGTAAAAGGATATAATCCTTGAGCAGAAATAAAGTGACTTTCCTCATGAACAGATGCACTCACAGCTGTAAGTCAATTAATTAATGAGTGAAGAAGTTTGATAGACCTAATAACATGCCTCCAAGTTTTATCCTTCAATGTTATAATAATGTCAACTTTTATTTGAAAATTTTCAGGGTGGAAATCGTTGACTGACTGCCATTTCCTAAGCACTCTGCCACCAAACAGGAGAATAAATATAGCAGCCTAATGCAAAATTAGTAACATGGACTCAAGTTTAGCAATGAAATAAATGAAGCAGAAATAAATATTTCAAAATTAAATTTCAGAGATTTTTGTGTAGTCATAACTCAAGCAGTGCCTTGCCACACTGCCACAGAAAGCATATGGGGTAAAATAACTAAATCTCTACACAATCTTAAACTTAATGCTGCATGAATCTGAGCAGTCATTTTCAAGTTCCAGTTACTTCACTGCCAGGAACACAGCCCCTGTTAAAATATGATATAAAATATATATCATACAGTAATACAAGTTTTAAATGTTATTAGATTATACTAGGTTATAATTCCAGCTGCATGTTTCGGCCCAATTGTAGGGCCATTTTCAGGCTGATCTTTGAACAGGTGGAGTGTACAATCGTACACTACACCTGTACAATTGTACACCACAATTGGGCCGAAACATGTAGCTGGAATTATAACCTTGTATAATCTAATAAAATATAAAGTTGTGTATTACTGCATTATATATATTTGATATTATATTTTACCTTATATTCAACACAACTGGGATGTCTCACTTAAAAAAAGAGCCCCTTTTACTGGACAGAAGGCTGGGTGGGCATCATAATCCCTGAGCAAGTGGATGTGAATAAAAAAAATCCCTGCTTCTGCTGACAAACGTCCACATGCATTTACTTTACTGATATAAGTGACATCTTTACACATTATGAAGGTTTCTTACCTAAAGTGACTACCTTTGACGACCTCTACTGACAGCCGTCCTGTTGTGCCATTGTATGCTAGACCTAGGAGCAGCTCAGGCACTCCCCCATGCTGCATGGAGTGTGTAGAGCCAGTACTATCACTACGAGCCAAGCTTAGCAGATCTGAGGCCGATGAGTTTAGCTGTAGCATGGCACAAACACAACATTTGTGTTCAGTTAGAGCCAACTAATTAAATGATCAGGTGATTCACTTGGTGTTACTGGATGTATGGATCTATACTGAGCCATCGCTTGCATCATACTACTGGCCATATTACTCTTTCCTCCAAGTCTCTACCTTTCTAGTGTCATTCCCATGATAGTCCTTGTACAAATTGTGTAATTTTTATTCTCTCTGTGCACTCTAAATTTTTGGCAAATTTTAACCTTCAGCAATGCATTCCTCTGGGAATATAAAAATGCCTTAAATCCCGGAAGTACAGCTACTCTGCCACAAAAATCTCAAAACCAATTTCGATTTTCTTGGCTCATATAATAGCAGTGGAAACTTTCAAATAACTTCATCACTGTGTAAATGTACCTACTTCACTCAATTTTTTCCCCCGTTATAAATATTAGCCCACTTAAGTTTCCTAATGAAATGAAGTGGTGTATGAACGTTTTGTTAATTCAGTTTTACTGTAATATTCATAACAACATGGTGTCAATAGCAACTGTGTGAGACACATATGCATCTTTAGGTGTGATTACTATTGACTATTAATTTGCTTGGGCTGGACACTTTAAATAAGTTATTTTGACACAGCTGCTAATCCCTGTACAGGCTTGGACAGGCCTCAGGTTTCCAGTAGGTTGAGGCTCCCAGATTTCAAGACAATCGGCACATGAAGGTGGTAAGGTTGTCAGCCCTACGCACCGGCCGCCGTTACCCCCCAGGAAATATTCGTGGTTTACAATTCTGTTAGAGGCTGAGTCGACCCCAGTGCCTTAGTGTGGCCGCAAGGATTATGTTAATGAAAAATTCAAGTCAGAACATCGGGAATCGAATCCGCGACCTACCGGCTTGTAGCGCAGCACCTCAACCAACAGCGCTACCGCGTGCTCCATATTGATACAGGACACCTACAAATTCTGAAATATTACTTATCATTAGTAAATATAGGTGTTATGTAGTATTGATTTTATGAGCTTTTATCCAATACATTTCATGTAGACAAAAGTAGTATTTATGTAACATACTCTTTCAAGAAAACAGTATTGCGAGTTATTGACATTGGCGGTGGCGGTGGCGGTGGCGGTGGCGGTGGCGGTGGCGGTAGCGGTGGCGGTGGTTCGTCCCACAAACCCCTGCCCTCACAATAAAATATTTTGGGTGCGCACCTGTTCTATGGTTTGGTCCAGGAAATGTTCTGTTGCCGGACTTTTCTAGGAGCGGGAGGCTCTTTTTTTTTAAAAATCACTTATGTTCTAGAGACATTCAATTGTTACTTTGAGACAGGAATGTAACAGTGAAGTGGAGTGTTTTCTGTTAGTGTGAAATGAGTTGAAATGGCTCAGTTGTGTGAGGTCTATTCTTAGAAGTGTACTAACTGCAAGGTTGGCCCTTGGTTCCAGCGCCACCCACATGGTGGTCTCAAGCTCCAGGTTGATGGACGTGAAGCTCACGACACATTCGCCGATCATCCTCTCGCGTCTCATTCTCTCGCAGCCGTAGAGACGGAATCGCACTCCCATGCTGTTCACATCTTCTGCAATGGCACAGACGTACCAAATTATGAACACAACTTACGTGTTGAATTTACTGTCGTTAGAACCTTAAGGTGACTCATCTACGTTGTGTTTATATTACAGTTAATAGTAAGCTTTATGCAGTCTGGGGCCGACCAAGCCTCCGATACAATGGGTAACCGGGTAGTTCCCGGGGGTCACGTGGTCGGGGCTTGGCGTTCACCACCCACCCACATCTAGCGCAGTGATTAAGAAACAGTAGTGCTACACCACTCCGTGTAGTGGGTCCCTGTCACCACGGCATGGCGCGTCCTCAGGTTGCGGATAGAGGAACGGCCTCCTTTATGGAGGGTAGCTGCGAATAAATTGAATAAGCAGTCGTGGACAGCCGACA